>Ga0325414_1006642_pt1 | contig 12286 bp, 5 predicted proteins | sample PopdelMetagenome_8_FD_206183 | JGI IMG/M metagenome (GOLD analysis project Ga0325414, IMG submission 206183) | Populus deltoides microbial communities from Bellville, Georgia, United States - Leaf-PdKOR-R3 | ecosystem: Host-associated > Plants > Phyllosphere > Phylloplane/Leaf | place: USA... | reverse complement strand
CCAGCTTAAACACCAAGCTATGGGGGATGCCAGTCTTCCTGGTAGGTCAAAAACGAACAGGGGAACAAAAAGTCAAGAAATTCCGCCATAAAATGTCAAAAGCAGCACCATCTACTGAAGTGGGATTGGATTCGGCCATGTTGCCCCCACACACCGACAACATCAATTCAGGCATTGAGATGAGAGATCCAACTGGCTTAGATAGCCCAGTTACTTCTGTGGATTCCAAGTTTCTAACCTCCACGACATCACGTGGTTCTTATATATATATATATATATATATATATATATATATATATATATATATATATATCAACCGCCATGTATCGAAATGGGCCGCCATGTGTACTTGCTTCTTGCTTTCTCAATTTCTTAGTTGGGCTAATATGGATGGGGGCCTTGTTCATATATGGGCTCTTAGAGTGACCGACATTATATTGTACCTTCTTCTACGATAATTTTCTGAACTTACTGTTGCTTTCAATCAACATTTATATATTTGTGGTTGGGTGTAACTTGTTTTTTTATTAAAATTTAAATTTTTTCTTGATTTGAATTATTTTTTAGTGTTTTTAGATTTTTTTAATGTGTTGATATTAAAAATAAATTTTAAAAAATAAAAAATATTATTTTAATATATTTTTAACATTTTAAAAAATAATTACTATTACACTCCCAACACTCACTAAATATCTATTACTATGCTACTATAGTGTATTTCATGCATGATTATTGGGTTGATTATACTTGAATATCCATTAATTGGTGTATATATACATGCATGTATAAATTCTTTCCTTTCTAATAAAAAAAAATAAACCTTTCTGGATAATGAATATACAATAAATTAATAATCTCAATTAAATAGTATTTTTGTTTTTTATCACTTAAATTTGAAGTTTTCCTTGCACTAAATATATTATTAATTTATAGTTTGAGCCAAGTAAAAGATAAAATTAACTAATTCTAGCATGGCCATCTTGTTAAAAGTAACTAAAGTTTTTAAAATTGATTAAATTCTAAAGAAATCAAAAGTTAAAAATTATTTTTATGAATCAACCGGCCAAACATGAAGGGTATGTTCTTAAATTTATAGTAGAAAAAAGAAATTTAGTCTTTATTAATTAATGAACAAATAAATATTTAAAATATTATTTATTATAAAAAAGAATTTGTAAGTCGCATGAAGTGTAATACTATTTTACCTGCAGATTCTAGTCTTTGTCAATTCCCGTCTCGTGCCGGAACCCTAGCTTGTGAAAACATCAGTAACAACATCATAGTTTTTTTCGCGATATTCACCTTGTTATTTTGAGAGAAAGATCATAGAGGAAGGCTTTGCCGTTGCTACTATCATTCGTTTTGCTTGGATTCAAGTTCAACATCACAGCCGCTCAAAAACAAGGTATTCTATCATCATCATCATCAATTCTTACGGTTTCAAGCTTATGATCAATCAATCAATATGTTAGTAAAAGTTAGTGATCTCCTGTGTAACTAGATGGAAGAGTCTAAAGGAAGGATTCAGTATGTCTACCAAAGGAAACGATATGGAAGAGATGATGCCACCAATATGGACATGGGAATCAGAGTTGATGCCTCTGATAGGATCTCTCGACTGCCTGATCACGTTCTGCACCACATCCTCTCCTACCTCTCAATTAGAGCTGTGGTTCGTTTCAGTGTCTTGTCCAAAACATGGCACCGAATCTCGACATCGTTCCCTGTTTCTGATTTTTCAGAAGACGTGCTCCTTCTCGGAAAGCGTTATGAAATCCAAGATTGGAAAAATAAATTCATTGACTTTGTACAAGATTCTTTGCTTGCACAGCACCACCACAACACAAGATCACACAAGTTCAGACTATCTATGGACCTGGATTCTTATGATCCTCAACTTACTTCTCGTGCTGACCACTTGTTGGAACTGGCTACTAAGTGTGGTGTTTACGAGTTTGATCTCAACTTCCAAAATATATCTTATTATTGTTTGCCCCAAGCCCTCCTCTCTGCCGAAGAAATAACTGTCCTTCGGTTAAACGGAAATTATAAGCTCTCCCTCCCTCGTGATGCCATATACTGGCCCTCTCTACGTGTTCTTTCTCTCATGAATGTTCGTGTTGATGAGGCCATTCTTCAGAATCTCATCTGCGGTAGCCCTCTGATTGAAAAACTTGCTTTAGTTTATTGTTATGGTGTCAAAAGCATTCGTATTTCAGGATGTATAAAACTCAAGGAGGTTGAGGTGAATGAAGGCGACAGTGTTCTTGAAAGAATGGAGATTCATGTACCAAGTCTTCGAACCTTTTGCTACACAACTGGTTTGGTTAAAAGTTTCTTCCATATCGACATGACTGGTTGCAGGAATCTGGAGGTACTGAAGTTAAAGTTTTATAACATAACAGAAGTAATTGGACAAGTATTTCAGGATCTTATTGCTCAATTTCCTGCCCTTAAAGTCTTGGCCTTGAATTGTTATGCTACTTCTGTTAGTAGGATCAAAATTTCGAATCCACAGCTCGAGAAGTTACAGCTATGGTCATCAGCTCTAAGTAAAGTCACCATCACCAGTCCAAGCTTACATTCATTCAAACATTTTACCTATGGATTTCCATCTGCGTTTTCACTCGACCAATCAAGTCTACAGAAAGCTACCATTCACGTTCACAAAGGCGCTCTCTATTCTTCTGATTTCCTCCAACTTAGGGAATATCTTGGAAATTTCAAACAAATCAGACGTCTCACATTGCGCATAAACTATGTAGGCATCAGATTTATCCCTGAAACATTAAATAATATCTCCATTCCAGCTTTGCCTGATATCAAGCACTTGAAGCTTAAAATCTGTCCATCTACTGGAGCTAGTGGGAGTCTTGCCAACCTGAAAGATTACAGAGATGTTGTTGATGGCTTACTTTGGGTTTGCCATCCAGAGACTATACTGCTCATATCAGGCTGGAGTTCTGAAAATGTATTTATCCAGATTCTTTGCGAAAAACTAATGCAGGGAGGAGAAAAACAATATTGTTGCACATCTTCCCATATCAAATGCTGGCGGCATGACTTAAAAGACATTCAAATCGAGCACTTGCAACGAAATGCAGAGGCAAAGGCTTTTACATGTGGTACTTTGTTAGAATCACTACCAAATCTTGCTCGAGGGCAAAAGATTAGATTCATTTTCAATTGGTGATTCATTTTATCCATGAAGGACAAGATATTGTAGATTTATTTTAATTATTCTGGCAATATTTACGTTGAACCTAGAGACATCTATGAGTGGTAAGTTCATGACATCTTTGCTTGTTTTTGTAGTTGTATCTGGAATTTCCTCAATTATGGATTAATCCTTTTCAATCATCACGAATCTGTTACTTAATCCTCCTATGTTTATGATTTATATATCAACATCTTATACGACAAACAAGTTATGACTGGTCCTGTTTAACTAGATGAACGAGAGCATTAAGCAAGGAAGAGTTTTTCTGCTTACCTATCATTTCCAAACTAGCTAGGGTTTAACTTAGCCAAGTTCAATCTATTTTCTGGACTTTAAGCATTAAAATTACCAAAAAGAGGAATTAGCATAGATAAAATTAATGAAGGAATATCAACAGTTCGATGTTGATATCAAAGAAACCAGCTACCAGTACTGAAATATATTGAAAATCTAAGCACATGAAAAATTATATGCAGTACGATCAGCAACAGAGAAATAACAGCGGAAATTAAACTAAAAAGTTCTAAGCAGTTTCAGTTATCTTTTATTTATTTGCGACTTAGCAAAACATCCTAGCTATTACCCTGAGCCTGAAAATTCAACTTGAAACTTTCGTCTTCCTCTGATTCGAACCCTTGGCTCCACAATTCATTTATCTTTAACTTCATCATTTCATAGATGTTGTGATCCTCTGGTCCCAAAATACATTTATACTCTGCCTTCAATTCATCAATCCTTGATGCTATCGTTTTTAACTCTTTCTCACATCTGTCGAGATCATTTTTTAGTGCAGAAAGTAAATCCTTCACTAACATCCCTTTATCAGGTTCTCCTTCACGCAATAGAGTACTTTCCAAACACAGAATTGGATCAAAAAATTGGAGAATGAGTTGATCAACGTGGCTGCCTTCAATTAAGTTTTCCCTCAGTTCGATGCCTCTAAATTCATCATTCTGATCAGTATCTGAGTATTCTTCAGGAAGGTCCACCTGCTTTAACCTTTTCAACCTTTTCACTTCTTCATCAGAAAATTCCAGTAGAACCAAGATCCTGTGAATTACCTTGGAGTTCTCATCTTTACATTGATATTTCAGAGAATTAAAGAACCCTTGAAACATTGTGTCCACTAAGTCAATCTCTGGCAACGAAAACATGAGATTAACGAGAAGATGAAAAAGCTCAGTTGCCAGTCTAACTACTTCAGCCTTGATTTCTTTGACAGTCTCCCAATCTTCATCTAATTCAATATATCCCCTTAACCATTCCATGAGACTCTTTTTTGGTCGGTGTTGATCTTTCTCATCATTAGTCATCAGCTTCACATCACCTACTTCCTTCTTGAGTTGGTAACTGTCATCTTCACTTCCACTTTCGAGGTCAATTTTTTGCATTTCTTCTTCCAATCCTTCTATATTAGTCAAAATATCTCCAGCACCATCAGAACCTTCTTCTTGCTCAAGATTATTGGAGGAACTATATGCTATCCTTTCAAGGAGAGTCGTCTTCTTTACAACAACACCTTCTTCACTCCCTGTTTGTTGTTCTTGTTCTGTGGTTTCCGTGTCACTCTCCAAAGTTTGTAACAGTTCTTCAAACTTTGGATCGGATTCTTCTATATTTTCAGTACCTAGAAACTCTTCCTCGGAATCATCTTCCTTTGACTCGTTTTCTGTTTCTTCTTCATTATCTCCACTATAACCAGATAATGTCAGCGCCTCTTCTTCACCCGTTTCTAACTCAGCCAACATTTCATTCCCACTATCTTCTCCTTCCTCAGATCCATTACGATCAGCATGTATCTGGGAAAAATCATCCCTTTTTTTAATCTGAAATTTGGTTGTTTGATGTTGAGCAGAAAGTGCCAAGCTTTTAATCCCACCAGAAAGCTCACTGGATTCCTGAGTAGAATCAATCTTCGGTCTAATTGCTTCGAGGTTGGCTCTTTCATGTTGACCAGAACGCGCCATTAACCCAGTCCTTGTCTTTAGAACGTCTTGATTACTTTTCCTGACCGCATTAGAAAGATTCAGCTGTGGAGTTGGAAAGTGGATTTTTCCAAGAAACCGTTGTTCCTCAGAAACATCTATCTTTGATTCTTCTGTATCACCTTCTACATCTCCACTATGAACAGTCTCTAACTCAGGCTCAGACATTCCTTTAACCTCACTATCTTCTTCTTTGTTTAACTCATCATTCTGACCAGCTTTCTTGGTGCTTTCAGCTTCAAGACTGGATCTTTCACGAGATTGAGTAGGATCATTTGTAGTTTGATCTTTATCAGCCATTGATGATTCCTTAACAGAACCAATCTTTGAGCTTCCTTCAAGATTGGTTCCTTCACGTTGAGTAGAATACCCCATTAACTCACTTGGTGATGTCTCTATAGCATCCTGGTTACTTTTCCTGATTGCTTTGTGAAGATTCAGCTGTGGAGTTGGAGAGTGGATTTTACCAAGATCATTTGGATTTTGATCTTTGTCAGCCACTGTTGATTTCTTTGAGAGTGTTTCTTGGATGCTTTCTTGAGAGAGAGATTGTGAGAGTTTTCAAGGAAGTGGAGCAAAAATGTGGGTTTTGAAGAAACGGTTATTCTTTTATGGGTAACTGATTGTTTCACAGGCGGGTTATGTATTTAAATCCAATCTATCCTCCAAATATATCGACATAAATAATCTGTTTTATTTATGGCCTTCGAGGAGCTATAAAAGGTGAAAATCTCTTGTACAGTTCTTTAGTAGCCAGGATAAAACTTGAAATAGAAGATTACTGCAGTGCAATGCACAATGACATGTCTCCAACCCGAAAGAGTTGGGAAAGGAATAACAAAACAAAAATCCTGACACCAAAAACATATTGTTCTAGTCGAAAAGACAAGCTATCAACTCAAAATCAGCAGCATGAAGACCAGCATAGCTTAGCAGCAGCACTGTGGTATGTTGCATTAGAATGGAGGTTCGGTCTATCTATGACCCTGGATTTTGATGATGATGATGATGAAGAACTTTCGTCATGAAGACCAGCATAGCTTAGCAGCAGCACTGTGGTATGTTGCATTAGAATGGAGGTTCGGTCTATCTATGACCCTGGATTTTGATGATGATGATGATGAAGAACTTTCGTCTCGTGTGATGATCTGTTGACACTGGCTACCGAGAATGGTGTTTCTGAGTTAAATCTCCACTTATAACAAAAAAGGCAGATTTAATTATAAAAATGACGATGATGATCTTGATTTTTTCCGATCACACTTCTGTGTAGATTCATTAACTGTCTTTAAGTTAAGTGGATATAGCTGACTGACTATTGATCCTGAAGTCATAACTTGGCCTCTCTACGTGTTCTTTCGCTGAAAGGAGTTTATGTTGACGAAGAGGACATTATTCAGAATCTCATCTGCAGTTTATATCATAACTCGGCCTTCTCTGAATGTTGAAGAATATCTCTTCTTCTCCTGCTTTATCTAATGTCAAGCACTTGAAGCTTGATGCCATTAATAAAAACTCTCATAACTTTCGTACCTCACTTGAATTGAAAGCTCTTGTAAATGGCATATTTTGGGAATGTGATCCTGTGTCTCTGCTGCTTATACCACGCTGGGGTTCCAACTATGAATTGATCGAGCTTCTTTGCCGGAAACTAACGCGCAGTGATTCCCTCATCGCATATTGGCGGCCCGAATTAAGAAGGCCATTAAATGTAGTGCTTTGTCGAGGTTACTGCACACTCTTGCACCTGCAGGGAAGAAGGCTATGGTGATTCAATTCGTTCATCAAGGATGGTGTGATAAGACAATGAAGTCAGAATTAGGACGGGAGATTCTTCCAATCCAGCTGCACGACCCAAGTAATTTTGCTGCTCAAAGTTGCTATCATGTGGGATTGCGACCCTCGATGTTGGCTGGCCAATTTGTATTGTTCTAGGAATAATCATGCTCATGCATTGACGTGCAAGGTTTCGCAGATATGTTTATAGACTAAATTGATTGGTTAAAAGTTAGAACAAAAAAAAAAAAATTTGAACGAATCAAGATGAACTTGCTGATGAAAACAAATATAAATTTAATATGATCTTGTTGGATCGAGTAGCTCGCTCTACGCTATGTCACACACGTATAATACGTTATTTTTATGCAATTACAGGAGTGCAATCATTGGGCTGTATGTTTCTCATTATATCATGCATCTGTTCCACTATCCTACCCCACTTGCATTGGCCATAAAAAATAGCGGTGGCCTTGCCTTGAAGAAGCTTGAAAAAATCAACTCAGGGGTGAGAAAACCAGTCTGTCATTTGAATTTAAAGTGATTTGGGAATTTTGAAAAACAAGGAAAGGCAGCTCTTTTCTTGCCTTGCCTATATTTAAATTTGATAAGCAACCTCAGTCAAACTGAACGGTGGCTACAATTCCTGTACACAAAAATCTCCAAATTCGTGAAGGAGCACACCTCCAATGACAAAATACACAGAAGTGGCAGTTATAAATGCGAATTACAGAATAACCATAACCATGAATGAAGTTTTCTTGTATATGTCCTTTCTATAAGAACATCAATCTTTAGAAAACTCCCTTGCAAAAAATTACTGCAAGAAGATGTTAAGAATGTATAAACTTTAAGAGTATCAGTAACCAGATCTCCTTAAGTATGCTAATACGCCTAACCCAGCAACAAGAGCAGCACCTGCGGCAACAGCACTGTATGCAGAAGCCCATGCATCTGCTTGAGCATAATCAAGACTTTCTGAACTAGAACCTCTCCTTCGGCGTGTGCCTGTATAATCTAAGTGCAATCTCAGACCCTGCAAAGTTTATCGATCTAATTAATCAAGACTGCTGAGCTTCAAGATCCATTTAGCAAAGAAGGATTGCAGCAGCAAAACATGATTAAAAAATAGAAAAACACCTTTCATGCGAGCATTCACTGTTATTTCTAGAAAAGATCCAAAAAACAAGAGATCAAAGTTTAGGCCTTACTGGAAAATAAATTAAGCATGACCAGGACATTACATGAATCCACCCTTTTCCCTTTAAAAAACAATACAAGTTTGAAGAAAATATATATAACTAAAATATAATGAAAACATCAAACGATATTAATCGTAGCTGACCCTTTTTTTATCCTTTTTAGACATATTAAGTCACGAATAAGGCAAAAAGGAATGACAGGAAATGAGCCCTCAGTCTTCATGAACTAGCTAAGAAAGTGGAACCCAAAACAAAAGAAACTTAATCTCCATAGGATAAAAGAGGGGGGGAACTCTATTCATATTGTAGGTTAGGAATAATTTTAAGATATCAAAAACTAAGAACAAAAAGTATTAATGAGGGCAGTCTAGTTGGGGGGAAGAGAGTGTGCACATCCACTGGTCCAAAAATCCATTATTTTCATCTAAGGTACTCGTTATTTTATATCTTCTCATATAAGCATATTCACCATAATATAATATTCTGTTGCCAGGACTTCCTGGTTTTGGTTTTTCTAGAATTATTCAGGTTACCCATTCTTTTCTTATTTTCTTTGTGCAACCATGTCCATATAAAATTTTGATCGGAAATAGAGGAAAATAAAAGAACTTCAAAAAGAAGTCTTTCATGTCTAGAGGATGATCCACAAAGAACTATTCTCAAATAGTTTACAAATATTAATGCCATTGCCACCAGTAACCCATTCGCCAGGTAAGTTTGTCCCTTAACTTAATTATCCCACTTTTCTAAAGAAAAACATTAATGACAAGCAGACAGCTGGCAATACCTTCAAACCAGCTGATCTTGCATGCTCTACAGCAGTAGTGAGGTCACTATCTGATGCCAGAACAACTTTGTCATGGTCTTCATCTTCATACTGCAGAACGCAACCATGAATTAGTATGAAATTAACAGAAAGAAAATAAATTATTCAGGCTACTGATCACACAGTACAAAGTCCATAAAATATACCAGAATTTGAGGTAAGTTGTTGCGGTTAATATCATCCCCTAGCCTCTGAAGGATTGAAGTTATTAGATCAGTCAGACTTCGGGTCTCTACATCAAAAGAAATCAATAAACAAGGTCAGCTACCAATTATATGTGAGCCTTGTTTTCATTAAATGAAACCAGGATTTCACAGCATTCAGCCATTCACATATCCAAAGCCAAAAATCTAAATTTATGGGAATCACAAATACATATTTATACTTTCTAAAAGCAAGTCACCTGGCAGTAACTTGCAATGAAGTGTACATTCCATAAGCTATGCTAGATGCAGTGAGGAAAAGCAAATTCATGACCATCTTAAAAGCCTGGTATAGAAAGCAAAACAAATATCTTACCACAAGTAAATCTGTGCATTCGACCCTTTTTGTCTTCAATTTTAAAAGAAAAGTTGTTTGGCAACCCTGATGATGGATAGAGCAGAGATCTCGCCGTCTCTGTCCCTTCAGAAGCTATTTTCAAGGAACCTTCACTGCCATTTCACCAACTACATGTAAGTAAACCCCGGTAGAAGAAATCAAAATCTAGCTTAATATTAACACCAAAACATCTAACCTCCGTGTCTCATCCTCGTCATCATTAGGACTCATAGCCATGGCAGAATCCCAAAACTTCTGCATCATTGTGCTTGCAGTCTCATTATTTGCTCCAGTAGTATTCCCGACCTGATTAATGAAGGGATGGTATAAATGCTTTTATTCTTCTCTGCAATAATCATAGCATCTTATGTTTTTCCCAAGACCAATAATATAAATTTAAACATTATGAGGAGAGCCGGAAAATAAATTACCACATGCATGCCATCTTAATAATTTAAGCATGACACTCATCTACCTTCCCTGCCTTCACTTTTTGAAAAAGACATAATTCCCAATTACACTTCTAAACAACACACACGCATAAGCCATGCACTTGAATTCTAACACAACAGTTTGTGATGGCATAAAAGGCAGAGACCATCCTTCTCCAACTCCAAACTTCCATTCCTATTATTGATATTAAAATCATCCACTACAATTAATTACTTTAAATTTTCTGGATGTCTTAACTCTTTACAAAATTTATTTGTGCATGGGAAGGAAACATGAGCATGGATCCGAATGCAGATATGTTGACACATCAATTCTTAGAAGTTTAGGATATTATATGTAATGAATACATATTCAAAGTATCTTCAAGTAGTAGAATTTCCCTTCTATTTGTTATTCTTTCGATACATATAGGAAGAATTCAACAAATTTTCAAGAGTATGATATTGAGTACAAGCTGGAAACAGATAACTGAGGAATTTTGAAGAATACTTGCTTTTCAGATTTGAGAGCATGTTGTAGATGTTATCCTAAGGAATAATAATTCATTAAGTCAATGAAACTTGCAAAGAGAACATTGTAAAGCACTACATAGTCCAAGAAGGACACGGGCTTGGCTTACTGTGGCGACTGCAGCATGAGTGATATGAATCACATCAATGACAGCAACTATGTTCCCATCTGCATCCAACCATCCAAGGTCATCAGAAACCAAAATGACTGGCCAAAAAGCATTTCACTCTTCATCTAAGAGAATGGTACCTCTATCTACCACAGGAAGGTGCAAGAATTTCCCATCATGCATGGTGTGCAGAGCATCAACAATTGGTGTATCAATTGTTGCACATTCTGGATTGGGAGTCATGACCTGTAGAAAAACCCAAAGCAAGATGACCGACTCAACACCGACTCAACCACTTTCTTCCATTTATCTGAGAGGCATATTCTTCTGTAGCTCTATGTAAGGGTCCAAGTTTACATTTTGAGAGCCATTGCTTCACTCAAAATATGCTAAACAGGTATCTCATTCCCAAAGTCTCACTAAAAACATCCACTAAGATAGAACTATAATTGGACTATGGCTCTTTTTAGAAGGTACATAATCACATTCTCCTTACTGTTAGCAGATTCTATATCGTTGCAACTTGAAGGATACAGGACATACACAATTTTCTTTTGACAAATTCCCTTGGAAAGCCAACTATGCTATCTGAAAGAGAAATACCTTCTCTACAAGAGTTGAATCTGGAGGAAGATTTTGTGCTATTACTCGCATCAAGATATCTTTTGAACTGACAGAATTAAAAATAAAATAAAATGATGTATATTAATAATAACAAAAAAAAAAAAACTTCCTGCTATAAGATTTTGATGCACAGATGACGGATGAAGTTTTTAACTCTATTCACTTGCTTGCTAGATGCAATTTAAAATTAAACTCACGTAAAAATTCCTCGGGGTTTTTCATCAACAGTCACTACTGCACAGCCTGATCGAGATTCAAGCATCTTCTTTGTCACCACCAAAACAGTTTCTGACGGTGATACAGTTACAACCCTGAAAGATGCAAAAACATATCAAATTAAAGAACTGGCTGTCTATTTTGTCCACATATCCTCTAAGCAATTAGTGGTAGAGTATCCAAGATAAACCAAGATAAACACTCAAGTAGACAAAGTATTACCTACTTTGAATTCTCCGGTATTATAGTAGACAAAGCAGGCCTAAACATTCGCTCTCGAAGTGTCTCAATGAATGTATTGGGTACTGCATGTGAACCAAAAATTAAAAAATAAAACAAAAGTGCAAAGAAAAGTAAGGAACAAATTCTACTCTATGTTATGTTGTAACAAAGTAGCCAGAAAGACAAGTAATCCAAATGTTATTCAAAGGAACACTTTCACAAACCAGATATGGATGTCCCCCAATTTTTTTCAACACCTTCAACAGCTGCAGCAATGGCTTTTCCTTTTTCTGCAGCCCTTTCCATACGAGCAATAGCGTCATATAAACACTTCGCTATGTCCAGTAAGGCAATAACCTCTCCATTCTCGACAACAGGCAAATGTCTGAATTTTCCTGTTAATTACTAGTATCAGAACCATATCCACATGGCATGATGTAACAGGCTTGCAAGGTTGACATGCATCTCAGTTTATTACAAACCTTGAACCATCTTCTGGAGAGCTTCCACAGCAAGAGTGTCAGAGAGAACAAAAACAGGGTTCCTAGTCATAACTTTAGAAACAGGTGTCTCCTCAAGATTGACCTCAGGAGCAATTACTCT
>Ga0325414_1006641_pt1 | contig 12288 bp, 9 predicted proteins | sample PopdelMetagenome_8_FD_206183 | JGI IMG/M metagenome (GOLD analysis project Ga0325414, IMG submission 206183) | Populus deltoides microbial communities from Bellville, Georgia, United States - Leaf-PdKOR-R3 | ecosystem: Host-associated > Plants > Phyllosphere > Phylloplane/Leaf | place: USA... | reverse complement strand
TCAGAATGGAAAACTCCTACCACCCAAACTATTGGCTGGCACCCCATTATAGAAGCTATTCCTTCCAATTCTAATCCTAAGATGGGGCAAAAGGATGAGATAGTTTGGTTGGATTCGCCAAATCACAAATTCTCGGTCAAAGTAGCTTGGGAACAACTAAGACATCATCATCAGATGGTTGAATGGCATGACATTGTGTGGTTCAAGAACGCTGTTCCAAGACATTCATTTCTTTTATGGATGGCTGTCCAATAGAAACTCACAACTCAAGATAAACTTCATCGGTTTGGTATACATGGTCCCAATAGATGCTCACTCTGTCTCCACCACAATGAGGATCACAACCACTTGTTCTTTGAATGCTCCTATACTAAAACGATCTGGTGGGATGTTTGTGACAGATGCGACATTCCAAGAATGATAAAAGGCTGGGATGAATGGATTCGATGGGCTACTGTCTCTTGGCATGGCAAGAGTTTCGTTAATTTTTCTCGTAAACTGAGTTTCGCAGCTATAGTGTATCATGTATGGCAAGAACAGAATGCAAAGATCTTTGCTGGAATGTCTAGAACTTCGAATTTGGTCTTTAATCAAATCGAATGTATCATTTGTGACAAGCTTGATTTGATGAGGAATGTCGTACCAACAAATGAAAACAAAAGGATCCAACGAGCTTGGAGGGTGAATAACATAGATTCTTAATTTTTTAGTTAGCTTGTTGTATTGGTTTCCCTAACAAATATAGTGAGGTTTTAGTTTTATGGTCGGTGGCTAGCCTGTAGCCATCTGTTGTTTTATGTTTTTGTTATCATTGTAAATCTGTGGTATGCCCCTTATAATGTTTGTATTTTTTTCTTTTAATACATACGTCAACTTACCCCAAAAAAAATGTTTCTGATAGAGATGTTAAGTTCTGTAACTATTTATGAAAGGTGTTATAGGGATAATTGGGTATTAAACTATTGTTTTCAACTACTTGTCATCCTTATGCAGATGGACAAACCAAATTAGTTAATAGGACCTTAACACAACTTTTGTGTGCTGTCATTTAAAAGAACTTAAAGAATTGGGAAGACTATTTGTCATTTATAGAGTTTGTATATAATTGTAGTGTGTATATTCTACTACTGAATTTTTACCATTTGAAATTGTGCATGAATTTAACACTTTAACTCTCATGGATTTGATTCCTTTACCTGTTGGTGAAAGGGTTAGTTTGGATAATAATCGTAAGGCACAGATGGTGAAGGCACTCCATAAGTGTGCAGCAACAAATTAAAAAGAGAAATTGTGTGAACGGAACTAAAGCCAATAAGGGGCACATATAGGTTGTATTTAAGCCAGGTGATTGGGTTTGAGTGCATATGTGTAAAGAGAGATTTACAACCTAAAGAAGTTCATATTACAACGAGGAGATGAGCCTTTTTAGATCATTGAAAGTATAAATTACAATGCTTATAAAATTGATTTGCCTTGTGGGTATGGAGTTAGTGCTACATTTAACGTTTCTTATTGAAAATTAATACTCTGTTAGCTAAGCCCATGACTTGTTTGGGTTTAATTAATACTTTGTTTTTAACTAGGATCCAAAGCTTACTTGGATCAAGGTTTGGGCTTACTAGTAAAATTTATGTGTTAGTTTTATATGTAGGTCAATTCAACCCATAAGGGTAGATTCATTAGGGTTAATTTTTTAGAAATATATAAGCACATATAAGTCTAAATTTCAATAGACTCTAGACTTTTCAGTTTTAACGTGTGAGAGAGCTTCTTGCTTTCTTTGGTTCTTGAACTAACTGAATCTGACTTATTGAAAATTAACTAGCTTTGTTGCGTCGTTTGATTTCATTCTAATAATGTTGGTGCATTGGGGTAGGTTTTTATTGTGTCACACTCATATCAGACCTCTTTTAGCTTTTTAAGATCAGATCTTAATCTTGATTGTGGGTTGCGTGACCACGTGATCACGAGATTCACATCAGGTGTTTTATAAACTTGAACTTTAACCAAAAGTCATGAGACAAACCATTATCCCTCACATAAGGGAATTGGATTTATTCTTAAAATTAAAATGCATGAAGACATTAAATCCATATTTGGTGTATTTATGCATGAGAAATATGTAAAAAATGCATGCTAAAATTAAATTACACAAACCAACAAAATAATTTGGATAACAAATAATCAAGCAATCAATAAAGCTAAGTTTAACTAGACAAGTCCCTAGTGGAGTCGTCACCCTGTTGTGGCGTGTATGGTGTCGAATAATGGATCTGTAAGGCTACAACCCTATATTAGACAAAATTATTGGAAAAACATACGAGGGACCTACATATAATTTTAAAATGGTCCTTAAATTTTTTTAGAAATTTTTGAAATTTATTTAAGGATTGTTTGGCTATACACTAAAATAAGAGCAATCTAAAGCTAAGGGAAAACACTATAGGGCGTGGTTGTCAAACACGATCTTAGCCTAAAATCAAAGGCATTAAAAATACCTTAAGGTAGTGTTTGACAAACACGAATTAAGAACAAAAAAAAAACATTTTTCCTTAAGCAAAATTGGGGCAAACCAAACACGCTCTTAGGTCTAGGTTGGGCTTGGCCTATTCATTTTGGTTGGTCTTATTGGGCCCAAGGCCCAAGCCTACGCATACAGGTTAGGCCAATCCAACTTGGTTGGCCTGACAAACGATCTAACATGCTTCTTTTGTTTCCTTTTTTTCTTTATATATATAAAGAAAAATAAATAAAAAAGAATATATATATATATATATATATATATATGGGGGTTGGACTAAGCCCAGCCGCATTGGCTGGGCTTATATCAGCCCATCTTACTTCAAATGGCCTTAAAGGCCTGGTTTGATTATCAAAAAAGAACAAAAAGACAGTATATGCCTATAACAAGAGGAGATGACAGCCTGTCAAGGCTGTTTCAGGACTTCTAAAGGAAGGTGGTCTGCCAAGACTATTGTTGGAAAAATCTTTCACTACTACTCTCGGTTGAAGATAGGATATTGGATGTTGTTGTAGTGTTGGATCAAAGGCTGCTGCTTATGACTAGTGCTAGCACAAAGGAAAGCTATTGAATGTTGCTACGATGGAGGCTGGGAGAGTGCACAGTTGGCCTACCGTTGTTATAGTTGAGGAGGAACGACTAGATTGCTGGAGGCTGATGGTTCTATAGAGGAAGAGTTGTTGGTGTAGAGCTTGGAGCAAGAAAAAATGAAGATCATGGTGGGATTAGAAGTTAATGGTCTAAATGTTTAAGAGAGAGGCTTGTGGTGGCGTTAAGGATGAGTTCACATGAAAAAATAATTAATTATTTTTTAGCCTTTTCTCTTTTTTATGTCAGCCCTCTACTAGCTGCTTGGGTTAAGATTTTGTGTGTGGGGGGGGTTTATAGGGAAATGGGGAGCGTCTAGGGCTTATGGATTAATGCGATCTTGACCTTTGATATTGGAGAATAGATCCCGACCATTCATTGAATTAAGTACAAAATCTTGTTCTACTCTGCAACTAACAAAGAGAGGATATAAGACATTTTTTTACAGGCAGAACAATGTTGGGTAATACTTTTAGGAGAGAATCTGCAAGTATTTTTGGTGCCATTAGAGCTGACATTTTAGCTTGGAGTGAAGTACAAATATCAAGGTTTAAGCTGGCATAAAATTTGTGTGGTATGGTAAAGGAGTGAGGGGGCTAAAAGGTGGGCACTTGAACATCCTTTTCTTTTGTTTTAATAGGAATAAAACAATGAATAGTGAAATATGGTATTTTTTCAATTTGGTCCCTAGGCTTTTGGAAATTTATAGTGGAATCCCCAATCAGCCCTGATCTTTTAGATTCCTTGCAATTTCACCCTTAGCCTTCTTCAATTGGACCTTCAATCTTTAAACTTCGTTGAATTAAACCTCTGATTGAATCAATTTAGCCTTTCCAAGTTCTAATTATATCTCTAATCTTCCAATCTTTGTGAATTGATCTGTATTAGGTCTCCAAACTTAATTAAGTCAATTAGACCTATAAACAATTTAATGAAGTCCTTGAACTTAATTAATTCTTCTGATTTTAGACAAATTGACTTTCTATTAATTTTTTATGTGATTAAAGGCTCATCAAAAGTTCGATTACGTCCCTAAACATAATTATTTTACAAGTTTGCCCTAATCTTCAATATCTTTCTTTAATTTGCTCCCAAATTCTCTTTGTTCTCTTTAATTAGACTCTCCATTGTTGCAATTGGGCTCCAACCTTAGCCGCTCATATCCTGGTCATTTCATTAAGACCCCTTGTCCATTTTTCATTTTTTGATTTTTGTTTTTGTAAAATTTTAGGAATCTAAAATTGGGTTATGACACTTAGTAAATATTAATAGACACCTCTACTTCTCTTTTTAGAGGTAATCTTGGCAGTTCTTTTGAAAATCCATCTAAAAATTCTCTTATTATAGGTATACTATTCAGCTCATGACTCTCTTTCCCTACCTTTATTAAAAAATCTAAATAAGCTTGGCACCATTTTCTTAAACATTTACTAGCAGTCATTGCCAGTATCACATAATTTGGTATATCTTCTTTCCTCCATAAATGTCACCTCATTGCCACCATCTCTTAGAAAGGTCACCATTTTTATATAACAATTTATTTGTGCTCTATGCGCACTCAACCAGTCCATTTCTATTATAATATCAAAATCAATTATCTCTAATGAAATTAAGGTTGTACTAACTATTATTCCTTTTTCTAATATACATCTTAATTTATTCACATTTCTAGATGCTATAAAAGAATGAATAGCACCCGGGTCAAACAAGGCATAAACTGAATGGGAGTTTAACTCTATCATACCTATCATCACCTTAGTTACAGTTCTAACATCCTCCTGTGTCAAATGATAGACCTTCTCTTAAGTCTTTTCTTTTTGCATTCTAGGTTGTCCCTACATAGAACTTCCCCCAGACTGAGTAGGTCCTCTAGGCCTGCCATAATTACTACTTATTAATGTCTGTGTGCTGGAAACTGAGATCCCTGACCCATCATCCTCAAAAGGAATTCTCTTTTAAAATGCTCTATCTCTCCAAAATGGAAACAACTTGTCCCCTGATGTTTGCAATCCTTTCACAAGTGTCCCTCCTATCTGCAGATACAACACTTGCACACTATTACTAAACAATCTCCAAGATGCTTCTGATTGGACTTGCCACACAAGGGAAATGATGACACTCCTTAGTATTTGGGCATATAGGTCCTTGATTAGTACTTACAAGTGCATTTTTATCAAGGTTTTATATCATCATTTTGCACTTGAAGTATCAATAACTCCTTAACTAGAGCGTGTTTTATAATAACAAGTCTGATAATATAAGATAGCTTTAATTTATGGTAAATGCTCATTTAAATGCAGTCATATCTCACAATTCAAATGATTGATTGATATGATTAACTATTGAAAGTGAAAGGACAAAGAAAAGGCTAAGCTTAGAAAGGAGATACCGATTCAATTCAAATTGGAACACTGTTTAGTTATTAGGTCATATCTGAAGCTGTAGATCTTGGATTTCAGTTTGATTTATATGGATAGAAAGCTAAGAAATAGGCCTACAATGTTCATGAATAGTGTAAGACCCAAATCTGCCGTTTTCAAATTCAAAGTTTGGCCACAAAAGAGAAGTCAGAATCTGTCCTGCAATCCAACCCAAACACTGCTTAGAATTTTACCCATATCTGGAGTTCTAGAAGGCAAAATGACGTGCAATTTGGTGGGTGGAAGGAAAAGATAATTTCCAACAACTTTCATGAAGACGCCCTACTCTAATTCGGATGGTAACAATGACATTTCATCCAGACAAGAGCTTGAGGGCTATCCCCCACGTCCACCAGCAGCACTACTCAGTATTTTAGCCATATCTCAAGCTCTAGTGATCCAAATGCTCTGAAAGTTTATGGGTGGAAAGATAAGATGATTGCCAACAACTGTCATGAAGACCACTTTGCCAAATTCTGATTGCATCAATGTCATTTCATCCAGCCAAAATGCTTAAGTTCACTACATCAATAATCAATTACCAAATGAATAGTTCTGAATTTTAGTCTATAAAAGGAGGTATTTGCCATTCATTTAGGAATCTTGGTTCTTCAGATCAAAATCACGTTCTTGCTCTCTCTCTTTATATTTTTGTAATGCTTAAGTTTTGCTTTTATTAATCTCTTGTTCATGCTTTTCATTTTCTTAATTATACTTAGTTAACTTATATCATGTTTATGTTCTTATATTGTTTATTTATGTTTTTCTTCTTTATAATGTCTAGCTAAGTTAATTATGTCAAGGTGAAAAGGTTTCACTAATGGTGTTAGAATATGTATAATATAAATTCAACATGGACTTTAATGTTTATATCCAAGAAAGTTTGCTATTAACATGTCTTATCATTTTTATCTTATTAACTATTAATACCTTATTAAATGGTTAATCTAGATTTGTGTTATATAACACTTGGTACATCAAATACTTGATCCTTCATAGTCTTCGGCTGACATCGTTGTTATGAGAGGAATTTGATTTATTGTCAATATAAGTTAGCATCATGAATACCTGATAAAATTTATAAGTATAGTGTTACATAAATAAGATGATTAATATGATCATGTTGATAATTTAAAAAGAGTTTATACTTTACTTATCTCTAATACTATTAGTGGATCCTCTAACCTTGACATTTTTTTTTATTATTGTTTAATCTTCACATTTATCTTACATCTCAAAGTCCTCTTTAACTCATCACCACCACCATCATCATCATCATCATTGTTGTTGTTGTTGTTTATAATTTATATAGTTCACCTCCCTGTGGGGTTATTTATTACTTATTAAACGTGGATTATTTCGATCCCAATCTTGTCGGGTTATTTATTACTTTGACACACCTGCACTTGGGATAAGACATCAACTCTTTGATCGTGTCAGTCCTCTAAAAAATCCTTCACCACCATAATGCTCTAGTTTTTATAAGATCCTACTAGTAGCAAAAATTCCCCCTTTTCTATTAAACTGCCCAGAAATAATCCACGTTTTCATTTCGTAGGTAGAGGCAGTTTCCCAATAGAAAAATCATATCTTTTCTTTTCCCAAAAAATCATTTGTTCCTTATCATAATCACCCTGATTTTCCTCTTGCAGTACAACCTTTAAAAATTGAGCCACCTTAACTAACTCTCTCACAATTTATGGGCTGTAAAGCTATCAGTTTTTTTTTTAGCTGTCAGAGTCCTTTTAATTTAGCAATCTAATTTTATTCAGTTGTCACCATTGTAGTAGAAAGCATATAGAGGTACTAGAACTGCCTCTCATAGTCCAACACTGATATGTTACCTTGTCTCTAAGCCAATAACTCTTGTTCTTTATCTTAATGATGATGTCAGGAGTAATACCTTATTTCAAATTCAGACTTAAAGTCACCCCCAAGTAAGCACCTCTCTTGATCTCCTCTCCTTCATCATGGCCCACCATGAATGGGCACTATCTGACAGTAACTGTGACACACATGATACTTATACATTCCCTAGCATCGTAATTTGAGTAAGAGATTGCTTCATATTATGTAGACAATATCCAGCTATCTCAACATTCCCTCCCCCCAAGAAAAACACACACCCTATCTTTTGCATACTCTTCACCCAATACACAAGCTATGAACACCGTTCCTAGATGTCGTATTAGCTGACGTAGACATCCTTGTCATAATAGCCTTAACAACTTGTTTCAAAGAAGTAGGATCTAGAAGGGCCACTTGGACCACAAGTGGGGACCCATCATCGTACCCCCCCTTCACCTGTTGTCACATGTGGTGTTTCATCCCTAATAGGCATGGGTTTGTTTTTAGATTTAGGTGTCCTCCCTTGCTCAGATTATATCTGAACCACAAGCACATGAGAATAAGTATCAACCAAAAGGTCCCCTGGTGTTTTTCCTCCACAAACATACTTTGACTTCTCCCTCTCACAAGAGACAGGTCAATCCTAATTCCATGTCTAGTATGAATCATCCTGTAACAATTTCAAATTGTTGTTTCATTAGTGTCATTATGTCTAACTAAATCATGGAGTTGTTTTTTCACAACCTTGGATATACTCATACCTACCTGGCAATACTATCCATAACCATCCATTTATATTTCCAAACAAAACACGAACAATTTTTTCAATACAATACGTGAAATAGTAAAACATCACACAATCTTATATTTATAATGAAAAGAATAAATTCATCGTCATTATTACAACTTTACCATAATAAAATAATAATCCTTAAAAATTCAATAATTATGTTTATTACATCCTCTCAAGAACTAAAATGAATATCATAAAATATAGAAATCCTACAGCTAAATGGAAATTGGTAAAAGTTCTACCGCTAAATGGAAACTAATAAAAAATCCTACAGGTAAAAAGTTTATCATGCGATTCTAGTTTTGAGAAGCATATGCAAAAACCTGTAAAATAATAAGCATACTAAGAATTTAGAATAAAAATTATAACATTACATCATGACATTAACATATCATGCATATATTAAATTTAATTTCACAAATTCCACAAATTTCATTATTACATCATTTATCATAAACATTTCCTCTACCAATAATTAATAATTAATAGTGGTATTGCACCAATCAAAACCCTTTTACTTCAACAATTAACACATAAGCCCATAATCTCTAGGATAACTCTTTTGTATAATATCAGACCTAAAATGATGATTTCTACATAAGAATACAAAAAGGTAGACTTAATAATAGAGGTCATAATTTCCAATCTTTCATAAACTAGTTTTAGAGGTTCATTAATATAAACAACAACCAATCATTTGTTTCTCTTAGCTTTCATGCTAAAGATATATGTTCAACACCTCTCTAGTCTCCACTCATGCAACTAACTATAAATTATCCATCACCACCACACTTGTGGCTGGTACATTAATTTTATGTCAAGTCTCTATTTTCTAATGACCGACTTGATGTTAACAAATTTGGAGCCCCACTTTTTTGGTCGATTCCTTTGCATAAAAAAAGCATCCAACATGCCCTCCAAATAAACCTTGACCCTAGCCCCACATATGTGGTTGACTATTATGCACACAAATCATGTGTTATTGTTTTCCCAATTCAAGATACCCAGGCTAAGCCCCACACATATGATTGGCTTTTCATACAACAACTTAAACATCATATAAATAACAACTTATCAATCTAAGTCCCACTTATGTGGCCAACTTTATGCACACAACACTGTTTAAAACTAATAACCACATCGAGACTTCATGTACTTCTAAGCAAGGCAAATTTGGATTTTGGCGTAATTTTTTTTATCGGTCAGTTTTATACTATTAAACATAACTCCAAATCCAACCATTAGATTGCACTAAAACTTTACCAAAAGATTGCAGAAGTATTTTGCTACGTTGGGATAAAATTTCAGTTAAATTGGAGTTTAGAAAGGACTTGCAATATAGTTTAGAATAGGCTGTATAAATTTTGTTATTTACTTCCTTTTGATTTGTGAACTTTCTATTTGCCAATGATCATTTTTCCTAATCAAAATCGTAAATCTGACCTAGGATGTAATTTTTACATAATAGAATTGAAACCTAGACTAAACGATATCAGAATAACCTCAAATTCAATATTTAGTATTCTAATACCAAACAAATAACAAATTTCAGCTTATAGGTCATTCTTTTTTGTCTAGGTGCCCAAACCCCTTGTATGATCAGTTTGCGGTATAATTGAACCTCGAATTGGAGCAAACTATATCAATATAAGCCAAATTTCATGTATGGTGGGATCTCACTCTTGTTAGATAGAATATGAAGTTTCAATTGCTTCTGAGATGGTTTGCTTATGCTTCACTAAGAGTTGTGTTTCTACGGCAGAACCTCAAATTAAAATCTCAAACAAACGATATCAAAATAAGCTCATATTTAATATAAGTGCAATCTTACCCCCGGTAAAAAGAATATGATGTTTCAAATGATTCTGAGGTGGTTTGCTTATGGTTCACTAAGAATTGTGTTTCTGTGGTAGAATTGAATCAACCTTCAAATTTCATCTAATCTCTCTTTTTTTTATGCTACCGATATGATTATAGATAGTAGCAAGATGAAATATAACTTTTTTTTTCTTAGATGCCATAAATACAAAGAATAAGAAGATGAATGACGCAAACACTAAAAAACTTAAAGGAAAATTAAAAAAGAAAAAAAAACAGAAAGATGTGACCTTGTTTAGGAAAATAGCTGATGCGAATCTCATGATCATGTGATCACGCAACCCACACGCAAAGACACCAATTCCCGGATAGCCAAGTAAATCAGATTTGAGAGGAGTGTGACACAAAGATAACTTGTACCTAGACACTAACACTATTTAAAATGGAAAACCCTCACCTAACGAATATTGATTTGCGAACAATAAGTATAAGGATGACTCCAAGAAGCCAGTTGTTCTTCGAGAAGTCGTTTTTAGTTATTTAGAGAACCAAGGAAGGGAGATTATCCCACCAACACACAACAAGTGTGGCAAAAGAAGTTTATTGATCTGAAAATTATGTCACCTTAAATATCTGGTTATGCCCTTATTTATACAGACTCCAAACTAAAATAAACCCTAAAGGACCTCCCTTAGGTGGACTTATATGAGGTCTACTTACAATTGACCCAAATAAGTAATAATAACTCAAAGACTAAAAAGAAAATAATAAAAATCCAAAAATTCCTATCCTAAATATGCTAGAATCAGATTTGTCACCCTTAAAAAATTCCAAATAGACTAGAAAATCTGATTTGAAGGTAGAATTAATTCTGAAGTCTTCTTTCATTGTTGTAGCTAGGATGAATAAGGAATCCTTGTAAGAAAAGGATTCTGAAACATTTATGAATCCTAACCCCACTTGGAAACTATATTGCAGCCCATTAAAGATCCTTGTAGTCTGTAAAATTAGGAGATTCTCAAAACAAGATGTTACATCCTTGTACAAAAAGAATCCTAGCAAAATAGAAAGTTCACAAGTCAAAAAGAAGCAAATAACAAAATTTATACAGCCTCTGTTAACAAGTATTGTGATACCTTCCCGATCACCGATTGACCTAAATGTTTACCCAAGGTAGGAAAACTTGTCTGGAGACTCCCCTTAAAATTTCAGCGCAATCCAACGATCGGATTGGGAATTATACCTATTGCTGTGAAATTGGATAGTTGTGTAGTTTACGTCAGAATCCGAATTTAATTGCTTTTTCATTGTCCAGATTGTATCATTCCCTCTCTCTTCAATAAGATTCATCCTAAAATCACCAATAGGTTTGATGCATAATACCTTAGCCTCTTGTTTCAGCCGTTGGAGCTCTTTTCTTGCACGCAATTGCCTGCAACAACATTGTATAAATATAGTAGTAGATAATAATTTCAAATAAACACGTCTTGTCATCCACTTGTGTGTATATTTTTGAATGATAACCATTGTTACCCTCTTTTATTTTTTATTCCTTTGACGCTGAACTGAAGCTCTCCATTCTTCACATTTTTTATTTGTTTCTTTATAAACCTTTGCAAGTTGTCCAACCACGCACTCTTTATCTAACATCATAAACGCATTATGAGCATAAATATTTGAAACTCGAAACCTCTTTTTTGTCCTCCTTACTCATAGTGAATCTCCTCCGATCAGCCCCACTAATATGTTGCCTTATTGAATCTATATCATCTTCCATCTTCTTTGCCTTCCAATACCTATCATCATGTCCCCCAAAACTATGCAAATTTCTCCTTTGGCTGAATTGACCCCTAGTTATCCCAAAATCCCTTCGGTTTCTAGGCTGCCGAAAACTTTCTCGATAGCCTATAGTCTCATCCTCAAAACCATCATCACCAATATCACCAATGTTCTCCTCAAAATCCTTATAATCAACCCACCTTGGCCTTTTAGCCCTACTACTACCTTTTGCTTTCGGTCCAGTCCCAACCTTCCTCACGTCTTAGGTGCTTGTACCAGCCTCGTTGCCATGTCTCTCCACCCTATCAAGTCTATCACACATGTTCCCCATCACAAAATTCATCCTCTCCATCATCTGCATCATGACATGCATTTGGAACTTAAGTTCTCTCTTGGGAAGGGGTGGTGTGTTATTTTGATCTAACATGATAGTACCTGCAAAAATGGGTTGGTGGTAAAAAAAATATCATCACGTTGCTCGTGTTTCACTCAAACATTCTTAATATTCTCACACCTCTTGT
>Ga0325414_1006639_pt1 | contig 12288 bp, 11 predicted proteins | sample PopdelMetagenome_8_FD_206183 | JGI IMG/M metagenome (GOLD analysis project Ga0325414, IMG submission 206183) | Populus deltoides microbial communities from Bellville, Georgia, United States - Leaf-PdKOR-R3 | ecosystem: Host-associated > Plants > Phyllosphere > Phylloplane/Leaf | place: USA... | reverse complement strand
ACGGAGAGGATACTGATGAATTGTTCAAGACGGCAGAAATGGAGTCACTTGGTCTTGACTTCGAACTGGTAGATATGGAGGTGGTGCCTTCTTCGCCAAGCGATCATGACATGAATTATTGGTACAATATGGAACCTTCAGAGAATGATATCGTTGAGTTTGGTGTTAGGAACTATTTTCAATTTGGTCATGAAGCCGCCTTGGAGGAGCATGGCTATAGCTCGTTGTGGCAAGAATCAGATGACATCATGATGTACAATTAAATTGTGATTTCTCTCTTTTCTTTTTATCTTTCAAATCTTTCCGTGACATCTCTAAAAGTTGGAGACCAGGCATGGCCGCGCTACGCTGAGAGTTCATATTTTTCCCGAAAAAAATGATGCTCAGGTGATCGAACGGTCCATACTTTTCATAGAAAATAATACCTAGGTGATCCAAACATGTTTTAAAGAAATAAGAGAAATTAATGATTGGAGTTATAACACCAAATCAGATTAATAAGTTAATTTTATTTTAGATAATGATATTAATTGGATTTTTTTAAAAAATATCACAATATCTTAAAAAAAAAACAAAGAGAGGATGAAATTGGATTAAAAAATTAAACCGGGTCAACAAATATGGAAAAACATGACAAGGAAAAAAATTAACTACACGAAAATATCTAAAATAAAAAATAATAATTAAATGATAAAGTGAATATATCGCAAATTGAAAAGAATATGGAGCAAATTGAAAAGTATAATATATTAAAAATTGGAATTGAAGGACTAAAATAAAAGGAAATAAAACTCTTATTAAAAAATCAAGGAAAAAAAAAAGAAGGTCCAAAACACAAATACCAAAAACAGAGAGACTAATTTGCATTTTTTGTGGGAGGAGAGAGAAAAGAAAAAAAGAAAAAAGATCCATCAGTTACAAACCACCTAATCATTTATGACACATGCTGCACTAGATAAAAAGGACGTGAAGACATATCTAACTACATGGCGGTTGGGTAGCTTGAACCATCAAGAGGTGCTGTATGTGCTGTCCAAAGTAAGGTTGTTAAAATCACGATTTTAACACGGCACGGAAAGTCGCCCACAAACTCGGATCGTAAAAACGGATCGTAAAATCGTAAGGAATTTTAAAATACATTAAAAAAAATTCATGCTTCAAATAAAAATTCATACATAGTTCAAGCACCTTAAAAAACATGCTTCAAATAAAAATTCATACATATTTCAAGCCTTCAAATAAAAATTCATACATAGTTCAAGCACCTTAAAAAACATGCTTCAAATAAAAATTCATACATATTTCAAGCATTCAAATAAAAATTCATACATATTTCAAACATCTTAAAATACATGGTTCAAATAAAAGTCATACATAATTTAAAATAACTAATAATTAACGAACTTAAAACAAACAATCTGCTGGTATGTCATGTAAACTAAAACCAGCTTCATTCCCTTCATCTTCCTCATCATTCCTCAAGCATTCATCAATATCATTAGCATCAAGAGGATTATTAGTATCACTACTAGTACCAACACCAATATTATGAACATTAGTGCTACTACTAGTACCAACACCAACACCAATATCATTAATTTGAATATCCAAATCATCTTCAATACCATGACTCTCCATTTCAACATCATTAGGAATTTCTTCTTCATCACTTTCATCTTCATCACCATTTTGTCTTCGTGTTGCACTGTCAATAGCACCAAGCAAATCAAAGTTAGGATGTTTTTCTCCCTCGGTTATCCAATCATCATCAGATGAAAGATCATCTTCTATACCAAAATCATCAGCTTGCTTTTTGACTTGGTTATCATTCAATTTCAGATTGCACATTACAAATACCAAGTCATTCATTTTTTTCTGGTGCAAACGATTTCTTCGTTTTGTATGAACCTAAATAAACAATTCAAATTTATAAGATTTTTATCAAATATTTCAATATTTAAAATAAAAAACAAAAAAAACTTACCATTTCAAATGCACTCCAATTACGCTCACATCCAGATGAAGTACAAGTCAAGCTTAGAACTCGGATTGCAAATCTTTGTAATTCTGGACATTCATCCCCATAAGAATCCCACCATTGAGCTGGAGTTTTTTTATCTCTTGCTGTCTTGGCAGCGTCAATGCCAAACAACCCTTTTGCATCCTTGAATGATTCAAGTTGTAAGTCAATTTTGCACCTTTCATTTGCATTAGGCACCATCCTTTCTAAGCATTGATATAATCCAATTTTAATGTTGGCATTAACCTTAAAATTGGGATTATAATGATAATGAGGATTCAAATAATAAGCTGCTGCATGTAAAGGTCTATGGAGTTGAAGTTCCCATCTTGCATCAACAATATTCCATATAGGTATATAACTATATAAAAAAAACAATAAAAATATCATTACAATATAGGAATATATCAATTGAAAAACATTCATATTAATAGATGACAACATTTGAAATAAAAATTAGCAAAATATATACCTTTTTTTTTCACAAAACCAAAATTCACTTGTATCTTCTCTTTTGCTTCATCCATTGCTTTATATATAAAACCTATAGCTGGTTTCTTATCTGAATCAACTAATCGAAGCACTTTAATTAGAGGATATGCTACCTTAATACATATAGTGACATCATGCCAAAACCTGCTGTCCAAAACACAATTTTAAATTCGTTTCCCTTCTTCTATTCTTGCAAACCTATATGAACTCCACTGGTTGGAAGTAAACATAGTCATCAGCTGCATTTTATGATCATTCAAACATCCTAGAGTCAAATATGCAGTAGCAAACCGAGTGGCAGCAGGCCTAATCAAATCTCTTCCTTTCGTAAAGTGCCTTAGCATGGAAATAAGAATGGTTCTTGAATAAATATATGAGGTGATTCTCCTCCCCTTAACAATAGTTACTTGATGAACCTCTAACTTCTTATCAAAATCTTCTAATATCAAGTCAATACAATGGGCAGCACATGGTGTCCAAAACAAATTCTTTCTTTTTTCCATTAATAATTGTCCCGCTGCCTTATAATTTGCAGCATTATCGGTGACTACTTGGACAACATGTTCCTCCTCAATCCTCTCCACAATGGCATCTAACATCTTAAATACCTTATCAGTAGTCTTGGACATATTAGAAGTATCCACCGATGATAAAAAAAACTGTCCCTTTAGGACTATTAACCAAAAAGTTACAAATACAACGTCTTTTTTTATCTGTCCATCCATCAAACATTATTGAACAACCTGTTTTTTTCCATTCTAGCTTGTACTCCTCAAGTAATTTCATTGTTTGATCCACTTCTTGTTTCAAATACTTCTCTCTAATATCATAGTAGGATGGAGGCTTGAAACCTGGCCCATGCTTTACAACCATTTCAAGTACCTTAATAAACTCAGGGTTTTTTACACAATTAAATGGAATTGCAGTAGTGTAGAAAAACCTAGCAATTTGTCGACATGCTTCTTCTCTAATATCCTTTTTTAGCAATTGATATAGGGTTGTTTGTGTACTTCAACTCCCACTAGCTACTCTCTTTCCTTTGTCGTTTGAGCTAATTTCTTTTATTTCATCATCATCATCCTCATTTACACTATATTGAAGGGCCTTTCTTTTCTTTTTCCGTTGCTTCTAGATTTTTCACCAAAACACCTAAAATCACCTGTTTAACATTTTCTGGTACTTGTTGACATGACTCAACATCCTTACAAGTGCAAGCCAAATGCTGTTTAAAATGAAAAATATCTCCACTAATAATTTTTTGACAATACTTGCACTGAACTTTTCTAGAATTCTTGTCAATATCTATCCCATGTTGCCATCCCACATCAAGCCTATTACCAGAAGAATTTTTTCTAGATGCCATAAGTTCAACAATTCAAGAATCAATTCAAATCAGCCCTGTAATCAATCCAAACATTTTATAACAGGTTACAAACTTGATTTTAGTACACACTCAGCAGCAGAAGCAATGCAGCAGGTAGTAGCAGAATACTAATTGATTGAACAAAATACATAATGCAAGAACAGTATACCGAATTATGCATTTATAACATCTTTCTTAGCAATTCACATGAATCACATTGAATAATGTAATACCAAGTAAACAATAAATACCAAGCATCTTTCACGTGGAATGGCAACACCTATTTCTACTATAAATCCATTCATCACAAAATCACAATTCACAACTCAGCAGCAGCAGCAATGCAACATTGAATCTAAAACAGAGTCACACACGCACGATTAAATTTGAATCTAAAATTCACAAGCAAACTCTCAACAATAGACATTAGATAGACTAACAGAGTCACATAAACTTTGAATCAAAATATTAATCTTTAACAATTAACATCATTAAACTGTAAAGAAACGGACATGGTAAGAAACTAAGAAGCTTACCTCTGTTCTGAGCAGTAAGCACCGAGGCTGAGCAGATGCAGATCAATATTGCAGTCAAGGTTGGAGCCTGGGAATTCAATCAAAGAAGTACCAGTGAATATTAACATCAAAGTAAGAAACAACAGGGAAAAAGAGACGCAGGTAGTTATCGACAGAGAAGAGAGAACCGGTGAATTTTTGTAGGAGATGAAACCAGAAAAACAGAGTAACTTACCTTGTGAAGAATGGAGAGACGCTGTTGTTGTTGGGTGGACTCTGGGTCTCACGGTGGCTGCTGAAAAGGATGCCGTCGATGGTGGAAAAATAAAAAAGATGAGGGGCAAGGGCTGTTGTGGAGGTGGACGGTGGTTGCGAGAAAGAGATTAAGAGACTGAGTGGCTGAGGATTTCGATTTTAGGGGTTTTTTATGTTCTGATTCTTTGATTTAAGTTTGTGAACGGTGAATCTGAAGAGAAGAGAGAAGACTGATTGTTTCAGTGAAATGTCAAATGTGAATTGCTTTTGATCTGGTAAAGCCAATAGGCAGTCGACACTTGGCAGCTGAATTCCATCTTTATTTCCTGCCGCCAAAATCGTTCAATCGGGTGTAAAATCGCGATTTGATGCGATTTTACCCGATTTTAACGATTTTACCCGATTTTGACCTGATTTTACCCGATTCCAAGTTTTATAAATGATTTAGCATGTAAAGCCCACATTAACTCGTAAAATCGTACGATTTTACGAGTTGAATCGTGATTTTAACAACCTTGGTCCAAAGTTTGTGGACGTCTCTCACGCGCTAGTTCATGTTAATCATACACTCACAATTTTTTTAAATTAATTATTATTTTATTATGGTTAAATACAATAATGTCCTTGACCAAAAAATAACAAAAAAAACTAACTTGAAAATACGTTAATAACCCTTGATTGAAAGCTTTGGTATTGTTGACTTAAATGGCATTTTAATAATCCACTTGTTCACTAAAATTAAATAAAAACACTGATAATATCCTAAGACCAAAGACTTATAATTTTTTGATCCAAGGTCATTTTAGTATTTTTACTATTCATAAAAGAGAAAAAACAATTAGAATGATGGGAAAAACAATTATTTTTACTATTTTTTTAGTATATCTAGTTATTCGAAGGACATAAGATGGCGAGGCTTTGAAAAGCCCATTTAATATTTAACCATTCAAGTTGTGTGTATTATTTGGTCTTACCTATATTTGTTATTGAACATAAACTTATATATTCAAGAATGAAATTGAGTTAATTAAGAATATTAGGATAAATTAAATAATTATTGTATTATATAAAGATAATTTGAGTTATTAATCCTTAATTAATAATAGTTCCACACAATGTATATATGTGAATAAATAATTTCATATTTGGTTTAAAAAGAGTAGTGTCAAGTTTGAGATGTGGTCCAAACATTGTTTTATAGTATTTTTTATTTGAAAATACATTAAAATAATAAAAAATATCATGTGAACAAATAATTTCATATTTATTTTTTATTTTTATATTAGCATATCAAAATAATAATAATAAAAAATAATCTAAAACTTGAGCCACTTGCCGGGTACAACAAAAAAATGTGTTGCAAGTGAAGCAGTCATGGAGAAACTATCCAACATAACCTAAACTAAGATTGATATTAAAAGGGGAAATCATTAAGGTAATTAATGCAAAGGGTGTGAAAAAGAACCGTAAAAGTTATATACGTCTCATAATAAGAAATAAAATTCTTAATTAAACTTTGAATGTTCAAAACAACCCATAAGCCGGGCTTAAATAGCTAGGGCTTGAGAATTTATCAAAAAATGTAAATTTTGACTATTCAATAAATTAAAAATAATGCTTAAAATAACAAATTTGAAAAAAATTAATCAACAATGAAAATAAAGATTATCACAAAATAAAATCTTGAAAAGTTTTAAAAATGGATAAAAATAATTATGAGGAGGAAACATAGGATATTCAAAACAACCCCTAATAAGCAATGTTGATAGCTTGTGACATATGCCTAGAAAATGTCTATAGTTATGGTGAAAATACCAAAAGTTATAGAAAAACATCCTCAAACTAAACTCAAACTATTATTTACTATTATCTTTGTGTTGGTCTGCCCTGTCAATGTAATCTAGCGCCATCAACTTCTTATTTGACAACTCATCTCCTTTAAAATCTCTTATTTTAGTGTACCCAAGTTAAGAAGAACTTGCCCTCGAGTTTAGATTGTCCACAAAACATGGTATCAAATGTTATAAATTGATGACATCTAAAGTCTTTAGATGACTAAGGAGACGAAGTCTATAGGCATTGCCTTTAATCTTTTATTGCATCATAAAAAACCTAATCTTCCTCTTTTAAAGATTATGATACACCCCTAAAGAAACCAACCATGAGTAAGCACAACCCATAATATGTCTCCATCCTTAAAAGTGATATTTATGCAATGACTATCTACTAATGTCTTGTATTTAACATTAATTTTAGTGATTGCATACTTGACTTGATTATAAACCCCATGAAGATACTCATATCTTTTTCATTGATGGTTAATCATCCAATACAAGGAATAAGTGTTAAGTCAAGTACACTTTCTAGATAAAATCTATAAGATAAAAATACTAAACAAAAGAATTTATAAATTGGTTATAATTATAAGATTCATATTGCATCAAATCATTATTTTTTTTTTAATGTTGCTGGTCAATGCTATATTAAGAAAACATTAATTAAAGTTGATAACATTGATACATATTATATTTTTTTTTCTTTATAAAAAAAAGTAGTTGTCCTTACAAGCTGAGGTATGAAGGATATCTATAACTAATATATTGGTAATTGTCAGATGACATGTACACTTGTGTAAGTGACTCTTATTCTTGAAATTACTTAATTATCTTATATAAAAAATGTTATGCTTTAATTCTGACTATAAGTTATCCTAATCATTGGTAATAAATGGATATATATTGGATATAACTTGAATTATATAAAAATATTTGAGTGATTAAGAAATGATTCATCACTCTTGGTGAATTACAGAAGATGTTCCGCTTGTTCTTAAATAATATTGATTATGAAATTCTTGCACAAGGTGGAATGAGTTTTGAAAAGAGTTTCAAATCTTATAGAAGCTTAATGACTTCATTTCTCACTACTTCTTTCATTTTAGGATTAAGCCTTAATTGTATTTCTCTAGATGATTTAGCATTTTCCTCCAAATAAATCGTATATGTAAAAATCAAAGGACTAATTCCTTTTATATCAGCTATGGTCAATCCTAATATATTTTTGTGTATTTTTAGAGTTTGTAATAACTTACTTTCTTAATGTGCATCAAGTTTGGAAGGGATTATTACCGGAAAAGTTTTATTTTCTCTTAAAAATGAGTACTTGAGATTAGATGGTAACGACTTCAAATCAAGTTTTGGAGGTTGAACACTTAAAGGTATTGATCGTAGTGGCAATTTCTTAATTTTTAATCTCCAACTACTTGCCTTTGATACTTTCTAAAAATAAATCATTTGTAAATCTTCAGATTCATTAAACTCAGTTTTACTCAAAGTAGTTTTGAATTGATCATAAACTAATTTTTCAATAAAGTCTACTTCTTGTAAATCATTATCATCTCTAGGTTGCTTGCAAATGTTAAAAACATTCCTTTCCAATGTTATATTTTCAAAAGATAACTTCATCACTCAATTCCTACAATTAATCAATGCATTAGAAGTTGCAAGAAATAAACGTTCTAAAATAATTAGAATTAAATTACATGCTTCAACATGTTGTGTATCAAAAAAAATAAAATCTACATGATAAATGAATTTATCAACTTGTATTAACACATCTTCAACTATACCTCTAGTCACTTTTACAGATCTATTAATAAGTAAAAGATTTATATAAGTGGATTTTAACTCACCTAGATTGAGACTTTTAAAAATTGAATATGGAAGTAAATTCACACTAGCTTCAAGATCAAATAATGCTTTTTTAATTTTATGTTCTTCAATAAAGCATGAAATTATAGGACAACCAGGGTCTTCATATTTCAAAGCATTATTGTTTTGAAAAATGAAACATACTTGTTTGGCTAAAAAGGCTTTCTTTTTCACATTCAGTTTTATCTTCACGATGCACAAGTCTTTCAAAAATTTAGCATAAAAAGGTATATGTTTAATAGCATTCAACAAAGATATATCAATCCTTACCTGTATGAAAGTTTCAAGGATTTTAAAAGTGTGATTGGCTTTTTTTTATTTGGTCATGGAATGAGGAAATAGAAGTGCTGGTGGGGAATCAATCTTTTCTTTGCAATGTTCAAGTTCAAACTCTTCCCTATCCTCAGAGATTGACTCATCATTTTTATCACAAGGTTCAACAATAGGTTTTTCAATAACCTTGCCATTATATAGAGTCATAACTGATTTGACTTAATCTATATCTTGGCTTCCCGATCTACTTGCACTTAAATTGTATTGTCCATTAAGATTTTGCTGTGGTTGAGAAGGAAACTTACCTTTCTCTTGAAAACTAAGAGCAAATGTAAATTTTGTAAGAGTATCTTTCAAATCTATCACAATTTGAGCATTTTGAGTGTTAATTGTCTCTTGTGTTTCAATGAATGCATTTAATGTTTCCTCAAGACTTCTTCTATGAGGGAAAACATAAGAAGATACATATCCATAAGAATTTTAAAAATTATGGCTAAGAAGTTTGTGTATTATTTTTACAACTCTTTCAACTGAAATTTGGATGATTTTTCTAACAAGGGTTGTACATTTGCAAGTATGGATTAGGATTTGACCTTTAAAAACTGTTTAAAACATTGGCTTGTTTATTAAGATATTTTTTGAAAGAAGATAAAATTAGACAATTATTGGTTGAGTGTTAATTAATTTCCCAAATTTGACACATAATTTCTTGAACAGATTTTAATTGATAACTTATTTTCAATTCTAATGCCTCGACTTTTCTAGCTAAAGATTAAAATTTAGCTTGGAAGTCATGATCCTCCCTAAGGTTGTACAAGCCTCCATTAAATGTATGAGGCTGAGATTTACCCGGTGCCTCACAAGTGTCTGTAGAGTCCTAATTTTAAGCATTTTCATCTAATAAGTCTATGTACATCATTGCTTCATTAGGATTTTTATCTTTAATAGTTCGCACATCAATTCCACCATTTACCTATCTTTAGGTGTTAACCCTTCATAAAAGTGTGAAACCAATTTTCATGTTTCAAAACCATGATGAGGACATGTATTAAACAAGTCTTTATATCTATCCCAACACTAGTAAATTGTTTCTCCTAGTTTTTTTTTTTTTATTAAAGGTGGTGATTTGTCTTTTGAAAGAGTTTGTTCTATGAGAAGGAAAAAACTTCTTCAAACACTGTTGTGAAAAAAATTCTTCTAAAATTGTTGTTACATTTCATCCCAAGCATGAATGGATCCTAACCTAAGATTTTACAGCCATGTTTTAGCTTTATCTTTTAAGAAAAAAGGAAAAAGTTTTAATCTAATGGTGCTCATGCTACAATTTAAGTCATTATAAGTGTTACAAACCTCTTCAATATCTCTCAAATGCAAGTGTGTATTTTCTAGATCTAAGCCATGGAAAGTAGGTAAAAGTTGAATAATATCTAATTTAAAATTGAAGTGAGATATGTCAGGAGGGAAAACTATACATGATGGCGCAGTTGTACTTGTCGAATTTATGTGATCTCTAAGTGTTCTAACATGGTTATACTTATTATGAAGTGTTTGGTTATCCTTTTTAGCCATGTTTTTTAATAAAAAAAAAGAGGATGAAGATTTCCTAGAAAGTCCACCACTTAATGTGTGTGACCAAACTCTAATGCAAGTGCAGAAAGAAAAGAGATAAAATAAAATTTATAATTTATACAGTGATTTACCTACCTGAGAATGACATCAAAAAACTTACAAGATCAAATAATTGATGTCTTCTCCCAAGTGCAAGAGTGTCAAAGTAATAAATAACCCAACAAGACCAGAGTCGATCAACAGAGAGGTTAACCATATAAAACCACAAATAATAAAAGAAACCGAGTTGAAGAGAACTTTGAGATATGATATTAATGTAAAGATTAAACAAAGATAAAATAATTACCAAGGTTAAAGGATCCATTAATGGTAAACCATACACAAAGACGGTTCCAATAGAATGATTTATCATTAATGACTTTTTTTAAATTATTAACATGATCATATTAATTATCTTATTTGAGTAACACCAATACTTGTAAATATTGTCACGTATTCACGGTGCTAATTTATATGAAAGACAAATCGAGTTCCTTTCATAGTCTAAATGTCGGTTATCCATACAGTAGGCTATGAAAGAATCAAGTATTTGTCAATGATTGTACACCATGAATCTAGACTCACCACTTAACAAGCAGAGTATCAAGAATGAGTAAGATAACAATTATAAAACATGCTAATAGCAAACTTTCTTGAATATAAATATTAAAGTTCATATTGAATTTGTACTATACTTATTCTTATACCATTAGTGTAACCTTTTTTACCTTGACAAAAATAAACATAACTAAACATAATGAAGAAGACAAACAAAATTAAATAAGATAAGAATATAGTTATGATATAAATTGACTAAGTATAGTAAAAGAAATGATAAGTGTAAATAAAAGATTAATGAGAATAACATGAAATAAAACTTGAATATTATAAAAATACAAAAAACAAAAAACCAAGAACAAGATCTTTATCTGAAAACCCTCATACCTAAATGTATGGCAAATGCCTTATTTTATGAGTATTTGTCTTAGCTTTCCAACCAAAAAAGAATGGACTCATTTAGACTTCTAAAACTCGAGATATGAGTTGAACACCGAACAATGTCTAAAATATTTCAATATTTTTTGTTTTGAAATATTTTAAAATAATATATATTTTTTAAAAATTTTTATTTTATCCCTGTTCTATTAAAACAATTTAAAAATATATAAAAAATATTTTTAAGCAAAAACAATTAAATTTAAAAAAAATACAATTTCAACTGTGTTCTCAACACACAAATTGACCGGTGAGCTTGCTTTCATCGTGCATGTGGCCTAACCTTTTTTCTTTATTTTTATGTTTTTTTTATTGTTATTATTTTTTTAAAATAAATTTTCCCTAATAATTTATTATCTTCTCTATCTCAATGGCAAGGGCCTACATGCCTTAGGCCCATTCATATGATTTATTATTTTTTCAAAATAAACTTTCCTCAATAATTTATTATTTTCTATATATCAATGGCATCGACCTACTTGCCTTTTGCCCATTCACATGACTTATTGTAACTTTTATTCTTTTATTTTTATGTTTTTTTCATTCTGTTATTTATTTTTTATATAATTTTTTATAGACTCATTTCTAATAATTTTAGAGTCTTGATTTTCACATTTTTCCTATTGTTACCTCCTCTAATGAGTTTTTTTTTATGGGATAAATTAAAAACAAAAAACTAATTGAGTGTTTTCAACAAAATATCAAATATATTCATGAGTACGACTACCATTAATTTTGCAAACATTAATATTTTAAATTTAATTTTAGAAAGAAAAAAAATATGTATGATGTCTTTATTAGTAATAGAATGATATTTAATTAAATTTTAAAATTTACAAAATAAAATAATTTAATTTAATTATTTTTTAAAACTATTTTGCTAAAGGATTCAAATTATACTTTTTATTATAAATCAATTATTCGACTACTATGAAAGATTAGATAATTAGACCTACAAATTAAAGAAAGATTTGTATAGGTTGATCTTCATCTTCAATCATTAAAAATTCATTTTTTCTACTCTTCTTTAAGTTCTTACGAGAAGAATTGCTTGAT
>Ga0325414_1006633_pt1 | contig 12289 bp, 17 predicted proteins | sample PopdelMetagenome_8_FD_206183 | JGI IMG/M metagenome (GOLD analysis project Ga0325414, IMG submission 206183) | Populus deltoides microbial communities from Bellville, Georgia, United States - Leaf-PdKOR-R3 | ecosystem: Host-associated > Plants > Phyllosphere > Phylloplane/Leaf | place: USA... | reverse complement strand
TAATTGTGGCGGAACTACGTTATTGAACTTAGGGAGAACATTTGAACAAAGTGACACAAGCTGCGGACAGCTTGTAAGTTAATCTTGATGAAATTATCTAGTTCTTAAAGCTACCATTAAATTGAATTATTAGTGCGGACACTTTGATTGTTTGTTGGTTAGGATTAGTTATACGGCGGATCCATTAATTAATCAACGTTAAGAAAAGATAAAATTTCAGAACATAAACTGCAATTTTCGTTTCAAGGATCGGTTCTAATTTCCGTTGGTGGATGTGTACTTGCGACCAAGGTTTGTTTTCTTGATAAGTTTCGGTTTTAATTAATTTTTTTTGCTAGTTTAATTGCTGCCATAGTTTAGATAATCACAAACCAAATCCCCCCAATTACATAACGTACAACATAAAAATCTGACTTGAAATTTCCTCATGGGATCGACCCCTTGCTTGCTCTATACTATCTTGTGTGTTGTATTTGAAGCTAGGGTAATTAATTTGTGCGACCGCGACATCGCAACAAGTGCCTTGGGTATAACATGTTTGCTAGACCTCTGTTGTCTTGGACTTTGCTGACTTCCAAGTCTAAATTCCTTGGGCTTAACATGTTTGTCAGACTCACATTACCTCATTCTCTTGGGCGTGCCAATGGAGGATGGTCATTCCCTGGGCATGCCTAAGGAAGGATGGTCATTCCCTTGGACTTGGTTAACTGCTAAGTCCAAGTACTTTGTGTTTGACATGTTTGTCAGACCTATGTTATCTTGAACTTAGTTAACTATCAAGTATAACTGCAATTGATTTGGCTAACTGCCAAGTCTAAGTGCCTTAGGTCTGGCATGTTTGCCTGACCCACATTACCTTATTTCTTTAGATGTGCCAAGGAAGGATGGTCATTCTCTAGGCATGTTCAAGGGAAGATGGTCATTCCCTTGGGCGTGCCAAGGAAAGATGGTCATTCCTTTAGGTGAACCTAAGAGAGGATGGTCGTTACCTTAGACTTGGCTAACTGCCAAGTCCAAGTACCTTGGGTTTGATATGTTTGCCGAACATACGTTACCTTGAACTTGGCTAATTGCCAAATCCAGGTATTTTGGGTTTGGTATGTTTGCCAAACCTATGTTATCCTGGACTTAGCTAACTGTCAAGTCTAAGTGCAATGGATTTGGCTGACTGCCATGTCCAAGTGCCTTGGACTTGGCTAATTGTCATGTCCAGGTGCCTTGGGTCTGGCATGTTTGTCATACCCTCATTACCTTAGACTTGGTTAAATGTCATGTCCAGGTGCCTTGGTCTGGCATGTTTGTCATACCCTCATTATGTTTGGGTCCGATATGTTTGCTAGATCTACATTATCATGGACTTGGCTAACTGCCAAGTTTGATTGCCTTTAGTCTGGCATGTTTGCTAGACCCACATTACCTCATTCTCTTGAGCATGCCAATGAAGGATGATCATTCTTTTGGGTGTTCCAAAGGAGGATGTGCATTTACATGGGCATGTCAGGGCCTTGGCATATTGCCAAGCCTAACACGCTTAGGGCTTCGCACACTACCAAGTTCAATCGCGACTGGGTCTGGCACTACTTTCCCAGGGCTTGGTTTACTGTCAAGCTCAATTACGGTGGGTTTAGCTACCACCAGATCCAACGTTCCCAGGGCTTGGCACATTGCTAAGCCTAAGCGCATCTGGGTCTGGCAACGTGCCCAGGGTTTGGCACGCTGCCAAACCCCTGCGCGGTTAGGCTTGGCACATTGCCAAGCCTAATTGCATCTGGGTCTAGCAACATGCCCAGGGTTTGGCACGCTGCCAAACCCCTGTGTGGTTGGGCTTGACACGCTGGTAAGCCCCTGCATGGTTGGGCTTGGCACATTGCTAAGCCCCCACTTTAGGTATGCTCATTCCCTTGGACGTGCTCAAGGAAGAAGGTTCATAAAGGTTTCTTAGGCCCGTTAAAAATAGGCTTATCAATAACAATACAGAAATCATGGGTATAAAAGATATGAATTTGGCAAGTTTAGTTTTCTAGCCACTTTCTCACAGTTGTAAGCATCATATGGTTTTGAGAATTAACTAACAATAGTAGACATACAACATAGTGACTCTGTAGCTCTTGTATACATGCTGTGAACTCCAAAATCCAAGCATTAGTGTCATGTCAGTACATTAGCCAACTTCTTATTGAAAATGAGATTGAGAATATTATGCAAGTTGGTACAGTTTTGGGAGTTAGTTCTAGACTATATGCAGTAAATATTTCAGATGCGTTTGAACAAGAGATATTCGAAGAGAAAGGGTATTGGGAAAGGAACCAATAATTATTTTTGGCTTTCGATCCTCAGGTTTAAGGTTTTGTTTTCTAATTCTTTGATGAAGATTTTCTTTTGGAATGTTTGTGGTTTGGACTCTATATCTAAGCATAGGGTAATTAGAGAAGCAATTGTTAATTATGGCACTAAAATTTTCTTGCTTCTTGAACCTAAGATGAATATCTGCTTTGATTTCTGGTTAGAAGTTTGTGGGATAAGTTGAATATAAAGCGGTCTTGCATTGAGGCTTTGGAGAGATCAGAAGTCATTGTAATCAAGTGGAATGAACAAGTTTTCTCAATTACTTAAATATAGTACACTGATAGATGGATAAGTATTATAGGGTGTCATATAGAAAAAGGTTTTGAATGGATTGTTATTGGCGTGTATAGTTCTTGTATGGTTTCAGATAATAAAGCTTTGTGGTATGAACTTACTGATTTTCGATGTGCTTTTGTTGTGAGTTTTGATATGCTTTTCTTGCAATTCCATGGTTTTTAGTAGGTGACTTCAATGAAACTCTTTATATGTGTCATAACCCATTTCTGGGTTATTCCCCAAATTCACTTTTTTTTTCTTTCCTAAACAAAAATTAAAAAATAAAATAATAATAATAGCAAGAAGACTGGTATTTTGGAAAAAGTAAGAAAAAAACAAGCTGTATTTTTTGGATAGAATCGGGAGCCTAATTGTACCCCATTTTACCCAAAACTAGAGAGACAATGTAAATTTAAACTCAAGTTACATGATTAGTGAATGAATCTGCATAAAAATTAAGACTAATGACATAATTAGATTTTTAATAAGCCAATTTCATTTAATCATAGGTTAAATTAAAGTTTAATTATGTTTAAGAATTAATATGGGTCAAATTGAAGGATTTAATTAAATGCAAAGACTTAATTATACTTTAAATGGGTCAAATTAATTTTATTAGGGGCTTAATTGGGAAAAAATTAAGTTTGAGAGCCCAATTTGAGTTTAATTATGAAGATTGAAATTTTAGGAGACCAAATTTTATTTTTACCAAGTCAATTGATTGAAATAAAGGGTAAAATTGCAGTCAAATCAAAGTTTTGGGGTCAATTAAGGGTTAAATTGAAGAAATTCACAGCCAATGATCATTTTGCAAAAAACATCGAACTATGGGGACTCAATTGATTGAAATCAAGGGTGAAATTGAAGAAAATTAAAAGTTTAATAGTTAATTGAAGGTCAAATTGCACAAATATAGGACCAAAGACTAATATGAAAAGGACGCTAAAATTCAGGGATGGTATTGAAGTTCGGCATGGGCAGAATTGCATAAAATTAAATGTTTAGGGACAATTAGGGGTGCAATTAAAAAAAATTAAAAGATGGAGGATCAAATTGAACTTTGGCTAAATTCCTAAATTGAAACCCTAAAGCTCAAAAAACAACGTTGTTTTACAGTAAAAAAAATGGACCAAACGACCTGTCGTTTGGTGACTATTAATCTTCTTCTCCAGATGGGCTCTTTTCCAGGGCATTTAATGCCTCATTTCTCCATCAAATTTGACAAAAGTTGCACGAAAACAATGGCCTAACATCTGACTATAACCCAGTATGATCTTTTCTAGCTGATTGATGGCACAATGGTTGTGGCATCGCCTCAAAGTGGCCAATCCGACCATCCCCTTTATGCAGTAACTCATACAAGCCATGATGACAACTTTGAGCCAACGGTTAGGATCCTTCTGGGTCGAATCAAGGTATAAGATTTGACACCATTAAAGACACAATGTCTCTCTTTCATCTTTTATGAATAAAGGTGGATTCCATGGCCTGGAGGAGGAGAAATCGAGTGCAAAGTTGACAAAAAACCAACCTCTTTGAATTTGTTTTCTTCTTTCTGTGTTAGTTCTCTATTTTCTTTCTCTCTCTCCATCGCCTCTTTAGCCACCACAACTTAACCTCCTTTGCCAACCCACCCCCTCACCGATGACAAGAACCACCACACCAACTTCTCCTTCTTCTTACCAGTCAAAGGTTTCTTCTTCCTCTCGCATCCAGTGCTGGCCACCAATTCCTCTATCAGCGCCACCACACTCCTCCCTCTTCATTGACTTCTTGTTCTTCTTCTTCCTCTATAGCAACAATAGTAGCAGCAGCAACAACAACGACAGCAGCTCCAGCAGATCGATAGTTGCCACCATTTCAGTTTCTTCCTTCTCTAGTAGCAATAACATTGACTTCTCCACAGATGCCACTACTAGCCTCACATTGACTTCCCGGACTAGCAACTCCTTCCATGCCAGGTAAGCCTCCCCTTGTCTTCTTTTTCTCCCCTTCTTCTATTTTCACTGAATGTAAACAATGAAGCGTGAATTATAATTCACATTTCACTGTTCATGCAACTTAGTCACTAGGCTAGGCTAGTGACTAAGTTGCGTTCAGCTGGACTCGTTTTAGCCAAACCTAGATGGTTGGGCTAGGTTTAGCCCACCAAAAAAAAAATAAAAGAATGAAGGTTTGTTGGGCTGCCAATTAGCCCAACCCAACTAGGTTGGGCTAGACTCGTTTTGGCCCAGCCCAATTTATATTTATTAATATAATAATAATATAATATTATATAATAAAAAAACAAAAAAAATCCAAAAACATTCCGAGGGTTATTTCAAAAAACTGTAAGATACAAATTCAGTATTAAAATACCCAGTCTTTTCCTAAACGTTTCTAAAAAAAATCTTAAAATTTTAAAGTTGATTTTCTCTTTCAAAAATACAAAAAATATTTTGTTTGCATGCATACGGCCAAATCTTAATAGTTTCCTAAGCATTTCATCTTTTAAAATATAAAATGGATATCGTAACTAGTTTATGATTATCTGTTAGAGTTTGGTTAAAATATCAAAATTCCTTCACCAATTATTTTGTTCACTTTACATTTAAGGTGTTAGGGTTTAACTGTAGACTTTAATATTCGGGGGTGTGAAACTACACAGTAGTATACACCCTCAGATATTAAAGATACAAAGTACAAAATAAATGTGATGCTAAATTTCAGACTTTAGAATAGTTAGGATTTAACCTGATAAGGTAAAGACTTTCTCATAAATGAAGATCTACTTTGAACCTCAAACAAGAACAATGGACAAAAAAGTGACCTGGGAAAACAATCAAATAACAATACAGCTTACCTAAGGTAGGGTGCACTGGGGGTGATTCGTCTTCCTCTTACACAATCAGTCCCTTACCCAGGCTCTCATAGATCATAGGTTTTCTAATAACCATAACACTAGATTGCAACTCCTGAACGTTATCATCATAATTCTATTATTAAACTCAAAACCCGTTTTTTTTTTACCAACAACACCTCTTAGGAGGCACTATAGCTTGCCGTTCGACGTCGCCCCGTGACAATATGCATGACAAAACTAGTGGTTACTTAAATAAGTCAGGTGCTTAAGCTTTCCAGAAGTTTATTCAGGTTTATGAATTAATTGAATACCCTTTACATCATCATCAATTTACATGGTTTCGAGGAGGATCCATGAGTAGGATTGATGTAGCGTTTGCTCACACAAAATGTCTACTTCAATTTGGTACATTAAGAATACCCCGCCTTACTTCAATTTAGTATTTCTAGAATACCCCGCTTTTATCATGGGCTATCTAATCATTGTCCTATTAGCCTTGATAAGGACTTGATGTTTTAGGGATGGAAACATTTAAAAGGTCTAAACTGTTGGTTCTCTGATCCAAACTTTATTACCAAGTTAAATGAATTTTTAAAGAGGGTGGGTGATGTGTTTCTGGGTAGATTTACAGTTTTTAAAAAGATCAATGCCCTAAAACCAAGTTAAAGATATGGAATAAAGAAACTTTTGATAACCAGGAAAATATTCTAACGGACTTGTAGACTTCTATTCAATAACTAGAAAACCATGCTAAATTCAGGAGACTTTTAGAAGAAAATAAATCAATATTGAGCAAACTTGTTGCCAAAAGATGGCAAGTAAATAGGAATATGAAGTTATTGTGAAGATACAAGTCTAAATTATCTTCGATGAAGTTGGGAGGTCATTACATTAGATTATTTCATTTGCCAGTGAGCATTATAAAGAGTAGGAATTTAATCTATAAAGTTACCATGGATGGAAAAGCTTTTTGGTAATCTTAAGAAAGCTACTATTTTCTATTCAAAGTTATTTTATCAGAAATATTTCTTCAGGCCAAATATAAGTTTGCATAGGTTTAAGAAGTTGAGTGTTGAATCTGTTGGTGGCGTAAAAGGCCAGTATCTATAGAAGAGCTTCAAAAGTCAGTTTTCAATTCTAAAAGGTCTAAATTAGTAGGACATGACGGGTTTAATTTTATTTTTATAAAAAAATCATGGAACTAGTTTAAACATGACATTTTTGATATGGTATCAGAGTTTTTAGAAATGAAAAGTTGCCAGAGAGTATAAACAATTCCTATGTTTCTTATATTTTTTTTTAAAAAAAAGGAACCTAAACATTAGTGACTACATACCTATAAGCTTTATAAAGGGGTTGTCTAAGATGATTTCTAAGATCCTTGCAAATTGAATCAGAGAAGTTATTGATGGGGTTATAAGTAAATCCAAGTTAGCTTTTATTTTTTACCGATGTATGTTAGACTTGGTAATGACTGCTAATGACGTGATTGACTCTATGAAGAGAAAAAGGGTGCTTTTATTTTCAAACTTGATTTTCATAAAGCTTTTGACTTAGTATTTTTGAAATATTTGGATAAGATAATGGAATATATAGGTTGTGGATTTTGTTCATGTAAATGGATTCATTAATGCATCTCCACATTCAGACTGTTAGTCTTGATTAATGTCTCTCCATTGTCAAAGTTTGGAGTTATATGTGGTCTGAGGCAAGGAGATACATTATCTCCTCTACCCTTTAATCTGATAGTTGAAGGCCTGTCTGTGTTGATCACTAGAGCAATAAATGGTGGTTTGTTTTTAAGTATTGAGATTGAAGAAGTTTTTCAGGTAAGCCACTTGCAACTTGCATATACTACTTTGATATTTTTCCTTAAGGATATTACAGTTATATTGGATGTTCAAAGGACTCTGAGGTGGTTTAGTAAGTGTTCTGGGTTAAGAATAATCATCATAAGAGCTTGTTAATAGGAATAAATGTTGATGAACTATACATTGTTGGCTTGTCAAATCTTTTATTTTACAATTTTGATTCCTTACCGACCATGTACTTAGGGCTACCATTGGGTGCCAATCCGAATATAATTTCTACATGGAAGTCAATCATTTTTAAGATTAGAATGAGACTTCATACTTGGAAGGGTAAACTACTCTCATTAGAAGGTCAGGATATGGTGGCGCGAGAAAAAGAAAGAGGAAGGTTAAGAATAGGATCGGTTACTACAAAATACGAAGCCTTTTTTAAAAAATAGATTTAGTGATTGAGTTCATCAACAACAAATACAAACCACGAGTTCAGAATGGTATGCCTTTGTTTTCAAAACATCTATCTACTATTTGGTCAAATATTTTGTATACCATTCACTCTGGTGATCAATCTTATTTTGTTTTGAAAGATAGTTTTGAATTTAAAGTAAGGAGTGTAATAGAGCTTGGTTTAGGAATGATATTTGGGTTAGTGACAAAATGCTTTCTAAACTCTATCTTGGGTTATATAAAATTTCTGCTTAACAACTTAGTGATATCAATAGTATAAGGTTTTGGGATAATGGTTGTTGGCATTGGAACTTAATATGGAATCGATGCTTTAAAAACAATAGAAATGATCACCTTCATAGTATGATGAATGCCATTAATCTCATTGACCTTCATATATATATAAAGAAGATAGAAAAATATTGACTTTAGATGGTAATGGACACTACATAATTAAGTTGTGCTCTACTATTCTTCAGACTTTTTTACCCGGGTTTGAAAACATACAATGTAGTCATTTGGAAGGGTGTTTCTCCTCCAAAAACTGAGTCTCTACTATGGTTAGCTATGCACTCATTCTTTTTTTGTTAAAAGAAAAATTATCATGATACATGAAGATACATATCCATTTTGTATTTCTAGGTCAAAAACTATAGGTCACATCATTTTTCATTGTCTAGTGTCTTGAAAATTCTGGAACACAATAGTTAGCTCGTGAGAACTTTTATGGTCCACACCTTATTCATTGGAAGATTTATTTTATTAGTGGCAATGATTGATTAAAGTAAAGTTTCAACAAAAGGTATGACAAAGACTCTTTTATAGAATAATATGGATTATCTCGCATGCTAAGAACAAAATCATATTTGAAGCAATCATCTCGAATTGGGTTTATATTTTTTGTTTTTTTATTTCAAAATGTTGTATCTTGGATTTGTTCTTATAACCTAGTTTCATTTATATTTGTATGTATTATAAAATGTATACTATATAGGAAATATTATAGGCACTACTTTAGTGTTGTAATCTCTACCTTAACTATTATATATTGCTCTACACATATAAATAGAAAAAAAATTGGCTAAACCAAAGGTTAAGCCTCCTAATCAAGGTTGTCAAAATCGCGATTTAACTCGTAAAATCATATGATTTTATAAGTCAACATGTATATAACATGTAAAATCAGGTTAAAAACTCGAAAACCAGTAAACTCGATCAAACTTAGTTAAACTCGATCAAACTCGGTCAACTCAGACCAACTTTACCTAATGAATTAAAGAAGCAAGGTTTGAAGGATTTGACAGTGATTTCTTCAAATAATCAAGATCGTTAAGCATCTCTTTCAATTCCACCTCCATTCCATGCATACAGAGACCAAACTTCACTTAAACTAAAACAACCGACCAGGCTAGATGAGTGAAACAGAGAAGAACCCAAAGTTAGGAACTTGAAGCGAAACATGGAAAAAAAAGATAAAGGTGTGGACGTGGCGAGACAAAGGAAAAGTGAAAAGAAAGAAGGAGAAATATTGATGGGTAAAAGAGAGTTGGAAGGAGGGATGCTAATGCAGGTAGGGAAAAGAGGAGGCCTATCTACTTCATCACCCACTTGGAGACTTGAGTTTTCTTCTTCTCTAAATGATAGCAGCAGCAACCCTATTCAAGAATTTCTTAACACTACCACTATTGTCTCTACTAGAAAGCTCTGTGCTAATTTTTAGGAGATTCAACTCCAAAATCACCATTTTATGCCTAAAATGAACAAGAAACCTGGTCATAGAAGAGCACACCTTAGCCACCAGTATAAAGACAAGAAGGCCTTTGGGCCTCGTACTCATTTAGTTGATCCTCTTAATAGCCCTCTGATTAGGTTTAACTATCTCTTAGCATTTCTTTATCATTTTTAATTTTGATGGAGTTTATGACTAGGTAGGAAAGAAATGCGGTTTTGGATTATAATTTTGTTTTGTGATTGGCTGGTTCTCGAGCTATATTTTTCTTTTTTGTCATTACCGATTTCAATTGATTTTTGCTGGCTTCTTCTTGTTAAGTGGCCGGGGGGGTTTTTGCTTGTTTGTCTTGTGCTTTGCTTGGTCTGTTTTCTTGATCTTTTAGTTGTATATATTATTTACAATGTTTATTTTACTTTTATTTTAATTATGCTATATTATTATTTATTACTTGATTGAAATTATCAATATATAATTAGTTAAAATATTTTATTTTTTATTTTACAATTTGAGTTTACGATCCGAGTTTATATTGTATATTTCGTGTCGTGTCAAAAAAACATTATTGACAACCTTGTTCCTAATTATTCTCAACTTGGTTTCAGAGTCTTTTGCCATCAGAACTCTTCTCCCCCTCTCCCCCTTGCAGCCGACTTTTCACCCATCCTCTCCTAAATGGATTCTAATGTTGCTATCGCCGACTTCTCTCTCAACACCTGTGGTGTATCACAGCCGGCCAGCCATCTACAAGTTGCTGCCGGTGGTGTTCTTTCATAGCAATAATAGCCTTCGCTTGCAGAACACATCAATAACTTCTCCTCACATGTTTTTGCCATTTCTCTTCATATTATAGGAACACAAACTCCAGCTATTATCGCTTTATCCAACACCCGCCAAGTTGAAGCCCTATCTTCTTGGTTAAGGTGTTTTTCACTTTGTTAATGGCTCAGTGTTGTGTCCCTCATCTCATGTTTCTGACGATTCTGCTGGTTTTTCTTCGATAATCAGCCCTTCTTTTCTTGTTGGAAGCAACAAAATCAATTTATTTTGAGTGCATTACTCTTATCTCTCTCTCCGTGGATGTGTTGCATCTCGTTATATATTGTCATCCTCGCAATGCGTTTAACGCACTCTTGAGAAAGCTCTTGTGTCTTCGTCTAATTTCACATCATGCAACTCCATGGTTCCTTTCAAGATCTTCGGCAAGGTGATTCATCAGTTAGCATATACATGCAGCAAACACAATTGTTATTTGACAAATTAGTTGTTGTTGGCCAGCCAATATCTCTTGAAGATTTTAATTTATATATGTTTTGTGGCTTTCATTGTGAGTTTAAAGACTTGGTAACGAGTCTTATAACCAAGGTAGAACCACTGTAGTATGATGACATTCACAACCACCTTCTTACCCATGAATTTCTGCACAAGAACTCCCTTCATTCCATAGATGCAAATTCCTCTCTGTTGTTTTCACCTTTGTTGTCGTAGTTACCTCTATTGCCAATACCACAACCCTTTGCCCATCTTGCTATGTCTCATCTCAGCTTAAATTTCATTCATCACAGGGGGCTTTCTCATGGCAATTGGTGTCCCGACAACAACTACTACAATCACCAGAACAGGTTCCAATCTGTTACAGAATGGAGGCCAAACAATTGGCAGCAGAACATGCGCAACACAGGGGCTGGATAGTGATCTAGATAATAGAATGTCAATTGCCAATTGTGCTCAAGCTTCGGCCACACAACTCCTCATTATCTCCAGTTTTGCGGCAATACTCTGAAGCCCTCTGCTCATCTGTTAGGAACGTTTCTGCTGCGATATGGTTCCCCAACACCGATGTAAATCAACGCATCACACTTGATCTTGCAACTCTGACCGATTCTACAACCTATCTTGGTAATGATCATTTGCATGTTAACATATCACATATTGACATACCACATTACATTCCCAAAAACATACTTTTACATTATCTAACATTCTTCGTGTGCCTCATATTACCAAACCATTGTTATATATTCAAAAATTATGTCGTGATAATCATGTTTATTTTGAATTGCATACTTTTGTGTTTTATGTCAAAGATCTCATCACTAAGGAAGTTCTCCTTTCTAGTCAGAATAATGATGGTCTCTATATCCTATCTAAGTCTTCCACCACGTCAATTCCTCAAGCTTTTTGGTGTCCTTGCCTCTCCGCGACTGTTGATTTGTGGCATCGTTGTTTAGGTCATCCTACCCCTCATATTTTAAATTTGTTAGTTTCCAAAAATAAAATAGTATGTACTTCTAGGTGTTCTTTTATTCAATGTCAAGCTTGTCCATTAGGCAACTCATCGCGTCTGTTGTTGCGACATACGAGTCACAAAATTATTGCCTTACTTAATTTAGTATTTTGTGATGTTTGGGGTCCTGCCCCTATGTTTTATTCTGATAGTTTTCATTACTTTGTTATATTTATTGATGCGCATACCAAACATATATGATATTACCCTCTTGTTGTCAAATCTGATGTGTTTTCCATTTTTCATCGTTTTCAAACACTTGTTGAACGTCAGTTTTCACGTAAGATTAAATCTGTTCAAATTGATTGAGGTGGTGAATATCATAAGTTAAATCAATTTTTTCAGACTATTGGTATTCATCACTGGCTAATCTATCCTCATACTCATGAACAAAATGGCACCGTTGAGCGTCACTATCGACACATTGTCGGAACCGGCCACACTATCTTAGGCCAATGTAGTGCACCATTACAGTTTTGGAACTATGATTTTGAATCATCGACAATATCTTATTAATCATATGCCTACTCTTGTTCTCCAAAATAAATCTCCAT
>Ga0325414_1006628_pt1 | contig 12291 bp, 1 predicted proteins | sample PopdelMetagenome_8_FD_206183 | JGI IMG/M metagenome (GOLD analysis project Ga0325414, IMG submission 206183) | Populus deltoides microbial communities from Bellville, Georgia, United States - Leaf-PdKOR-R3 | ecosystem: Host-associated > Plants > Phyllosphere > Phylloplane/Leaf | place: USA... | reverse complement strand
TAAAGATAAGTCATAAATTTTGAGTTGCCAAATCAATGATTAATCTTATTGCATCATCCCTTGCAACCAGAGCAAAAAAAAATTTGTAATCGACACCATACTCATGCTTGTAACTTTTAGCTACCAAGCGTGCTTTATAATTGTTAATTTTACCATTCTTCTTTAATATTTTTTTTTATACATCCATTTTACACCAATGATTTTTTATCCTTTTAAAAACTCCATCAACTGTCAAGTGTTTTTTTTTATCTCTCTTTAACAATATCTTTAAAAGTCATTGTCATTGAATCAAATGTTGTTTATGTGTGCTGCATTTAGTGGGAGGAAGATAAATTGTTTACAGAACATTCCAAATCCTCAAAAGACTTGTTTTTCTGAGTTAAGTGGGTGTTTGTTTCTGTGGTTGCTTCTGCTTTTGAAGCAAATTTGAAGCAAACCACAGAAAACAAGTGTTTGGTAACGGAGGAAACGTGATTTATTTCATGAGGGACCCACCATGTTTTGCTTTTTGAACGCAGGTCAGCAAATAGCAGTTTCATGCTGCTTCTCTTTGCCTCCATACACAATAAACTGCTCACTTACTGTTCACTTATGTGTACAGTGTCAATTGTTATGATTGGGAAAGAGAACGTGCTGGAGATGAAGCAAATGAATATGGTGTACTCTGGACAATGCCTCTTGTTCTTCCTTTAGTTTTCTTTTTCTCTGATTCTTTCTATTCTATTGCTTTCTTTTTTTTGTTCTGGTTTGTCCTCTCTCTCTCTCTCTCTCTCTCTCTCTACTGGTTTTGGTCCTCTGTTTTTTTTTCTTCTTCGTCTGTATTTGTTTGCTTGTGTTTGTTTTCTGATCAGTTGTTCAAACGGGGAGAGCCGGGGGGGCTGGTATACTTGGAGGCAAAGCTGGTGCTCTTGCGTTGGTTGGCCAGTGCTTTCCTCTCTCTGTTTTTGTTTTTCCTTCGCTTACTCTCCGATCTTCCTTCCCTGGGTCTTTTTTTTTCTGTCCTTTTGTTCTCCTGTGTTTGCTCGTCCTTCCTTTCGCCTTCTGTGTGTATCATTCACTTCCTGTGTTCTGTGTGTCCACTTTGTGTCTGTCCCCTGTTTTTGTTTTTGTTCGTCCTCTGTTTATCCTCGGGGTCCTTTCTATTTTCTTTCCCTTTGTTTTCGTTCTTTGTTCGTGCCTCAGTAATGGCATGCATCGTGGGGGCGAGAAGGATGTTACCATGATCTGCTGTCGTTTCCGCTGAATCGGGATGAAGGAGATGAACAGTTTGCTTTGAAACAGCGTCGTTTTGAGCTAAGGCAGTCATTCTTCAATTTGGCCACTAGAATTATGATATCTTGCAATCAGGCCCTTATTCGTGGAAAATTCTTTTTTTTTTAATTTGGCCCTTGGATCAATTTCAATTTTTAATTATATTTTTAATTGTGTTTTATTTAAAAAAATTAGAAGGAGATCGCTTGATGACGTAGCATTTACAGAATTTGATCGCAATCCTAGTTTTATTCCTGATGATATTTTATTTGATGTTGTTGCGCGCTTAAGAAACCAAAGAAACTATAGTCTGGATGGATTTCGTACGTTATGAAATTGTAAATAGTTTAATGGAACAATAAAAAATATTTGATATAAGTATTATTTATTTCATGATGTAATAGCAGTAGTTAAATCTACAATATTTAAATTAAAAATCATCAATATTAATATATATATATATTTTAATTATTTTATAACTTCAATTTAAAAAGCATTAATTTAACAAAATACATTAAACTACTTTTTGTTCAACCTCAATTTCAACCACAGTTTTAACCAAACACCTGTTTTTGTCAAACCAACCTCGACTAAAAGTACTTTTTATAAAACAACTTTTTTCAAACCACAACTACAACAGCAACCGCAATACCAAACACGCTCTAAATGTTACACAATATGGTTTGCAGATGCTGCATTCCTCTGCTCATGCGAGTGAAATTGTCTCCCTCAAATATTTTAAAAAAAACTCAACAAACATCAGACTCAGGAGAGATGCCCTCAAATGTGCCTACTCTTGCTCTTGCTGCAAAAACAAGGTTTCTTCTCCACTTCAGAAGTTTTTAGGTTTTCACATTTCTGACGAATGGCTTAGTTCTGATGTCTCTTTAATGAAGAGGAATGTGAAAACAATGACACCCTTAAGGGCAAGAAAAGGAAAAAGACGAAAAAACAAATTAATCCAAATAAAGAGTAAAACAATCAATAAACACTCATTTCGGGATGTTCAAATACTTGCGCGTTCGGTTTCCAACAATTGGGACATGGAAGTTGCATGATCATCTGCAGCAAAGAGTGCGACCTAAAGCCAGTATAACGCTTAAGAATTACCTTGTTTTGCTATCAAACTAATTTTGTTTGGGAGGTTTCTGAAGCCATTTCCCTTGAGCTAAAGTTATGAAGCTAAAGCATCGATCATCTGCTAATTTGACTGCTTCAAATACATAACTTTGATTGTTCATTGGATCCCATCCAAGACCTGCCTTCTCAGGAGATTTTTCTTGATAAGATACAGATCCTGTCCAAACCAGTTTATAATGCTCAAAAAACAACCATGACCAAACACAAAGTCACTTGTTCAGTTTGAGATGATAAAAGTCCATGGTGAGCATTTCTTAGCAGCATGAAAAGGTATTGTTTACTATTACAGATAGAGCACTATAGATTTCAGAGATGTGGTTCAAGAAACTCTGCTCAATTCAACAAATTCTCAGGTGCTCATCCTTGATTCAGTTGCACCAGTTCTACTTCACTGTAACTCATAAGATGAAAAACTGAAACCTGATCTTCCCTCATTAGTGGATTTCAGTTCAAGCTTCTGAAACGGGCTGCAAGATAAATGAAGAATGATTCATTTCCATATTTCATTCATAAGTTTGTTTTGCAGTACAGAAAAGTAAACAGTGACTATGTGGTGGGAACATGCTTGATCTAGTTTAACGCGTATGATATTTCTAAAAATAGATAGAAATTGCCATCATAAAATTTAATATCCAGAGAAAACAAGAAGTAACGTTATGTAGAATCTCAAGCCCAAGGAAAATGGGAGAAGTACCTGCTGTTAGGATCATAGTAGAAGCCATTGATGGAACCATCAGTACAAGAGAAGCAAACATAGTAAAAACCAGCTATGGTCAACCCACAGTCTGTTCCAACGTTGACAAAGTATTGCTCTTTCCATCTCTAGACACAGAGACCACACAAAATCTCAAGTTACTAATTCTGATATAATGATTCTATCACCAACTGCTCAAATGTTTGATCATGTATTACCATAAATATGTACGGATAGTTAATCAAGTCCAAAGACTTGCCACCATCAACCTTCACTTTTTCCTGTGAATAACAAAATCAATCAGAGAGCATCCGGCGTATATGCAAAAGAAGTTCTGGATCTTACCAGAAATGGTTGGAAAGATGGAAACTGAGTCCAGTGCCTTATATCATCTTCTGACCTGTAAATTTTTTTGAAATAATTAAAAAGGAAAGTATTGTCCACAATCACTCACATGTAACATGATCCATGCATTAAAGATGGAGTTAAGGCACATACGAAGCTTCCCATTTGCCAGTGAAGAAAGTGTAATTCTTGCCATCAACGATTTCTCCTTCCCAAAAAGTTACTACCTGACACATCATAGCTAAACAAAGTAAACATAACTGCAAGTACATTCTGCATATTCACCAGACCACCATAAACCTGCAAGAATAAATAAATAAAAAAGTAGCATTTTACAGAATCCGTGCATCCCTTTGATTAGGTCCAACTGCATTCAAGTCCCGTCCTAAGGATACTCTAGCAGGAACAAATCCTTTCCAAATTGGATCCATAAGAATTAAGAGCGAGAAATGAAATAGCAAGACACCAATATGTTATAATAACATGAAACACCCTACAAAGTTAATACCACAGGGAGATCCAAAGCACGTGTTGTTAGCTCAGACTGCAGGTGATCACAGAAGCATGGAAACATAGCCGCACATTAACAAATGAGTTAAATCCTAATTGAACCTTTGATTAGCCAAAAATGGAAGAAATTTTATTTTTTAAAAAAAATACTTAGTTTGCAGGTCTAAAAGTAGGAAGATAGAAGGAAATGGTAACGTACGGGAGTGTCAGCCATAGGAACATTAAGGGCTTCCATAGTACCACATAGGTAACCATGATCAAGGTCACATCCTTGAATGCGAACATTAACTCTCCAAGCTTCATCCTTCTGAAGACTAGAAACATTCTGGGTTCCAGAAAAGGCCTGGTTTCAACCCAACAACAAAAAATTAAACAACGCATATGAATTCACAAAAATGAACAGCGAGAAATGGGGGGTATTTTCACCTTCACAGTGTTAATTATTATAAAAAAAAAATTAAAAAGAGAGAGAGAGAGCAAAAGGCTTACCTGTCCAACAGTCAAAAGAGTACAAACTGGAGGTGAAGTGTGTCCTGATGAATTTTCACCTTCACAGTGTTAATTAATCATCATCATTGATTATTATATTATAATTAGATACTAAGCCTAATCAAATCGAATAATTGAATTAAAGGTGGTGGTACGAACGAAGGAAGCAACGAATACCTGAAAGTTGAGAAGCTGCGGAGGAGGAGGAGGAGGTGGAGGAGGAGGAGGAGGTTTCTTCTACTCTCACCGGCATTATCTTTCTGTTTTATGTATTTTCTTTCTTGATCACTTGCTGTTGTTGTTTTTGCTATTTCCTTTTCAACATCCAAATGCGATTTCACCCTCTCTCTCTCTCTCTCAAATGACTTTCTTTCTTTCACTCAAAAAGAGAGAAAAAATCGATGCAACGCCGGACGATCTGCTATTGTATGACCTGTAGTCTATGATAAGGTAGCGTCGTTTCCAAGCCCTATATATTTATTACATTGTTATAGATTAACTTTAAAAAAAAGAGAGGGGAATTTCACTTTATATCTACTTATAAAATATTATTTATTTAAATAGCATTTTTTTTTAAATCTATTTTTTAATTTAAATTTCATCTTTTAATATTATATTTACTGATTATTAAATTTTATAATTTTTATAATTTATTTTTTATGAGATTATCTCAAACTCATTATCTAAATTGCTGATTTAATAAGTTAATTCAATTGACTTGAGTTTTTTTTTTTTGCTACTTAGCTTTTTTGTTCAATTATATTCTTCAACATTGGATTTATTAATATTAGACTTTATAATTTGTTTCGATTTTCTTTCTATGAAGTTATTTCTGCCTCATGACTTAGGTCACAGGTTTGACAGGTTAACTCGGGTTGACTCAAGTTGTTTTTTTAATCAATTTTTTTTTAATTTCATCTTTCAACACTAGGTTGATTGAAAATTGAGCTTCATAATTTTCTTCAATTTGCTTCCTATTAGGTTATCATGGTCTCATAACTCTGGTCGCAAGTTTGATAGCTTAACCTAGATTAACACGAGTCATCTTTTTTAATTGAATATTTTTCAGTTTCATCCTTTTAACATTGAGTTTATTACAAATTGGATTTTATAATTTTGTTTTGATTTGGTTACTAAGGGTTATCATGGTCTCATGACATGACATGCGAATTGCCAAGTTAAATCATGTTGATTTGAATTGATCCAATATATTATCGTTTTAATGTTTATAAAAAATATCATTTTAAATATTTATTTTAAGTCAAACTATCTTTTTACAAGTTATTAGGGTGGCTTTTGAGCCTGCCAAGACGACCAGATCACATTGGGTCAATACCTATACAGTTCAATATTTTTTTTACTAGAAAAAATATTACCAACACCAAGATATTTTTTTCATTTAAAAAAAATTAATCCAACCCATAAGATATATTGTAAGCCAATGATCTAGTGTAAACTAAAAGACATTGGCAAATATCATAGATACAGGCTCACTATATCATGGATTGCTACAATGCAATTTTTTTTCATTTTTCATCCTATTATTTTTTTTTCTCTTTTATAGGACCAAATTGAAGGACAATTTTAGTTAATTTGTTAGGAAATGATAAGGCTAAAAGCCAACGGACCATAGTGAAAGAAATAGTAGACATGGGTGGCGCTTTCAAAATTTTGGTAAAACATTCATTATAGTCCTTATACTTTTTGAATTAAAAATATTAGGTACTTCATATTTTTTAAATTTCAAGAAAAGTCAATTTTCATCGAAAACATATTTTTCTTATTTTTTTTTTGTCTTTACTTTGAGAGATGAGAGAGAAAATTATTGAATTCCAAAAATAGAAAGAGAAAATCATTGCTTAACACGCATTTCAGCCACTAAAGTGGTCGATCTTGGTGTCAACAGGTTCTATTTGATTAGGGGAGTTCCACATAGCTATTTTTTTCACTTTCAAAGTTCCTAAAAAAAGTAGATTTGACATAAAGAAAAAAAATATTTCGAGTTGATTTTAGATTTTTGGACCAATAGGTTATTTGAGGCCATATATAGGTTATTTAGGGTACTTTATAGGTGTTTTTGATAAAAAAAAATAACAAGTTAAAATCAACTTTTATATATGTGTGTGTGTGTGTTTTAAAGTTCTTTATTTATTTATTTTTCTTAAAAAAACCTTTTTTTTATCAATCTTTAAAAAATGAGCGCTATTTCTTATTTCAGTCTAACATGCCACCCTTATTTTTTGCTTTTTTTTAAAAAACTAGTTTTTGACATAAAAAAACATTTTGTGCGTCTGGTTTCTATATAAGTAAATGAAGAGTAATTTGGAAATAAAACGGTGTTTAAATCCAATGGGTCGCATAACCCGAATTTCGGGTATGGAAGGTTGAACCAGTTAAATCTTTTTTTTAAACCTTTTTTGAATTGAATATTTTTATTTTTAATTTTATCCTTCAATATTGACTTGAATAAGAATTAGGCATCTTAATTTCTTTTCGTTTACCTTTTATGAGGTTATCATTATTTCATCACCCGAATATAAATTTAGCTGATTATGTCTGTTTTACATAGGTTGATATAATATGTTGTCATTGTTGGGTTTTTTAAAACATGTATATGCGGTAGAAATGATAAATTTAAAATTTTTCAGGAGTCTCAAGGATCCTGTTAGATAGATCTGGAATTGTTTAGGGTTTATACGAAGATTACCCGAAGATTAGATGCTCTTTTTATCTTTGAATATTTTCTTCAATTCTAGGTTGTTACACATAAACTACTAGTGAGAAATCAACAAAAATTCAAAAAAATCATTTCAAATATCCAACTTCGAACAATTATCCACATGAACCACAAATGAGAAATCTCATATATCCTTTTAGGAGAGGGATTGTTATATCTTAGAGTGATAACTCTTTTCTTTTATGTTTTAGGTTTTTCTATATTGTATTCTTCTCACCTCAACAAATAAGAGACATAACATTTTATTTAAATAGAAACCTAAAAACCCTTTAAATAGTAAAATCACATATATTATTTTAGGATGTTTTCAACAATTTATTCAATCAAGTCCTTACTTGACTTTTCCCAAGTTTAGAATTGTAATCATTTGTATTAATTACATTCTAATCCTTAATCTCTTAAATTTATTCAAAATCAAGTCACACTTGATTAATCAACCCATTTTAATTTTGAACCATTGATTCTTATATGTATTACCCATATAAGTTAGCTCAAATATAAATCATAATTATAAATAAAATATTAAATAAATTAAATAATTTAATTTATTATTAATTCAAAAATTAAATAACTTATATTTGAAAATCAAGAACAATGTCTAGTCACTTGTCATGATTCCTTAAATATTAAAAAAGTCATAAGTGATTTAACTTAACATTTTAGTGATCAATTTCTTAATATAATTATTATATCTTTATCATGAATATTTTAATTTAGACATTATAGCATGTAGTGTATCTATTTTGTTAAATTATGTTAGTTCCAACACTATAGTAATTGATTTTTTGAATATTTAAAATGCTTTTCAAATCTTATTCCACCTTAAACAATGATTTGACAATCATACTATTTGATTACTTAAATACCTTATATATAGTTTATATTATACCAAATATTTGTCTGTTTGTTATTCTTGATTATTACAATATATAGTTGGGATCAAAACATAACACTCTCTAAATAATATAATTTAATAATCCCAAGTTTAAAAATCACTTACACAACTATCACATGATCCTTTCTATAAACATATGTGCTCTCTTTATATGGAATTCTCTTGTAAGACAGTTCAGTGTACATGTCATCTGACAAGCACCTCCATATGAGTTCTAGGTATCCCTCATATCATAATTCATTAGATCAACTGCTTATTTTCATAAATGAAGAAATATAATATATAATGGTCTCTATAACTTTAATTAATGTCCAATGCTTTGAAACAATATAAATCTCATAATTATAACAACTTTATAATTTTCTATACAAAGTATTTTTGTTCTATAGACTTTATCTTCACTCTAGATTCATTAATCAAATATAAATATATTTTACATGAATAAAATCAGTGCTACGTGTAACCAACCGATTGGTTACAAACTTTATTCACTAACAAACATCTCAATAATCTTATAAAAAAAAATATCCACTATGTGTCATATTTTGAATTCATGATTAATTTTTATTCTCTTAGAAAACACATTAAAGATGCCTGAACATTTTTTTGTGTGAAAGAAAAAGATTCATCTGGCATGTTTTCTTTTCATGTTTTTTTAATGATTATCCATTGTAATAAAAAAAATTGATTTCAAGAAATAAAGTTATTCAACACAACGGGGTTCGTTGCCCATGTTATAAGATCATATATCTTGATACAGTTATCTATTACATTTTCAATTTAGTCTTTAGTTATCATCAACTACTTTTGTTTGGATTTATTATCACAGATAATTCCCAATTTATTTAATCAAATGCATGCATAGCATTTTCAATTTGTGATTATAGTTTTATCTTTAAGCGAAAAAACACATTGTGAACGCTTGCACATTCATATTTTGTGCTAAAAAATAAAATTATCTAGACTGCTGCAAAACATGAGCCACATAGCTAGTAGAAAACACTAAAAGATATGAGTAAATCATTGTAGCCCATGTCATTAGTCACCCATATATATGGCATTACGGATTGCCACAATGCCATTTTCCCCCTAATTTATTTTCCTTAATTTCACCATTTTAAGACCAAATTGATTGCTAATTTAAGTAATTTTATTAAGAAATGATAGGATTTAGAGTCAGATGACCAAAGTGAAAAGGATGGAGAAGATAGGTGACAGTTTCAAAATTAGGGTGAAAAGTTTACTTTAGTCCTTCTACTTTCTATGTGATAAATTTTAAGTCCCTTAATATTTTGAAAATTCAATTTTGATACAAAAAATTATTTTTATTTATTTTTAAGTTCTTATTTTGAGAGAGGAGAGAGAAGGTAGTCAAACTCCGGTTGTAGAGAATATTTTGGATGACAACAATTTTGACCATGAAAAAAATCAATATTGATGTCAACGAGGTCTATTCGATTAAGGAAGTTTTACCTATGCGTTTATTCCCTTATCATCATCTAAGATGGTAGATTTAAGCTTGGAAATTTTATTATTCCAGGTTTATTTTGGGTTTTTGTGTTGACATTTATTTTTTTGATGCCATTGAAAGATTTATCAAGTTATTTTTTAGGTATTTTGAGTTAAAAACGGGTTGAAAATAAATTGTTTCGGTAAAACAACCCATGGCCTAACTTTTCAAGGTCGCTCGAAATTGGGCTAGCAAACGATACGTTGCTTACACATTGTTTTTAGAACAGACGACGCGTGATTCTCCCTTTAATTGAAAAATAAAATTAAAGAGGCTTGTTGCATCGGTCAGGCTTATTTTAAATGACCAGGCGTGCAGGTGCCTAACATGTTTTGCTTTCTTTCTTCTCTTTTCTTCTTATGTTTTTAGGTTTTCTCTACATTTTACACTTAAGGCCATCAACTAAAAAATAATTTGAATTTTTTTTATTGTGTACCATAGAAATTCCAATTTTCTTCATTAAATCATAGTTTTTTTTTTTAATATTAGCGAGCACTCCTTTTGGACCCCCTTAATAATTACCATTCAATCTTTAGTTTTTTTTAAAAAAATTTATGGCATTATTTTTTATAACATTAGCTGATTTATTTTTATAGCCCTTCATAATGGTTTTGGCTCATGATAAAAAAAAAAAACAAATTACTAACACCAAAAAAATACACTGCTAATGGCTACAAAGAGAAAATGAGTGGTGGTTTCAAAAATTTGCAAGAAAAGTTCACTTTGGTCCTTCAACTTTTTAATAATAAATATCCAATCCCTTGAAATTTTAAAAATTCAATTTTGGTATACAATTTTATTTTTATTATATTTCAGTTCTTAGTTTGAGAGAGATAAGAAAGAGTGGCTGAATTATGGTTATAAAAAAAGTTTCAGTTAACACCAATTTCAACCATAAAAAAGATTGATTTTATTGTCAATGATTTTTATTTGATGAGAGGAACTCCACCTAGGTGTTCATTGCCCTTCTCATCACCTAAGATGGTAAATTTAAACTCGAGAAGTTTTTTATTTCAGGTTGATTTTTGTATTTTTTGATTGATTTTTGGGTTATTTGAGGTCATGGATGAATTTATCAAAGTGCATAGGGTATTTTCTTGGTCTTTTAGATCAAAATAGATTAAAAATTAAGTTTTTTAATATAAAAAATCCATGGTCCAACTTTCAAGCAACCCTTTAACTGCTTGAAATTGGGCCCGCTAACAACACATCGCATGCAAATTGTTTTTTACAAAAAAAAAAATAGAAGGAAAATGATGAGTTGGACATACTTTAATATAAAAAAATTAAAGAGGCCTAGTTTACAAATCACGAGATGACATATCTGTGCACTGCCGCGGGCTTATAAAACAAATATACTTGATAGTGTTATAATTGAGAATCAGCGCTAGATAAGTAATAGAAACTAAAGGTATGATGGAGTCAATATTTCATGATGGAAAAAAGTTGTGTTGGTAATAAAAAAAACTTAGAGACTGAACAAAATAATTTGTAGCAATCCACAGTGTTTTGGGAGGAAAAATACAGTGTTTTTGCCACATGATTTAGCTTTTCTGTTAATAAAAAGCAAAAAAATTTACAAAGCTAAATTTTCTACCAACTTAATATTAAAAAAAAAACCAACAAAGATAATTTTGGAAGGATAAAAAAACCCATGAGAAAAAACATTGTAGCAATTGACAATGTTTTGTGAGGAAAACTACAGTGCTTTCCCCAGTAAAATAAAATAAAAAACCATTTAGAGAAATACTGTAGTAATCCATAGTGTTTTGTGAGAAAAACTACAACGTTTTCCCTTTATGATTTAGCTTTATTGTAATTATAATTCTTAACCAACTCAATATTGAAAAAAAATCGACAAAGATAATTTTGAAAAAAATCATATGGGAAAATACTACAACAATTTACGGTGTTTTAAAGAAAAACAATTACAAAGCTAAATTCTTAATCAGCTCAATATTAAAAAAATCAAATGGACGAGACAATTTTAGAAATAAAATAATAAAAAAACACCAAAAAAAGGAAAAAAATCATGTTGGAAACACTGTAGCAATTCACGGTGTTTTATGATGAAAGCTACAGTGCTTCCCCACATGATTTAACCTTATTTGTAATGACTTGTAATTGTAGTTTTCAACAATGTTTTGTGAGGAAAGTTACAGTGTTTTCCCCACATGATTAAGCTTTATTACAAAGTTAAATTCTAACCAACTCAATATTAAAAAAAAAAATCGACGAAGATAATTTTAGAAAAAAATATTACAAAAAAAGAAAACACAAAAGAAACTAGAAAAAAACCATGTAAGGAAAAACTGTATCAATCCATAGTGTTGAGGAAAAACTTGTATTTACTTGTAATTACAATTCTTAACCAACTTAATATTTATAAAATAAAATTGACAAAGATAATTTTAGGGAAAAACATAACAAAACAGAAAAAACCATGTGGGAAAAAACACTGTAGCAATCCACAGTAATTTACGAGGAAAGTTATAGTGCTTTTTTCACATATTGTAACTGTAATTTTTAACCAAATCAATATTAAAAAATAAAATAAAAAAATAATTTCGAAGAAAATCATAAAAAAACAAAAAACAAATCATGCGGAGAAACACTGTAGCAATCAACAATGTTTTAAAGAAAAAAATTACAAAACTAAATTCTCAATCAACTCAATATAAAAAAAACAATCGACAAATATAATTTTAAAAAATAAAAAA
>Ga0325414_1006627_pt1 | contig 12291 bp, 15 predicted proteins | sample PopdelMetagenome_8_FD_206183 | JGI IMG/M metagenome (GOLD analysis project Ga0325414, IMG submission 206183) | Populus deltoides microbial communities from Bellville, Georgia, United States - Leaf-PdKOR-R3 | ecosystem: Host-associated > Plants > Phyllosphere > Phylloplane/Leaf | place: USA... | reverse complement strand
ATTAAATTTATTTTTAACCCTTAAAACATCTTTAATCTGATATAAAAACTAGAATTAATTTGAATAAATAAACCCTCCCGACATCAGATCTACTTTTTCCATGAAAAAAATCAAACTACTTCTATGAAATTCCTCATGAACCCATGAACTCCAAGATTAGTTTTTCTCATGGTCGGAACGTGGTCGACCAACAACCTATTCCTCTCTTTTTATTTTCAATGATTTTCTATTTACTGTCCCAACACTCAGGAGCTAAAACAACATAAAAATAAGAAAGTCAAGAGTTGAAAAATAAAATTATAAAACTCTAGGAATCAAATAATGCGTAAATTGAATTTTTTACAACCAGATTAAAGTTTTTAATGTCTTTTAAATAGTGGGCTCTATTTTTTTTTAATTATAATCTTGAATTTAATTTTATAAAATTTATCTTTAATTAAAAGTCATAATTTTTTCCAGATAATTTGTACTGAGATCATGCAAAGCGAAGCAAATCTCAGTTAAAAAAACTACTAGCATAATATATAACCTGTGAGGATGAAATTATTTCTAAAAGGCTGATAATAAAAAAACCGAATTGTTCAAGAAACGGCGTGGTCGTGTATTGCGCTACAGTAATGTACTAACGTATTCACCTAGCTGCACCGAAATAATTCGGCAGGGCTCGCTTGAGGATTTTTTCCGAAGACATTTTAAGATCTCCTCCTTTGCACTGGCATTGACTGGATTGGGCTTGGCAGTGCACAGACCTCAACAGTTCGGTGTGAGTGTCGCAACTCTTTGAATTCGAAGAAGCTGTTTTATTCTTTGGAATATGAAAATAAAAAATAAAAAATAAAAAATCCAGGTATTGATACGAGAGAGGCCTTGCAGGTCTTTTACACTTCGTTATTCACTCATCCTCGTTGGCCGTTGGATGGGATCTAGTTCATCAGCATCAACCGTCCACATAAAAAGCAAATCAATTTCATCTTCGCTTTCAAACCGTCCATACACACACGAATGTCACCAGTAATTATTTGGACAGTCGAGATATCGGTACACTAATTTTAACCTTATCTCACTCAAGGACACGAGCTTTAATTTTATTTATTTGAGTACACTTTTTTTTCTTTCAAAACCACCGGTCAAACACTGTAGAATCACATGATAAAAGTTTGGTTGATTAGAGCAGTAATATTTTAATTTTACCAGTAATTTATTTATTATTATATAATAGTTCTCAAATTCGATGATGTAGATGGCTTGTCATTTATCTGAACAGAGAATCAAATTTGGGATAACTATTCCATGCGAGATGGAGAGATTTTTTTTTCAACAAAAAAATATATATGGATGTTGCTAACCCTTTTTTTTTCATTAAGAAAAAATATAACTACAAATTAAAAAATTAATACATGTATTTTAAAAAAAATAATAATTATATGTATCAATAAACGATAACAACTCTATTGATTTTAATTTATTAATTGAGTTGAAAAGCTTGATAAAAATGTAAATAAAGATATATGATCTCATGTGAAGCTTTTTAATTTTTTTAATTTTAAAAAATTAATTGTACATAACAATATTTTTTTATGTTAGAAAATAAATAATTTAAACTTCATCAAGGAAAATTCTAATTTTTTTTTTGTCATGAATTCTTAAATTGATAAAAAAAAATGAAAAGAATATGAGTAAATATAAATATTTTTTTTCATTCAATATTAATGAAAAAATTATTATCAAAATTTAGTACATTGTGTCAAATTATAATTATCCATAAAAAAAATTGTTAATATCTTGAAAAACAACAATATTGGTTTTTTTTATTAGGGGCACATATTGATAGTAAAAGGGAACAAAAATTAAAATAAATTTTAGTTAAAAATTTAAGCTATTTGAAAAAGGGAGGAAACATGTGTTTTTCAAAGCTAAATTTAATTTTCTTATTAATATATCTCTTAACTATTTAAGTGAAATAATATCTTTTTAACCATAATCACTATTTTTTTTTAAAAAAATCATTTTTGTCGATGCAAGTTAAAAGAACATGTATCAAGATAATGTGACCCTGTTTATTATTATTATTATTATTATTATTATTATTATTATTATTATTTTGTCAGTGCAAGTTATGGATAGTGAAGCCTTGACTTTTTTTTTCCTACCGCAATCTTTGCTAACATCTTTTATTTTAAATTAAATTATTTTTTATTTAATATAATATTATCTTGAAGGAAATTCTTCCAAAAAAAAAAGTTCCATGCTAAAAAATAAAAATTAGAAGAAGTTTTTTTACAAAATGCACTTACTATCTAGGGCATCTAAAAAATTTGTTTATCAGAGCAAGAAATTATAATAAAATAAAATTCATATAGTTGACCGAGAAAAGGATGAAAAATGGCATCCGAACGTTGTAATTAACCCAGTCATTAGTGTCTAATAATCGGAATAAAGCAAAATTCCTTGAAAAAAGATGGAAGAGCCGTTTACAACAGGAGAATCAAAGCTAAAAAAAAAAAAGAGGCCCAATCCCATACGTGTACACTGTAAGCAGCAGATCCTCAGCAACAAATCACGTGGACCACTGATTTAAAGTTTAAACAATTTTAGAATGCTGCAACTCTGACGTTTTCTTATTCAATTGGTTGAAACTTTCCCCATCTATACGCGCGGCACCACCGAGATAATACCAGTCTAACCCATACTACTCCCCTAGGGAAAAATCAAGAATACAAGATATATACTTACCTTAATATATTCAACTTACCAAATATATACGCATGACGCGACTAAACCAATGAAAACCATCCACCTGGATAGGCCACCACAGACAAAGCGAGTAGGCAGAAAAAAAAATAATACTCGAGAGCTAAATATATAAAAATATCTGCAAAAGATGTCACGTGCTACTTCCATGCTTGTCTCGTTCTCTTGCTACTCACAAGCCTCCATAAAACCCTGTACCCACTTCAACAAGAAGAAAGTCGAAACTCCCTCTCAACCACCCAACAATGGCTTCTACGGTTTCGTTCTGGTCTTGTATATTCCTCCTCTCTCTAATTGTAGCGCTCTCTGCTGGAGAGGATGAATCAAAGGAGTACGTGTTGACTCTAGATCACTCCAATTTCAATGAGACCGTTAGCAAGCACGATTTCATCGTCGTCGAATTCTACGCTCCCTGGTACACACTACAATTCAATTCTGTCTGCCCTTTTCTCTTGGTTCTTTCACTATTTTTTTTAAATATGGTTCATCGTGTTTGTTCTTATGGATCTCGTTTTTTTATGCTTTATTATGTGATTCTTGATCTAATGTTAGATCTAGTAATTTGTTGGTTTTATTTTTTAAATTACGGTTTTAGCAATGGGATTGAAGTTAGATCTTGTAACTGCAAAGTGACCTTTTCGTCTTGTATAAATTTTGATGATGAAGTTATCAATTTTTTTTAATAATTTTTTAATCTATTGATGTATTTTATATCAAAATTTGAAAAATCCTTTTGGAATTGATTTTGGGTTAGAGTTTAAAATCTTTTGTGTTTTACTAACAGGTGTGGACACTGTAAGAAGCTAGCTCCAGAGGTAAACAACTTTTCTTTATAATTGTCTGATTGCCTTGATTAAGATTGGGATCATGGTTATATAATTGGGATTATTGTTATACTCTTTTGTAGTATGAGAAAGCTGCTTCTATACTGAGCAGCAATGATCCTCAAGTTGTTCTTGCCAAAGTTGATGCGAATGAGGATGCTAATAAAGAGATCGCTAGTCAATATGACGTCAAGGGATTCCCCACTATTGTAATTTTGAGAAAGGGAGGGAAGTCTGTTCAAGAATACAAAGGCCCTCGTGAGGCAGATGGAATTGTTGAGTATCTGAAGAAACAAAGTGGTCCTGCTTCTGCTGAATTAAAATCAGATGATGATGCTACTGGTTTCATTGGTGACAAGAAAGTAGTAATTGTAAGTTCATCTTCTGATGCCTTTCACTCTTTTTTTAATCTGTGACCGAATTTTGCATGTGAACAGTTATTATTATGGTTTTGCAGGTTGGGGTATTCCCAAAGTTCTCTGGGGAGGAGTTTGAGAACTTTTTGGCTGTAGCAGAGAAATTGCGTTCTGACTATGAATTCGGCCATACTTTGGATGCTAAGTACCTTCCACGCGGGGAATCATCAGTTTCTGGACCCCTAGTTAGATTGTTCAAGCCATTTGATGAACTCTTTGTTGATTCTAAGGTATTGCTTTATTTACAGTGGGTTTGATGTAAAATTGTCTATCCTTTTCCAGATCTTCAACTATCTTGTGAATCACTGGTTTCTTCTAACAAAGCCACATGCTTGCAGGACTTCAATGTGGATGCTCTTGAGAAGTTTGTTGAAGAGTCCAGCATTCCCATTGTGACTCTCTTCAATAAAGACCCAAGCAATCACCCTTTTGTTGTCAAATATTTTGACAGCCCCCTTGCTAAGGTATAAAAACATGAATTCTTAGTGTTGGCATGTGTTGATAATTTACAAAGTGCATGTTTAAAAATTACTAAATTATGCAATGCTTTAAACATTGATACTCTTAGGATGATTGGGCTTGGTAGTCCCCTTCCACTACATTCCATTCGCCTTTACAGCCTGGAAGGTTAGAAAGGGAAACAGATAGCTTGAACCATAATGTTGAATTCCTGATTTTCCATTTTCTGCGTCGAACGTTAACTTGCAAGAAAAAAAAACTTTTCTAAGAAGGTTCCAAATCATTTCTGTTCATTCCTTCAAAACGTGCTTAATTCCAGATTTTTCTCTGCGTTCCTTCATGAAATTACAGTCTGTCATGCCATGTCCAACAGATACAATAAGGTCTTTTCCTTTTTATTCCTTGCATTAATATTTCACTTAAACTCCTTTTTGAAAAATATTGGTGGGTTTATCACATGAATTGTTGGTGACTTTCATTCATGTCTTCTTTTATACCATTTATTATGGATCTTCTAAGAACCTGATTGACAATTGCAGGCTATGTTGTTTATGAACTTCAGCAGTGAAAATGGCGATTCCATTAGAACTAAGTATCAAGAAGTTGCTGGGCTACACAAAGGAGATGGGTTAGTCTTTTTGCTGGGAGATGTTGAGGCTAGTCAAGGTGCCCTGCAGGTTAGTAAGGCTTCTTTTACATGGTACACTTGTGCTATTTTTTTACTCGAAATGTTTTTAATTTTTGAAAGATTTGCATGGATGAACAGTATTTTGGACTCAAAGAGGACCAAGTGCCTCTTATCGTCATACAGACTACTGATGGACAGAAATACTTGAAGGCAAACTTGGTGTCTGATCAAATTGCTCCTTGGTTGAAGGAATACAAGGTGATGTTGGTGTTTTAATATTCATAAGGAAATGTTTCAGTAAGATTTGCTCTGTTTCAAGTTGCTTGATGATGGTACTTAATTTTCAGTCGAAGGGCAATAGGCCAATGGATTCGGTCTCTGTGTTCAATTGTCATTAACTAGCAAAACCTTCGTGAAATGTAAAAAACTGGCTGAAATACTGTGCAGGAAGGCAAGGTACCACCATTTAAGAAATCTGAACCTATCCCTGAAGTTAATGATGAGCCAGTGAAAGTTGTTGTTGCTGACAGCCTTGATGAATTGGTTACCAAATCTGGAAAAAATGGTACGAATAATCTGCAGTTTTGTAGGTTTCATCAGTTCTTTTTTTCCACTACATTGTTAGATTGGTATGCACTGCAATCTGTGCTTTCCTGATGGTTTCATTTAATTTATCTTTGTTTATTTTAATGATGTGCAGGTGCCTAGTGTATGCTTTTAATTTCTTTGCTAGATTCTAGAGTTCATTAATTCTTTCCTCGCAATATTCCTAGATTAGGATTCATTGTTGCTTTCCTGATGGTTCCATTGGATGGCATCGTTGCTGTTTATTTTAGTGATGCGCAAGTGCTTTCTGTGTACCTTTTTCCTCTTTGCCAGGTTCTACAAGTTGTTCACAAAATTATTAGTTAGGTTATTTGCACTCAATCTCTGAGATATTAGAGGAGAACCTCATCTGTTCTTTGTACCTCATTTTGTATTCTGGGTTGTGTTCTATCTTAACAGTTTTTATGGCATCCATTATAACACGTTTGAGTAACTAAGTAATGTGTGCCCTTAGTTTTTCTTAATTCGATTGTTTTGGCAACAGAGGTGAAACTTAGTGCATGGTTACTGGTCATTGCGGTCATTTTCCTTTCCATATTCTGCCCTCTTGTTTTGTAACTATATGGCAGTTTTACAAAAGAATTTGGGTTCTATCCCCTGGTCAGAGGGGAGATCATATTTCCTGGTACACAAAATCACCTTTGTTCTTCCTTTTATTGTTTTCTCCTTTTGTCTCATGCATATCAGATGTGAAATGGGACTTCCCTCCCCACATGGGGGCCACACACCCAAACTACCCCTTCTCTCCTTCCTCGTTTAAGTGATATTTATGATGTTTTAAATGGATGTTTCCTCTCCTGTCTTCTATAGTTTTAGTTCTTCTCTATAACCTGCGGTGATACTTGACTTCCATATAACTTGGCGGCTTGTCCTCCTTTGCAGTCTTTTTGGAGTTTTATGCTCCTTGGTGTGGTCACTGCCAAAAATTGGCGCCAATCTTGGAGGAAGTTGCTATCTCATTTCAAAGCGATGCTGATGTTGTTATTGCCAAGCTTGTAAGTTTTGTTCATCTCCTGTTTGAAGAAGCCATGCATGTTATTTCGTTAAATTTTTTACTAGGTATTATAATTACAGATACGTTTGGGTCATTACAATGATTGGCTGCTCACTGTTTTGTTTTGTTTTTTTTTTTTTTCATTTGATTTTTCTACTTGTTTGCTCAAAGAAAATTACTTCTAGCCAAACCCTTCACACATCCACTGGTTCTCTGGCGTATCAGTTTTCCTTGATATTTAGACTATACGGTTTTCACTAATTTTTTTGTGGCACCTGTAGGACGCAACTGCAAATGATATCCCAAGTGATACTTACGACGTCAAAGGATTCCCCACAATTTTCTTTAGGTCAGCTACTGGAAAGTTGGTGCAGTATGAAGGAGATAGGACCAAGCAAGACATCATTGATTTCATTGAGAAGAACAGGGATAAAATTGGCCAGCAAGAACCTGCAAAAGAAGAAGAGCCAGCTAAAGAACAAGAGCCAGCTAAAGATGAACTTTGAGAAAAACATCTCTATTTAGTTATGTATCAATTTTGGGCATAGTTAGTCCTGAATAATCACTATGTGCTCTGATCCTTCGTTGTTAGGGAAAAATAACGGTTATAAGCAAAGGGAGAACTGGTTTCTATACTCCTTTTTTGCCTGTTTTTTGTTTTTTGCCAAGCTGTAGAATTTTCACTCCGCCGTCATTATTCATTGCATCGCTCCATACCGAAAACCGAATTTTCATGTTTCATGCGCTTTCCAAACTGGAATCGCTAGTAAAGTCGACCCTCTCGCATGAGGGATTTGAGGCGTGAATTTGGCCAGGGGAGTTTACCTGCATATGCATACTGATTGCTGTTGAATCATATCGATGGTTAGCCTAAAGAAATGGTGATCAAGACCCTATCACCCTCCTACTCGTGTCAAACTGTACAAGATGAAGCGAGTTTGAGGATTGATGATATAAGTTTCATTTAATTCTCTAGCTAATTTGTTCGTTTACATAAAACTTAAAATTGATTTGCTTGATATTTTATAGGGAAAATTACCCCTAGTAGTTCGGTTTATTTTACATTTATCCATTATATCTTAGAAAAATATAGTTTGTCATAGGACAATAAATACTTTTCCCCCATTCCCCTTCCCCTTTAAGCAAGGTGTATTGGGCTAGATTTGGGTAGTGACTTGTTTTGGTGGTGAATCTTCGGTGACGAAGGATTATCTCCTTTTTCATGCTTGCCCTCCTGTTGGTGTAATTCTTATGGCTTTTGGTAACTTCTGGAGCTATAAATGCGAGCTCGTTGAATAGATGTTATGAAATGCAACCCATAATTCTTCACAATAACATGTCGACTTGGTAGTGGTAAAATTCCATGTTCTTGATTTCACAATTAATTAATTCATGGGTTTTAGTCGGAAATTGGTTTCTAACCTAAATACATCATAGGAGATGTATTTTTTAGTTTAAAAGCGGCTGCTTAACATTGCTTCACCTTCTTCGATGTGCACAGCATGTGATTACGATCATAGATTTCCATCTGAAGGGGATGATCTTGCGAGTTAGTTCTTATTGTATTTTGCTACTCATGTCATATTTTGTGAGGTAATTTCAGCAAGCACTTATTATTATGACATCTACCTTTTCCAGTAATTACATGCATGTTCGGATATGTGATAAATTTATTTCTAATAGGATTAAAAAAAAAATATGATTCTTTTTTTATTTTTGGAGATACTGTTAAACCCAAACACGTTTGGGTTAGTGCTAGACTTGGCATATTCGAGGCTTATCACACTATTAAATTTTTGTATAATTAGGCTTATCACACTGCCAAATCTTTTCTCGAGACATATTTATTCTTTTAAGTGTATCTACAACAGAAAAGTTATTGAGATTTTTTATACCTATTAAAAATAAATTTATCATATTTTTTTTTAGGTGTGAATTTGTCAATAATACTGATAGATTGTAACCATTCCAACTTACAATTTAACATTCTTTGTGATTTTGGCTATTCATTAGTGATTTACTTTCTCAAAAGTATTATAGCTCCTTTTCCAAGAGATTTATGCTTCCAACATTTATTTATTTTTTATTTGTTTTTACAATCAAAGATTCTAAAAGCAAAATGAGTTCACATAAAACTTTAGAGTTTAAGGCTATTATTTATATTATATAAAAAAGTGTTTTTTCAATATAAATAAGAATTGTTTTATTTAAATATTTTAACTTAAAAAAATAAGACAATATGTCTGATAAAATATTTTATATTAACAGCTTAAATATATTTTAAATTAATTTATATCAACCCGTGAATTTGAGATTTAATTTTTTGATCTGATGAACCCCGGCCGGATTTAATAAATATACCTGTAAGTGTAAAAAAGAAAAAATTTATGCTTCCAACATTTTTTTTTTTTTAACTTTCAGCAGTCCAGAAGGCAATGGCTATGGAGTTTCCATTGCAGCGCAAGCACTTGCACCTGAAAATGGATAGTTTAAACCGGGTTTGAAAGACAAAATCTGGGAACGAAACATCCTGCTCGTTTCATAAATATATATTTTATGAATTGCACGTGGATGTGATCAGCAGTATAATAACTTGTTGTTCATATTATCCGATAAAACACCGAGTAATGATACATGCCACACGCTAGATATATAAGCAACCCATTTATCAAAAAATAGGTCGTATATCTGTTAATATTATTAGTCCATTGTCCTATACAACAGCCAATCCTTTCATTTTAGGTCTTCTGTCCTCAATCTCTGGAGACAATGCCTTCCTCTTGCTAACAATATTGTTGCTGTTGCTCTTGTTGCTAACAGTAATGTTGCTGCTGTCAGTATTAAAACTGTTGTCATCAATCCTTTTGGAAGAGTACTTGTCAAGCGACTTTAGAAGGTGAGTCTGAAGTTTTTCAACATCTGATAATTGCAGTGGCTTCAATAAGAACTCCTCTGCTCCTTCTTCCAAGCACCTACAAGGAAAGATATTCGAGATGCTTAACATTTTTTTCCTTCTAGTCGATAAGAAATGGAAAAATAAAGGGATTATAAGAAAGTTACGATTACATTCTAATTCTGGACGGTATATTCTCTGAGGACATAACCACCACTGGAACATCTTTCCAATAAGATCCCTGCAGATGTAAGCAAAAAGGGTAAATTACTATTTGATTAAAATATACACGCTCGGCTATACCCTTTTATGTGGTCAGTAAGATTCTGTGCCAGAACATTTGTGGTAGATGCTAGCTCTACACCTTATGAGTCTATGTCCAGATTGCTATTGATATTTCAAGCCATGGTAAGGATGCAATGCTGTTGATTATTTAATAGCATCATTCATTCTCCATGCATATATATGCTTCGAATTATAATAAAGACACCCAGGAGAAGAGATGGCGGCGAGTTTAGTGATTATACGGTGATATTACCTTGACTCGTTTGAGTAAATCATAACCGCTCATTCCAGGCATGCAGTAATCAGTCATGATCAAATTTACTTTCATCCCCTGGATTTGACAGAAAAGATTAAAAAAGAAATTAACACTGTATGAACATTTATTGTCCACAGGGACCAAAAGAAGAATCAGAAAGAATATAACATAAGGAATCGGTAAGTTTCAACGATTCCCAACTTCTAGATCAAGTTTCAGTGCATGGCTCAAAGATAAAAAAAAAAAGAGGCATTGAAGAAAGAGCAGTGAAAAGATGGGAAAAAAGGACCAGGAAACTTTAGAAGCTAGCTAATTTCAACTTGTAAAGAGTACCCATATCAGCTTTTCACACGCGCGCGATAGTATACATCTAAGTTAAGCACAACAGAAGCTCCACTTCTTTCTATGTGTTTGTCACGGGTTATCAAGTGCATTGAATAGAGCTCTAGCTGAACTCTTGAATGCGTGGCCCATTTGAGCTTTCCTTACATGAAATTTGTAGTATTAATGCTTAAAATCATGGTTAATATATAAAATGTGCATTTCTTTAATCACCTATATATATATATATATTTCTTCCACAGCTAGCATCCAAAACCTAGTTAAGCTAGTTCCTGGATATCTGAAAATCTCTCCAGGTGGACTAGTGATGAATTCACTACAACAAATTGATGGCATTAATTAAAATTAACTATCAGAATTTCACAAACACTTCACCTCGAAAAGATGAAACGATCATCTGAATTAACTTTCTGACAAATGATGGAGAAAAACTTATGAAAAGATTGTGAACCACAAACTTAAAAAAGTCTCAGAAAGGTATCCATGCATGACAGCTCAGGTTTTCATTCAAAGGATGAATTGTAGCACTGGTTCCAACGAAATAAATGCTACTATAAATATATTAGTACCAAGTCCTGGTCATATTTCAGCATATACTCCGCTCAATATATGTGATCATACAGGTTGGCTGAAATGCATATTAAGTTGATCTTTACTCCCCTCGAGGAATCAGATCACTTGGAATCAGAAAGAGAGGGGGGAAGATCGGGGGGGGGGGGGGGAGCTTGAATAACTAAGACAACCTCACCTCTTGTTGTGGTGATTGGGACGACGAAGAAGAAGAGGTTGCATTGACATTGTCTATGCTATCAAGGAGACCTAAATATTCCAAAGCCTTATCCCCAGAGTCCACAAATGTCACTGCAACGAGTACAAAACAATATGAACATGGATCCACAATATCTTCAAGATGAAACTGATAGACCAAATATTCAATTAGAAGTTGGGTTAAAAGCACAAAAACTTATATCAATGGTACTATAAATTATGTAACAAGCTCACTCAGTCTCTCGCCCAGAAGCGTGGGAGAGAAGGTTTATTAATTCCATGATACCTTGGTATGAAGATACTTTAAGCAGCCTTTCTAAAAGCTTCCTGTCAATAAAACTATCATCCACTGCCAGGACATGAAAATGTTTCTCTTCTTCCTTCCCCTCCTGGTCCCTTTGTTGCTTATGTTTCTCTTCTCCTTCTTCTTCCTTTTGTTGCTGATGTTTCTCTTCTTCCTGATGTTGTGTATCAACAGCACCTGATTCCATGATCTCCATTTATGGTCAAAATGAAAGAATATTGGACCACTGCCTATACCGTTCTAGTTTTCAGTTGTTGGGGGCTAGTCTTCGCATCATCATATACGTGTGTGAGCCCTTTTTATATAGCTAGTAGCTGTGTAGAGAGAGAGAGAGAGATTGAGAGAGAGAGAGGTATGAGAGGTAGAGGAGTTGGCGGTGAAAGTGAGGAGTTTGTGTGCCGTAGGTTTTCTTGAGTAGGTAAGGGAGCAAGTGTATATGTTTTTGCAGGGGAAGGAATATTTAATGGACAGATATCATAGTAGTTTTTTTTTTTTTTTTTTTTGTGTGATTTTATGCTATTATCTCTCTCTGGATTCTTTCTCCACACAATGCTGGTACAACCACTCATCTCTCTCTCTCTTCCTTTTTTTTCTTGCTTTGGATTTTGTTTGAATGCTAAAGAAAATCCACAAGATCTTAATTTGTTCCCAGTTGGCCACGCTAAAGTGTAAAAGGAGCTTTGATTTTAGTTGGATTGTATGAAAAATGCGGTTTAACTAACTACCGGGATAAATTTTGTTTTTGTATTTTAAGAGTATTTTTTT
>Ga0325414_1006625_pt1 | contig 12291 bp, 7 predicted proteins | sample PopdelMetagenome_8_FD_206183 | JGI IMG/M metagenome (GOLD analysis project Ga0325414, IMG submission 206183) | Populus deltoides microbial communities from Bellville, Georgia, United States - Leaf-PdKOR-R3 | ecosystem: Host-associated > Plants > Phyllosphere > Phylloplane/Leaf | place: USA... | reverse complement strand
TTGATGCCAGCTGCAGTAGCAGCAGAGGAATCCATTAGAGAGGCTGGAGAAGTTGGATAGAAACTGCTGGAAGATTAAGGAGAAAATAAACGTCCTGCAACAATTATTTTGCAGACAAGAGAAGGTTGTGCCTATTGGGGAGAGAATAAACGTGCCGCAGCAATTACTTTGCAGAAAAGAGAAGGTTGTGCCGATTAGGGAGAAAAGAATTTGTTTAGATATTTTCGGCTCTGATACCAAGTTGAAGCATAAGCTATAATTGATTGAAGGGCATACATAATCTGTAGCCATCTCTTCTATATATATAACTAGGGCAACATACAATAGTTACTGTGTAGTGTACTGCGTAGGATAAATATATACAGGAAAATACAATATTTCCTATATTACATCACATTCCATAAAAGAATGGGAATACGTTTTGTCAAATGAACTATCTCAACTCAATAGCTTAAGCTATTAGGTGAGGTCCCAGGATATGATTTATATTATTCTCTAACACACCCCCTCAAGTGAAAGCCCTTTGGACTTGAAACTTGCACAGGTCCACATTACCTTTGTGCTTAATTTTTATCAAATAAATATGGATGGTGAGGTTCGAACTCGAGACCACTTGGTCATCAAGGCTCTGATACCATGTCAAAGAATCATCTCAACCCAATAGCTTAAGCTGTTAGGTGAGGTCTCAGGATATGATTTATATTATTCTCTAACAAGTTTATTGATCACTATAAATGAAAATTCTTTTACATATATATTCTTTTGCATGCTTTTACACACCTTTTTAGGGTGTTTTCAATGGAGCATGAAGTTTAAGACCTAATGTACTGTTTTCAATAAGTTTTATTTCCAGATTTGTGGAGGATTTAAGTAGACTTCATTTTGCAATAGCAAAAAGAATCTTGCGATATCTTCAAAGAACAATCCATCATGGAATCTTGTTCAAGAAATAAAAAGATAACAATTTGATTGGTTATTCTGATAATGATTGGTTATGTGTTTTGTCTAAGAACAAATATAATTTTATGGTATTCAAGAAAACAAAATTCTATAGCTTTGTCTTTTACAGAGATAGAATCCATTGCTGCAATTGAAGCAATATATCAATCAATATGGTTGATAAAAATTCTTTTTGATTTGCAAAAAGAAATCCTTGATCCTACTGTTATATTATGTGATAACATATTAGCAATTACAATGACCAAGAATCCAGTTTTTTATACAAGACCAAAATATATAGAGTTAAGGCATCATTTTATGAAAGACATGATTAGTAAGAAAGAGATACAACTGGATTTTATCAATACAAATGATCAACCTATAGATGTTCTCACAAAAGCTGTTTTAGCTAAAAAGTTTCAACAATTCAAGGAGTTTTTATAGATTACAAATTAAAAGGGAGTGTTATAGTGTAATATGTAATTTTCAATGTCATTAATTGTTAGCTTTAATGAGTCAAAGTTCCTTTTGTTTTCTCTAGATTAAGAAAGTTTACGTGCTTCATTTAGTATTGGTATTGAGAACAAAATAATAAAAACATTTATGGTATTAAGTTGTAACTCTACCAATTATTTCATACAAAAATCTTCTTCAATTCTCTTTATGCAACTTGTTTCCAATTGATTTGGTATCAGAACAAGTTTCTTCTAATGGCTTCTTTATCAAGTATCTCTACTTTCTCCTATAGAGTAACTCAGATTCCTTTCTTTGATGGAGAGCAGTATGAATGTTGGAGTTCTTAGATAGAGACTATCTTCATTTCACAAGATTTATGAATGATAAGGGATCTAAAGAACCACCCCGAACAGGATTTGCTGCATCCTGGACAGAAGAAAATGTAAAAAAAAAAATAGGTAAAATATGTAAAGAAATGCAATTTCCTTAAGAATAATTTAGCAGAGTAAACAAATCAATTTATCCCAAAATTTTCTTTATTAAAAAAGCAAAAGAAGTATGAGAGATTTTGAAAAATGAATTTTAGGGTTCTTAGAAAGCTATCTCTATACGGCTGCAGACTTTATAATTAAAGAGAATTCGAAAATGGATAGTGAGTTTGTTTAAAGATTTATCTTCAAGAACCACTAAAATCATCAATGAAATAAAAAGTTGTGGTGACAATATTTCTGATAAAAGAGTTACAAAGAAGATTCTTACAAGTTTGCCACAAAAATTTGAGCATATAGTTATTGAAGAAAAAGAAGATTTGTCAAGGCTTACAATTAATGAATTGATGGGATCTCTTGAAGCACATGAATAAAGAGTAAACCAATATAGCAAGCAACCAATGGAGCAACCTTTCCAAATCAAAGAAAATTTTTCTACTAGGAAGGCAACAAGACTTCATCAAGATCAATAGGAGGAAGATTATTTTTTAGAAAAGAAACATACGAAAGAACAAATGAAAGTCAAAATCACAACAAGCGTAGAGGTAGAAGTAGAGAAAGAGGAAGAACATATTTGCAAAAGAACTAGTCCTGAAACTCAAGATTGTTTCTTTAAATATACCAAATACAAAAATTCCTCTCATTCTGAAAGAAACTGTTGACACAAAGAAAAAACATATGGTAGTGGAGAGATCAATGCAACAAACTTCTCAAATGATGAAGATTAGTTGTTCTACTCCTGCATGAATGTAGAACACAAAGGAGATAGTGATTATAGTTCGAACTTTGATAATCAGTCTAAAGTTTCGCAATCATCTCATCCTGCTCAACCAAATCGTCATGTAGGTCCTCGATCCAATGAGAAATGATCGAAGATACACCAAAAATACACTGAGTCAATTCCAAAGCTTTCATCAGTACAAGCAGTTCACTTTATTTGATTCTTTAAGCCCAACTGACAGAGAAAACATATATTGTACCACTCCCTTGCGATATCGAAGAACACCACCAGTAATTGAAGATCCATTTCAGCTCATGAGAAGCAGAAGGAGACCACGTAATAATAGGCCTAACATTCTTAAGATCAGTCCATCAGCAGAAATAAGCATATCCAAGGCATTATATGGGAGATCTAGGCAAAGAGAAATAAGGAGTCATAGTTTGTCTCTTTTTGTTTAAAAATCAGATCATTACGAATGAGCCATAGTGACCAAACAATAGCAAAAAAACAGCATGAACCATACTTTCCTCTGAGATTTCCCACGAACAAGAACTTCCCATTGCTGGAAAAATATGATAGACTTCAAGGACAACACCAGTATAAACCCCACTAGTCTATGAATTTTGCCCAAATTTTCCAATGCCTCTGAGGAGGTGTTCCACAGACTCTTCACGTGTCAGACCCCTTCTAGCTAGAGAATAACTTTCGCCATTCTGTCCGAACCAGAAACATTGTTTATAGCTGAAGACCATAAGTTCTGTATGACTACCCTGAAATCTGGTCGCAACCACCAACAAGTTAGAAATTTGAATGGTTTAGGACCCCCAATCTGTGCTATCCATTTTCACCGTGATGGCCCAGGGATCCGATGTATATTTGAAAAGATTAAATAAAAATAGTATTTTAACGTATTTTTAATGGAGAAACAATAAATAGCATTATAATAATTCTTTCACAATAATTCAGACTTGAAAATTTATATATATAAAGAATAACTTGATAGATAATCTGGTTTGAAAATTGCAATATTGAATTGAAATGATTTTGACCTAACTTATAACCATCCATTGCCTTTCACGTAAGCATGCATTATATCATTTCACTAAATAATTATTCATGCTACACTAGGTTAGATTAAATTTTCATTGAACATCAAAAAAAATATTTAAGTGTTGTATTTTTTATTAAAAAAAAATAAATTATATAGGGATTAACTAAATATAACATGATTGACTTTGTAGTTTCAGATACAACTTGAATTAACTATAAGAATATAGTTTGACTTTAAAAAATAAAACCAAGATGATATTTTTTTTTTTTTTTAATGTTGAGACAACCATCAATTCAAATTTACTTAAATCAATTTAGTTAATTTACCAAATCATAAACTCTAAGTTTAATAAATTCTAAATATCAATAATTCTTAATTTGTTTTTTTGAATAATCTCTTATGAAAAATAACATACAAATTGTTTAGATGGACAACTTAAATCGACCACCTAGAAAAAAATTCAAAAATAAGTAGAAAAAAAAATCTGAAACAATATTTTTAATACTCAACAATATTTCATTATAAAATTAGATGTGTAGAATATGCTGAAAAAATTTTAACCCAGTCCATCAACTGGATTAAAAATTATACATTTTTTTTTGTTCGAAAACTCTATTAGCTTGTCTTTTTCTTGGATTTGAATTTGTCATTACACGTCCAGATCAAGCTTCCCCAATGTACGCAAGCCACTCTCTGCTTCATGAATCCATTTTCTAATTTGCTGACTGTACAGTTGACAACATTATCTTTAGGCTGAACGGTTGTAAGAATTGTGTAAGTCAACAGAATCTTGCATGAGCAACAAGCCGACAGAAATTAATTTAAGCAGTGGGTGTGATTCGATCTACTTCTATTGGTCTTTGGCGGTCCATGTTTTTAATTGAAAACTTAAACACTATTCCCACAAGTTTCTTCTGGGTTTTGAAAAATTATATTTTGATTGTTTTTGTATTTTAAAAATATTTTTTAAATATATTAAAAAAATTATTATTTTTTAATTATTATTTTTAGATATTTTTAGATTATTTTATATAATGATATCAAAAATAAATTTTAAAAAATAAAAAAATAATTTTAATATATTTTTAAATAAAAAATACTTTGAAAAATAATCACGAATACAATATCAAATATACTCTTAATCACGGAATGAAGTTTTGTTTAGTTTAAGAACAGTGAGGGAAAATGAAGTTTTGTTTGTTAAGCTATATTGATGGAAAATGAATTAATACAATTTTTTAGAGGATTTTATGAGCGAAATTCTGTCCATTTATTTGTATTACTTTAATTTTCTGTTTTATGAAACAAGGAAAATAAAAATTTTCTGTATAAAAAAAGAAAGTTGAGGATTTATTTTTCTGTCCTTTATTTATTTCTATTTCTAGTTTTAGCTTTCAAACAAAGAAAAGTGGTTTAATTTTTTTTTTTATAATATTACTCTTCTTTCCCTTCATTTCTCTCATAACTTACATGCTATAAATCTTAGCCATCAAAATTAAATTAAATGATTTAAGATTGAAATTCTGAACAATAAGTCTAAAACAAATCACTACCAAAATCTTTAGATTTACCGACGAATTTTTCTGTCGGTATTTGTACTACCATTCTGTTGGTAAAAAAAATTTATTTTACTATAAATCTTTGCGATCAAAATTAACTCAAATAATTGAAGATTGAAACTTTGAATAATAAATCTAAAACAAATCCACTTATCTAAGAACACTTTATGTTTTTTTTTCCTGGAAATCTTACTCTTTACTAAGGCTAGGGAATAATCATTATACTACAAGGAGTGATTATGAGCAAATAATATCATGTGTGACAAAGCTTTTTCAATTGATCATCATGATACTATATATAAAATTATAAGTAAATCTAAAAGGTGTGGGTTTTGTTTTTAGTGTAGAGAAGCATTGTTCACATACTCACAAAATATCGTGAATCTACTATTTATTTTTAATAATTTATTTTAGTCCTCAAAGTTTTATTTTAGACAATTTGATCTTAATTAAAGGCCAATTATTTTTTATTTATTAGATAAGGGTGGAATTGAAATAAGGGGGACCAATATATATATAAAAAGGTGTCATACATGTTGGCACGTGCCAGAGACTTTATGACAAATATACTTAGGTCCTCAATATTTAAAAATAACATAATTTATATAATTTAGGTTCCTTTATATTTAAAATTTTTACTTTTGGTATAGAAGTTCATTTGTATTATTTTTCAGTTTCTGCTGAGAGAGAGTAGAGAGAAGGGTCGTCGAATTCTAGTCATGAGAGAGAAAAGTGTCGTTCATGCCATTTCTAGCTATCAAAATGATTTTTCTTGATGTTCACGGGTTCCATGTGATAAGAGAGGATTGATGGTGATTATTTAGAGTCTTAATGTAGCCTAAAAAATAAATCTAAACGGAGAAAACTAAAACTAATCTAATTTAATTTTAGATTTTTAGGCCTTTTATTATAGTTATTATAGTGTTCCAAACATGCTGGGTCACAAGCCCACTAGCCTCATTTTTTTTACCCGTATATGTAGACATTTATGTCCTGCTTTCTCTTAAGACACAAATCACCTTGTGTAGAGATTTAGGTGGACATGTCTCTCTCTCTCTTTTTATATATATATATATATATATATATAAAGAGAGAGAGAGAGAGAGAGAGAGAGAAACATGTCTACCTCTATGTCTACACAAGGTGACTTGTAAGAGAAAGCAGGACATATATGTCTACACCAGGTCATATATGGCTAAAATACCCAAAATTTATCTATCCAAGAACACCCTCTGATACAGCTCAGCTGGGAATTGTTTACTAAGGTGATGTGTGTGTGGGGCACTGAAAATTGTACCACCATAGACGTTGAATTGGCCGGCAATTAAAATAATTGCAAACTTGTTCATAACTCAGTTGGTTTCCCTTCAAAAGATCTTTTTTGAATTCAAGCTTCTATTTTATATATATTGTCAAGTTTTGTGTGTGAATTAAATTAGGGTTAAATTACAATTTTTTCAGCTATGTTCCTAAATTTTCAAATATTCTTTATAAGTTTGTTCCTTCTAAGTTATTAAATGGAGATATTTTTATTAATTTTAATAGATCATAAAAAAAATTTCTTCTCGTGGAACTAATAAAAAAATAGATCACGTGAATTATATAACTCTTATGTATTAACATCTCTCTCTCATTCTCTTTGTTTGTTTCTGAGCTCCCACCGTAGCTTTCTCTCTTCACAGAAAATCTTGTATCTCCTGAAAAAGAATGGAACCAGTACATCTCTTCACGAAGAAACTAAAACCAACCCATATAAGCCATACTCTTTCAGTTCCAACCCATGTCCTCGAGGCTTTTCCATTTCCTGAAGGAGCCCATATTTTGAATTTCGAAGCAGTCGATGCTACTGATAATACATGGAGGTTCTGCTTGTCAACCCGTCTGACCGGAGCATACCCAAAACCCGTTCTTCTACGCTCTTCTTGGGGTCCTTTTGTAGAGCAGAAAGGCCTTGCTCCCGAAGACAGGGTTGTCTTCTTCATGCAGAGCGACGACGAAGCTAATGACAATATGGTCAGGAGGTACACGGTTAGGGCTCAACGAAAGGTGATGATCTTGATGGGGCAAGATGTTTGGGTCGACGTCGAGGATCTTCCCCTACATGGTCTTTGAAGAGTTTCACATATAAGCTGATGGCAGCACGACAAGAGCCTTTTCCACTCCACTGGTAGTTTGTTATAGAGCCTGGTTTGTAATTATATCGTGTTTTTTTCTTAAAAATTTAATTATTTTTAAGAAAATTAAAACCTTCTAGTTGATATCTAGTCTTTTCCATTCGCTTTTCTTCTTAATTTATGTCTGCTAGCTCCTCATTGTCCTATGAGCTTTGAATAGAAAGAATACAATGAAGCTAATAAAAATAGCTCAAAAATGGCGTCTTCTGTACCCCTTGTCTCTATCTACCAAACTATTGACTGGAAGCTGTTCACATTGGAGGCATGCAGTGTGACTATCTCTGCCTGACGTGACTAACATCATATTTAGTAACACGACATGCATGTTTTTGTAAATTTGTATTTAGATAAAAAAAATTATCAAGTTTGATGATTTTGATATATCAATATATAAAAATCATTTTAAAATATCTGAAAAAAATAAAAATTAGCATTAATTAATGTGATGTGTTCATTTCCAAATATATTTTAAAAAATATTTTAAAAAACATTACAAAACGTAACTTAAATATCCTTAGCTCACCAAAAAATATAATAAAAACTAAATATCCTTCATCTTTTTTCTTTCTTTCTTTCTTTATGTATATATATGTATTTCAATTGTAAATATTGATGCACAAAGACTCAAATATATACTAAGGAATTAAATTAATTTCTGATATGGCGGGTCAATTGGTTTCTAGGATTTTGGATTAATATATTAAGCTACACAACTGCAACAGAGACCTCACCTTTAGAAATGCTTATTATTAGAACGTTCCAGACTCGGGGGGTTTGAATGATTGCTGCGATGGTGGTGGCGGCGGCGGCGATTTGTTGACAGTGATGGGGCAGTACTGAAATACATTGTTAGGAAGAAATCGCAAGTTAATTTGTCTTGGTGAGGTTGAAGAGGATGAGGTGACAGCAGGAGTTGACCACTTGTCCCTCATCATGTGGTCCTAATGTCACAGGAGATGTTGACACAACCTGACAGTTCGGTAGTTTTCGTAGCGGCGTATATATTATTGGGACCGTTTGTTTCCGAGCCGTGTTTTTTTTTTTTTTAATTTGAATTGTTTTTCTATATAAAATTAATTATTTAAAATTATTTTAATATAAAAATAATTTTGAAAAAATTAAAAAATATATATAATTTTATTTTATTTTTAAATAAAAAATACTAAAAAAACAATTATTATCATAATAATAAGTATTAAATTGGTAAAAGTAATAATTTAAAGTGATGTGTCGAGGTTTTACGTATACAACCTGCTTTATATTAATTTTTAAAATGATTAAAATAAATATTATTAAAAAATTAAACAATTAAATTATAGAGGATAAAATATATTTTCAATTAAAAATTCATTTTCCTATCCATATATTTCATTTATGTTTTATGAAAACATGTATTTTTTTTGGATAGCATAATTTTTTGAATGAAAACCTAACACAATTAAAATAAATATTTTCAAGAATTAAAATTATTTAAATCAAATAAGGAAAAAATTTCTTTAACCAAATGTTTCCTTTTTATTGATGTGTTTTTTCCTAGAAAAAATACATTTTTTTATGAAAACAAAATAATTTTTTAAAATAAAAGCTTAGCATCACATGAGAATTAAATTTCAATAAAAAAATACTATCATGAATTTTTTTTATCAAAAATTATAAAAAAATAAAAAAAATAATTAGTTTCATAAAAATATATAAAAACTAAAATAGTTTGTATTGTAGTCATTATTATAAAACTTGAACCAAACTGCTGGTCGACTCAGAATTTGTTAAGGTTGATGTGAAATCTAGACTGATTGATAAAACAAGAATTGACTTGGTCAAAACCCTGAGTTGATTAATGATCGTAATATATTTGGGTAAAACTCGGTAAATAATTTATTGATTTTTTTTGAATTTTTTTTAAATTTTTTTTATCTAAACAATATCCTTTTATAAAAAATTTATTTTATTTAACTTAAATTAATCTGACTTATCTAAATATAAAAAATTGTGATTGTGGCATTTCTAGTAGGATATAAAGTTGAAATTTGATTCATTGAACTGATATTGAACCTAATTAATTAATTAATTAAGCTTTAAAAGCACACTTATTTTCTTTCACTGCCCTTTTTTCTGAAAAAAAATATCGTCTTTCATATATTTTCATACCATACAATATTTTTGTTGAGGCAAATTATATATAGTTACTATTACTAGTCCACATACGAATAAAAGTTCGCAAAAATACAAAGATTTTATAATCATTCAATCTCCATGGATGGACAAAGTTGTCTTTACCTGTCAACGAATCCTAAAATGTCAATGAAAGACTCATGTGCAATAGTAATTTGAGATTATAATTTTATTGCTGTGTATGTTTTTTAAAATATTTTTTATTGAAAAATATATTAAAATAATATTTTTTTAATTTTTAAAAATTTATTTTTGATATCAATGTATTAAAATGATATAAAAACATAAAAAAATATTAATTTAAAATGAAAAAAATTTAACTTTTTTCAAAAACACTTTTGAAACGCAAAAACAAATAGGGACGAGTTAACGTATGCTTCATTAATTTATTTTAAGGCAGTGTATAGCAAAAATGGAAAAGAAAATCATGGCATCCCAAACTTTTAAATTATAATTATATTGTAGAGAGAATTCTGATTTCATGTTTATGAAATGTTAATAATTTTTTTTTTTATCAATAGATAAGTTAAATTAACCTAACTAATAAAACCTGAATTAAATAGATTTTTAAAAACTAATAAAAAAAGAATCCGGAAATGACAAGAAAACTAATAAAAATTATGAAACTACTACACCATTAAACAGTTTTACCGACAGACTAATTCCGTCGGCAACAGGAATGAAATTCGTCGGTGAAATAATTACCGACGGACGTGCTCCGTCGATATAACAGTCGTCGGTAACTCCAATTTCCGTCGCTAAGTCTGTCGCAAATAAAAAAAACATCCACCGACGGAACACTGACGGTCTTACAGATGGATACGCGCGAGCCAAAAAAAGTTTCCCGCGGGAACATTACCGACGGAATAAATCCGTCTGAAATTTCAACGGTACTTACCGACGGAATATCCGTCGGTAATTATGGCATGGCTGGTAATTGTTTGCCAACCCTTTGTGAAATACCGATGGATATGATCCGTCGATAAAGCCGTCTGTATTTAATGACCGACGGAATCTATCCGTTGGTAATTATGGCATGGCTGGTAATTGTTTGGCAACTCTCTGTGAAATACCAACAGCAATAAGCCGTCTGTAAAGTCGTCGGTATGTATTTAAAATATATATAAAAAATAATTTATTAATAGTAAAAAACCTTAATAAACAAATAAAAATGGATTAAACATTAAAAATATAAAGTAATGTTAAATAATATTCATTACAAATTTAATGTGTTTAAAAAATAAAATTAAACTAGAATAGCAGCAGAGCTAGAGGACGAGGAGGCTGGTTGTTCCCAGGACCATACGGCCAAAAAGAAGCTGCACAAGTATCGTCAACCATCTTTGATCTCATCTCTATGACTATTTGACGGAGCTCGTCATAATTCGCCGAGAGTTGTTAATATTGTTGTTTCAACGCAACAAACTCCTCAGACTGGGTGTTCAATACTGATGGAGAGCTTCCAACAGTTGAGACACTACGAGTCGAACGCAAGTTTTCAGCCGTAGTGTTGGAGAGCCCGTAGACCCGATTTTTATTGGGTCCATCAGACGATCCCGCCTCCATCCACAAATCTGGATCAAAATCTGGATGGGTCGACGGATTGTCCCCATATCTCTCCTTTAACTGGCTATTATAGGTCTCCTGAAAATTCCGTCGGTAAAAAAATCATCAAATGCAATTCAAGATGCAATTCAAGAAAATAATAACTTACAAAATAAAATGAATGAACGAACATACCACAAAGTGCTGAGCACGGTTGTCCACGAACTGCTGCACCCCCTTTTGGCGGTCTTGACTCCGCACATGCGTCTCTAGAAACAGCTCCATTGGACTCGGTTCACGTCCAAGAGACGCAGCCTGTAAGGAAAAAATAGGTTGAAAGTTAAATATATTATAAGGAACGACAAATTAATTAACGATATATTTCAATAAAATTAATCTTACCATCCGCTTTGCATGTGCGCTGAATGGGACGGATCCGCCAGTGTGCGTGGTCACCGAACCATAAATTTGCCGGTTCCGGTTGTCGGCGCCAGACTGTGAGCGCTGTGAGAACCACTCTGAGGTCACGTGCTCAATATATGCCGTCCATATTTCCCCCGAGATGAATGGCGGTTTGAATTCCTGCCAAACCGCCACCTCATTCCATCCTTCAAGACCGTTATCCCTCGCATGTCTTTTTGATTTTTTTGGGTGTCATACCAAAAATCACGCAACCTACTTCCATAGTAACAAATTAGAATTTAAAACATAAAATTATAAAACAAAAATGAATATTATTTTCGATGTTACCTAGTTGCCGTGTGATTCTCCCATACCCTCCTCACAACATTGTTGTCCGCCCTATCCCACTCAAATTTGTTCTGTGTATATAAATAATTCATATAAAATAAAAATAGTACAAGATATAAAATTATAAAAATCATTTATTAAAAATAAGTTGTAAATTAAAAATTAACACCGACCTGAAATCGCTTAAACCATGCATCGATATTAGGTTTCCACTCAGGATGTTTGGAAACCTGGCTCCATTGAAACAATGGAATCTCCATCGACGATTTAAACGCCAATGTTATAGTCCTTGCAGCTTCAATGTTTGTAAACCTGAAATTAAATAAAAATAGTAATTAATATTAATTAGTTGTTCATAAATTATGTTATAAGTATATAAAAAAAAAACTAAAACCTAAACAAACTTACATTGAGAGGTCATCCTTCCATTGTGCCT
>Ga0325414_1006624_pt1 | contig 12292 bp, 6 predicted proteins | sample PopdelMetagenome_8_FD_206183 | JGI IMG/M metagenome (GOLD analysis project Ga0325414, IMG submission 206183) | Populus deltoides microbial communities from Bellville, Georgia, United States - Leaf-PdKOR-R3 | ecosystem: Host-associated > Plants > Phyllosphere > Phylloplane/Leaf | place: USA... | reverse complement strand
TAACCGACACCTGAGCTATGAAAGGAACTTGATTTGTTGTTAACATAAGTTATAATCATGAATGCCTGACAACATTTACAAGTATTAGCATTATTCGAATAAGATAACTAATGTAATCATATTAACAATTTATAATATGATTAGAACCTCCTTGTGTGTGGTTTCCAATTGAATAATAAGAGTTTATACTATACTTGTTTGAAATACCATTAGTAGATCCTCTAACCTTGACATTTGTTATTATCATTGTTTAATCCTTATGTTAATCTTCTATTTCAAAGTTCTCATCAACTTCTTCTTCTTCTTCATCTTTATTATTATCATTATTAATAGTATTATTGGTATTACTACTACTACTACTACTACTACTACTACTACTACTACTACTAGTAGTATTAATAATATTATTATTATTGTTATTATTGTCATTGTTATTGTTGTTACTATTGTTGTTTATAATTTATACAATTAACCTCCCTGTAGTTCGACCCTAGTCTTGCCGGGTTATTTATTACTTCGACACTCCTACACTTGGAAAAAGACATCAATCTTTTGATCGTGTCATTTTATACAAAAATCAAGAACCCAATTATACCCAAGATTGAAAGACAATGTAAATTCAAGGTCAAAATAAATGATTATTGGACAAATTTGCATATAAGTTATGTCTGAGAACTTGATTAGACTATTATAGGTCAATTTGATTTAATCATAGGCCCCATTAAAGGTTTAATTAAGTTTAAAAATTTATTTGAGTCAATTAAACTATCATTAAGTGCAAGGACTTAATTAGAATTTTAATGGGTCAAATTAATTTTATTAGGAACTTAATTGGTGAAAAATTAAGTTAGGAAGTTTAATATGGCCTTAATTAAGAAGAGCAGAATTTTAAAAGACTAGGTTTTTTTAAAAGCTTGATTGGGTGGAATCACTGATAAAATTATAAGAAAATCAAAGTTTTGGGGTTAATTAAGGATATAATTGAAGAAATTCTAGACTAGGGACTTTTTTGCGAATGACACATGAATTCAAGGGCTAAAGTTTGTTGAAAATAAGGATGAAATTGAGGATAAAATTGAAAATATTTAGGATCAAAGACTAAGTTGAAAATTGCATAAAAATTAAGGGATATTTTTCAATCTTGACACGGGCAAAATTGAATTGATTTTTAAAATCAAATTTCAATTGAGGAATTAATTGAACAAATTGAAAGAGTGAGGTATGAAATTTAAAGAGAAAGTTTAAAACCTAAATCAACCTTTAACTCCAAAACAACGTCATTTCATTTAAATGAAACAAAGTGTTTTGGTGTTGTTTTGACCGAAACAACGTGTTTTGGTTAATAAAAGTAAAAAACAATCAACAGTGCCAGACAACATATCGTTCAAAACATTTCGACAACATCAATTTTGAAAAATCCCCTTTACCCAAAATAATCCTGAAAAATTGAATTTGCTTTTATATTTTAGAAATAATTTGATATTTTAAGAAAACATCGTTTAGAGATCCTTCTGTAAGGTAACAAATGAATCATTCAAGCAATTCTCATCTTGAGGTGACCAAATAATGTTGAAATAAGGCATGAAAGATGAAAAATGCACAAAAAGCTCGCACCCCATGTCTTATGAGCCATATTTTAGTTGTATGCATAATCGCTTGCAGTTTGATTTGTTAGTTATCGATTCATAAAAACATGTTTTTATGCAAAAGTTCCAAATAATCACACTGAATAAGAACAAAATTTATCAGTTTTAACCGTTTGTGCTTGAAATGATGAAAGTTATCCATTCACATTTTAAAATATATCTCTTATAGTCTCCATTTGAGCTTGAATAAGTTTCTCTTTGTAAAAATACCGACTAGGATCAAACCCCACACTAAGAGGCAAATGAGAATTCCAAAAGTTAAAGGTCTATCTTGATTGGGATCATACCTCACACGAGGGGGTAACAAAAATTTAAAGATCAAAGACCGGGAAAATGCTGTGAAAAATCTACAGAGCCTGAGAAATCTAAATGAAAAATAAAATGACTAAGTCAAGGTCAAAACAAAATAATGATGCATCATCAAACCAATAAAAAAAAAGAGGACGAATCAGAGAAACATGATGAAAGAAAAGAAAGACATAATGACAATGATCCTAAGTCTTTAAAACCTTGAAACACTCATTGAGCCTATAAATCCTTTTCTTTCATAACCAAGAGCCATAGCCTCATTACATGCTTATAAAAATCCTTTCTAATCAAGCAAACAAACAAACTAAACCAATAAATTGCATTCTTAAGATGTGAAACAAATTTTTCACAATAATCATGACATTGCAAATAGAACTACTAGTCATTATTCATGTTGATAAAATAAATGCTAAAAAATAGACAAATTTCCTCAATGAATTCTCGAGTTTTTACTCAAGCCTCTTACTTTGAAACCCACATGATAAAAGGTCACCTCATCATGTACCTTCATTAATTTCAAATTTGCCTGAACAAAAGATCAAATTATCCTTTTTCTTAAAAAAAAGATTAAACCCCTGGGAATTATAAGAAATAAAAAACAAAATTGTTCTAAAGCTTACATTAGGTATATTTATGTTTTCAAAATGCAAAAATTCATTTGAGCCATGGGTAGTCCAACTCTGAGCTAACACTTCTTTCTTAACCTTCACCTTGTTAATTCTCAACAAAAAATGCACAAAAAATACATCTTAGTGATGAATGACATGTCTTAAGGTTACGGTCAATAAAACACTTTCAAAATGATATATCACCTTTGCAATGATTAGACTTGAATGAGAATGATCCTTAAAATTCACAAGTTGATTCCAAAACAAGAAAATGATTTTCAAACAAAAGAAGTTATTGATCAAGTTTGCAAAGTCCATGATAAAAATAACATTAACACTTTTTTTGAGCTGCCTTTAAAAGGTTGAGTACCTAGGGGGCAATGCAGTGGACCCTAAAAAGGATACCAGACAATGCAGAAGCACATAATCAAATGATGACTCAATGAAATCCATTAAGTCCATGAATTGTGTCTAGTTATGATAAATGCCTTTTGATGACGGGAAAAAAAAACACGACTGGATCAACTGAAGGTGATATTGCTCATAGACAGTCTACGATTTGATGAACTCCATCAGCAGTTAGGAGTGATGCTACACTTAGAGGGCATTTAAGTCTGTTTTACCCATATGAGTCAATTTTAGTCTAGGGGCAAATTGAAACGAGCATTTACAACGGATGATTTTAAGCACCACTTCTTCTTCGTAATAATTATTTAAATGGGAAATGGTAAAAGATTGCCATGATTGGGGGCACCATCTGACTAGAGAGGCGACATCGTGTCTAACAATGTTTGTCACTTCTCAAAGAATGGTTAACTAAGTAAAGTTTCATTTGCTGTATAAGGTCTAGACTGTGCATCAAACAGGTAATCATATACATTATTCACATGGGCAAAACCTGAGTAGGCTGATACGACAAAGAGGCAATCAAACATATTGAGTAGGCTGAAGAGTTAAACTGAGCAACCAAGAGGTCGGATCGGTAACAACAAACCTTTCAATTAATCAAAGGATTATTTGCAAGAAAAAAATGCCTATTACAATGAGACCATTTAAAAAAAATCTTTGTATTTTTCACCTAGACAAGTTATCCATTACAATAAGACCATTTTGAAAATCTTCATATTTTTAACATAGACAGGTTGCCCATGAAAATTTGACTGTTTTATAAAAACCTTTCGAATTTTTCATCTGGGTAGGTCACCCATTATAATGAGACAATTTTAAAAAGACTTTGTATGTCACACTTGGGCAGGTCACCAATGAAAAATTACAATAAGACCATTTTTGACATTTTCAAAAAATCTTTGAATTTTTCACTTAGGTAGGTCGCCCATGATAATTTAATATTCTAAAAATCTTTGAATTTTACCAACAGGCAGATCGTCTGGTACAATTATACTGTTTCAAAAAATATTTTATTTTTTCACAAACATCATCTTTTTCTTTACAAATCCTATCTATTTTCTTTTTAGTGTGCTTTTTAGCCCTTACTCATCAGATAATGTGTTTTTTTACCCTATCTATTTTCTTCTTAGTACGCTTTTTAGCCCTTACATATCAGATTATGCATTATCTTGCCCTATCTTTTTCTTTCTAAGTGCTCTTTCTATTCGTATATATTTTCTTTTGAGTGCACTTTCTAGCCCTCAACCGTCAGATAGTGTGCCTACAAGCCCTATATTTTTACTTTTTTAGTGTAGTTTTTTAGCCCTTATATCCTAAATAGTGCACTTTCTAGCCTTATCTTTCTCTTTTTTAGTGTGCTTCCAAGCCCCAACTTCTGACATTTTAGGATTGATCATTTATTGATATGACAGATCCACAATCTTTCATATTTTCTTCTCTACAAGCTTACTATCTAAAGTCTCTTACGAGACTTTTTGTCGTAAGCATTATAAGGAGTGAGAAAACTATCATAAACTAATTTTGAGTTTCCTTAAAATTATCTTTTTCTTTAAAAAAAAATAAAAATAAAAAAGACTGACAACCTGGCAAAAACAGGCTAGGAATGGTTTCAAATGCATGGAGGAATTGAACTAAGATTTTAAACAAAAATCAAGAACCCAATTGTACCCAAGATCGGAAGACAATGTAAATTCCAGGTCAAATTAAATGATTATTGGACGAATTTGTATAAAAATTAAGTCTGAGGACTTGATTAAACTCTTAATAGGCCAATTTGATTTAATCATGAGCCCAATTAAAGGTTTAATTAAGTTTAAGAATTAATTTAAATTAAAAGATTTAGTTAAGTGTTAGGACTTAATTAGATTTTTAATGGGTCAAATTAATTTTATTAGGGACTTAATTGATGAGAAATTAAGTTTGAAAGCTTAATGTGGGTTTAATTGAGAAGATTTGAATTTTAAAGGACCAGATTTTTTTAAAACTCAATTAGGTGAAATTAGAGATAAAATTGCAAGAAAATCAAATGATGAAGGGGGTCAATTAAGGGTCTAATTACAGAAATTCAACACCAAGGACCTTTTTACATAAGGCACATAAATTTAGGTGCCAAATTCTGTTGAAAACAGTGTTGAAATTAAAGAAATTAGAAGTTTAAAGAATAAAATTGTAAATATCTAAGACCAAAGATCAAGTTGAAAAACTTGTTAAAATCAGGAGATGTTTTTGAAACTTGACAGGGGTGAAATCAAATTGATTCTTAAAATTAAAATTCAATTGATGACTTAATTGAACAAATTAAAAGATTGAGGGTTAAATTCAAAAAGGAAGTTTGAAACCTAAATTGAGGATTTAAATGAAATGGTGCGTTGTGGGTTTTTTTTTTTGACTAAAATGATGAATTTTGAATTAAAACAACGTTGTTTTGGTCAATAAAAGTAAAAAAAAAAAATAATGTCAGACGACATGTTGTTTGTCACTGTTTGTCATCTTCTTCAAAAAACCTGTGAAAAACAATCCACTTTTCAGGGCCATTTAATTTCTCATTTCTCTTCCAAACAAGACAAGAAACACACCACCCTCATGATCTGACATTGTACTACACCCTTAGTTCCTTTTTCCATCGATTTGCTACCTAGAAAACCACTAAAAATTTAACCCAAAATCACTGACCCCGACCAGCCTTTGTAACCAATGATGGTGACTTTTGACCATCAATTAAAATCAAGGGCCAAGATTCATGCCCAATAAAGATCATATGTTCTTTTTTCATCCCTTGTAAATATGATGAAATTTGTGCAAAACGAAGGGAGAAAAGGGAGGAAAGAAAGGGGAAAAACAACAAAAAATCATCTTTTTTTTTTCAGTTGTCCAACTAGCAATATTTCTCCTCCTCCAACAACCACCATGGGCCACCACTAGCACCTATTGTGCCACCAACCAACAACCAACAACCACCTCTTGCCTAGGTAAGCTTCTTCCTCCTTCTAATTCATTACATTGTATTTTTTTTATGGCTTCAACATAGTATGACAACCATGTTTGCTAGTATTATTGCCAACAAAACCTTGTCACTAGGCTGGGCCAGTGACAAAGTAAATGGATTGGACTCAAGCCCATTCTAGGCTAAGTCCAGCCCATGTTTATTTAAAAAAAAAAAACAGAGAAGAAAGTTTGTTGGACTAGCTGCTAGCCCAATAAAAATTCACGTTAGGTTGGGCCTTAGCCCAACTCATGTGCATTCCTTAGGCCTAATAGACCTAACTCATGTAGTCGGGTTAAGCCCAACCTAAAAGTTAAGTGCGTGTTTGGCTCGCCTCATTTTTTCTCAAGAAATAAGGCCAGTTTGGCTCCTAGAAGTATATTTGTCAAACACGCCCTTAAGGTATTTTTAATGCCTCTGATTTTAGGCTAAGGGCTAGTTTGGCAAACACACCCTAAGCCTTTCCTTTTAGCTTTCAATTTGTTATATTTGTGTGTCTAGCCAAACAAACCTTTAAAAAATTCAAAAACAAATCTGAAAAAATTCAGGGATCATTTTGAAATTATTTTTAAGTCTCTCGCAAGCTTTTCTAGTAATTTTGCCTAATATTAGATTGTAAACTTACATTATAAATATGGACCCGATATTAAAAATACCTAATGTTTCTAAAAAAAGTTAAAAAATTAGAAAATTAAAAAAATCCTTTATTTTAGAAAATACAAAAAAATATTTTTTTTTTCAAGAATTTCATTGGGTTGTAAACTTACACTGTAAAATACAAACTCAATATTTTATTTTCTCTGAAATTTCAAAAAAAATCTAAAAAGTTAAAAAACAATTCCTCATCTCAAAAACACAAAAAATATGATTTTTTTAATGCACAAGGACAAATTCTAAAGGTTTTTAATGCATATTTTTTAAAAAATAAAATCACATATTATCTTGCAAAATAAGTATTGTAACCAGTTTATAATTATCTATTAGGATTTGGTCAAAATACCAAAAATCCCTCAACAATTAATTTGCTTAAATAATATTTAGAGCATTAGGATTTAGTTGTAGACTTTAATATTTGAAAGTATAAAATTACACTATAAAGTATATCTTTCTTTATTAACGATATAAAATAGAAAATAAATGCATTGCTAAAAATTAGGCTTTAGAATGGTTAGGATTTAACTCGATAAGGTAGAGATTTCCTCACGAAGGAAAATCTGCCTTAAATTTTAGATGAGACCCACAAATAAAAACATGTTTTAGATTAACAATCAATTAACGATGTAACTTACTATAAGTAAAGTGTACTCAGAATGATACATCTTCCTGTTGCACATTAGTCCTCTTACCCAAACTCTCATAGACTAAAAGTTTTTCAATGACCATGATACTAGGTGGTGACTCACTTAAATCATAACTTTATGATTAATCCAAAACACTCCTCATTTTCAGAAGACAACTCTGCCATTTAATGTCGTGCACATCATGACATTGACACCTACTTTCCTTGGTGAATCATGTCCTATCTTTTCTAGGACAAATTGCACTCTTCTTAAATGTGGTCAACTGTATCCTTCTTGTCCATGTTTGGTAGCGAACAATTATTGTTCTTACTTAGTCAATATATAAATGTTTATATTTTTCTATAAACACATTTATTCTTGTGTAGACACCACTAATGGCTGGATAATTAGATAACTTATAGGTTTACTATAACGGAAGCTTTAAAAAATATTTTCGTGGGTGATTGATGTTTTCTTAAAAACAAGGTATTCTTCATGTCATTAGTTAGGTTTTGATTGATTTTGAATCGTATGGATCATTGCTAAGGGGATGAAAATTTTAAAATTTTGATGTATTTATACCTCAACGAACTTACGAACCATATTTTTTTCTAGTTTGGTTTTCTGGCATCATATTAATTTGTAATTGTGTTTATAAATTCCTTTCACCTGACATATCAATCTATTAATTTGTAAGATAATCAATATATTTATTGATCGTTGATTCTTTAATCAATATGTTATATGTTATTTTTTTCTAACAAGAAGAAATTACAATTAAAAAATTAATTCTAAGAACAAGTATTGGCATCGCAAATCAAGCCAAATGTTGAATTTTTAAGCGACAAAGGTAAAAATAAATTGTAAAGAAAAGCAATAAACAAAAGTTGTAAACTACAATAAACGAAAGAAAGAAAGCTTGTGAATAAATTACATATACGAGGTTAGTCATCTTCTATATTTGTTAGATAGACTTTAGTAATTTTATTTCACGTAAATTTAAAATTTTAATTCTATACAAACTATTGAAGTTAGATAAGGAGTGTATAATCTTAATTTTAATATAATTTGTACTTTTTATTCGCTCACATCCTTTTTATTGTATGTGTTTTTAATATACTGTAATATTTGTCCTATTGTATCTATCCTATTGCAATACGGGACTTTGTTTATTTATTTATTTATTAATATTGTGAAGCTTGATCTCCTAGTTGATAATCTATTTCAACTTGTCATTCTACCTTTCAAAATATATATATATATATATATATATATATATATATATATATATATTAGAGTAATCACACAATATATTCAAAACCTATCAAACTATTTAAGTTAGATAAGGAATATATTATTTTTGGTATAAACAGGTTGCAATGCTTTTAAAAAAAAATTGACTTAAGAAAATGAACACCACTCACAACAATCAGCTACATATTTTCTTACCTTACTTTTATTCGAAAGCTATCAATATTTTTTTAAAAAAACATTTCCAGATCAAACATTCCTTGACCAAGTACTGGTTCGAGAAATATAGACAGTTCGAAGTTAAAAGCACCACGAACCCACGTCTGTCTTCCAAGTAGGCACGACAACGTTGTTGAGATAGAGTTGGAAACAGCTGTGGCCTCATGGCAGCTTCTAACAGCTCCTATTCAATAGGCTTGTTCCTTTGCTCTTTGTTCAAAATTTCGTATGAGTTGCACAATTTCATCTTATATCATCTCACCATCTCTTTGCAAGCTATTTAAACAGTTTTATCAATCATGGATTAGCCAATTGGAAACATAAAAAATACGATCAAATGACACAGAGCCAGTTCTGTGTCTTGTCAATGATTTAATATAACAAAATATAGAAGTTTCTAATCAATTCCTTGGATTATTAAATCTACAAATCTGTACGGCCACATGATCTTTAATGGAACCAAGTTGGGTTTTTCTTACCACGAAGCAAGTTTGAAGTGGCTGATCTTGAATTCACACTGCACTTATAATGCAATTGGTTTTCTTGGTCCGAAAATCAAAATTTTTATGGCATTTACAAGTGCTTGAGGATTTAGAGTAGCATCAACTTTACATATTGCTTCAGAATCATCTATCTGAAGCAACTCCAACTGAGATTGCAACAGCTTTGCCGGCATGAAATGCTTCCCTTCTGCAGCTCTTTTATCTATTCGCTCCGCAAGCACCTCAGCCTTGGCATCCAGCAACACGAACTTAACTGCACTGTTAAAGCTTCCATGATGGTAATTACAGTCTGCAGATCTAAGAATTTCTCGATATTGTTTCTGCAGAGCAGAACAGCTGAGCACTACAGTTTTTCCACTGATCAAGCTCTCCCTTAAAGCATCTTGTAGGATTTCAAGCCATGGAATCCGGTCTTCCTCTGTTAGAGGTATTCCTTGATGCATTTTGTCTATAGTGATGGGGAAAAAAAAGAGTCAGTGATAGGACGCAAGAATGTAAAGAAATTTAATAAATGCATGAAGACTTTAAAAGCAAACAACAATGCAGTGAGTAGTTATATAAAAAAATACCGAATTAGTTTATAGGTACCTTTGTTTGATTGAGGGTGAAAATCATCAGCATCCAGAAAACTACAGTCCAAAGCTTTGGCCAGAAGCTCACCTATTGTACTGTTGAAGTACAGACGTTTTTTTGTTAAATAAAGGGGTTTGAAGCACAGGTTAAGTACGGGAAAATGGGATATTTTTCCAGTCAGAGGATTTTTAGTTTTAGCAAGAGTTCGCGATTTCAACTTATATGGGAGTTCGAACTTACACTATACAGCACAAGATCAAGAAAATGAAATATATGCCAAGTAGATAAGAATATAAAATGCAAGAGAACAAGGAACAAAAGTATATGATATGAACAGGGAAATAATGAATGGTTAAATTCAGATTTGTACTAGCAATATCTAGTTGATCACTCGACAAGATCCAGTTTCACCAAGCCAATAAAGATGATGGAAATCAGCTTTAAGCTTTACAAAAGAGATCAAAAGAGACAGATTTATATTCATTAATCGTTGAATTGGTGAGATAATGGAGAAGCTGGTTCTACTTGGGAGTTAAAGTTAGAGTCTTTTGGTGGTGGGTTGTTACTGTTCACGTTATTCTATCAAGGCACTCTTCATAGCAGCCTCCGCTTCCAAATTTTATCATTTTGTGGGTCTATTTTAAGGTTTTTTAAAGTCTTTATTTTATTTGCATCCACTTGCACAATCTGTATTAATGCGTTTGGGTGGTTATGATTTATCGTTATACAGGTTAGGTAATTGGCAACTTTAGCTTTATGTCTTCTTTTTCCAGCAGTCAATAAAGTCACCAATTCAGCGGTGTGGTTTATGTTGTTGAAAGTGTGAGGCTTTCTAACAAGGAATGATTCCTTGAATAGTTGAACCTACTGGTGTGAGACTAGTAGTCCATTATTTTCTCATCAACTCTAAATTATCCTATGGTTTACAGTCTCTTAATCCTAAACTTGTTATCCTGTAATTGTTCCCGCCTTGTCCTACAAAACAATCTGTTCTGAGTGTAAGAATATTTCTTTGTTGTTTAACATTTGCTTTCTTACTCATCTACTATGTATTTGAACTGTTGATAGCTCTAAGTAGATTCTCCCTTAAAAAGGAACACCATAACCATAACTGGGAACACAATCACAGCCGCAATGATGACCTTAAACACATTAGCCACTTTATAATGCTTTGAGAACAATAAAGATGGATATGAATCTTCAAGGGTGGGCAGCTAGCTTTGTTGAGGATATTACGGAAATAAAGAAATAAGAATCTCTTTACATGTAGCTATCTCAGATACAAAAGGGAAGAAACTGTAAAACTTAGAAGCCTAGACATTTTGTTTCTTGTTTTTCCCATAAGGATTGAGGTTGATTCAATTAAACAGTGGACAAGACAATACTGGGGATTTTAATTCAAGGATGTATGAGATAAGATGAAGGGGAAACGTAAAAACATTATGGTTGAGGTTCAAAGCTTTTATGATATCTTAGAATTGATAACAACAAAAAGATACACGAGGATAGAACTTACGATTTCCCAGCGCCACTGACACCCATGATTACAATCGCTTTACCTATAAACTCAAAAGAAAAGAATACTATCAGGATTTTAACAAAGAACAATCCCAGAATTGCAGCAACGAGGAAAAGAAGATTAAGTATGTTTGAAGCATTGAATATAGAGACCTTGGAGATCAGAAGCCATATTTGGCTAATTACACACACTTGCGTAATCTCAATGTTCTCAAAAGTATGCAGCTCCAAACGCCAATGAAAGTTTCCTTTTAACCCCAACCAAAGAATAAATGAATGTGACTGCAGGAGATTAGTATGAAAGAAATGAGAGGGCAATCGAATTCCAAACACCTTGCGATAATTTGAGGCACAAAATCCCAATGTAATACTGACCCATGGTCTGCATGATTATGGGAATTTAGATGTTGCGCATAAAGATTAAGATTCAGGTCAGAGAGATAGATTTCATTTGAAGAAAGGAAATTAAGCAAGGTCACAGTCTGGAAAACATATAAAATGAATGTTATTGATGCATCTGTTCTTAGTTTAAACCTGATTATACTCGATCTCCAAAATCTGACAGAAACTCAAGGTTTTAGATGAGCCAACGACATCCGTGAACTTCAAATTTCATGTTTGTGTGACAAGACCATAGTCCAGGGTTCAAAACGAATTTTATATATATGTTCATGCTGCGGGTGCAATTTGGGCACCATAAATAAACAACATACACTACAGCCTCAAATAATTAATAAGTTTGAAATGTAATCATAAATAACCATTACCTGAAAGCAAATTGATTTCTGTGAAAAGTGCCATTCAACAATATAAAGTCAGAAAAATAAAGAGATGAGTTTGACCTTCTAAAGCAACTGAGGATAAAAATAGAAGACGGAGAGAGATTACCTAAACGATCTGATCTTTTAGACTTGCATCTGTCTGGGACTGGCTTTATATATTTTTTTCAGACAAGACCTATGACCAAAATTATTCCTTCACAGGCAGCAGCTCC
>Ga0325414_1006623_pt1 | contig 12293 bp, 8 predicted proteins | sample PopdelMetagenome_8_FD_206183 | JGI IMG/M metagenome (GOLD analysis project Ga0325414, IMG submission 206183) | Populus deltoides microbial communities from Bellville, Georgia, United States - Leaf-PdKOR-R3 | ecosystem: Host-associated > Plants > Phyllosphere > Phylloplane/Leaf | place: USA... | reverse complement strand
TTTTTTCAATCTTTCAATTTGTATTTTCAACTGCAATTGAATATTTATTTTGAAGAACCAGAATCCAATCCATTGCTGAATTTCCTTAAGAACTTAGAACATGCGAGATAATATATTATTGAAATAAATGAAGAAAAAAACAATAGTATTGTAATTTTAAAGGATGAAATCTCTTAGTAGTCAAAATGAAAAAAATGCGTTGTTCAAAATGAACAGTGAAATCCACGACGCCATATATATATATATATATATATGAGTAGCTCTCCATCGAATCCCTCAACAATGATTTGGCCATCTGTTTTAGTTAATAATATATATAGCACTGACAGGGTGTGGCTATTGGCTCATGCATGCAAAAGTATCGAGATTAATGATAATTAAACCCTAAAAAACTCTTCTTCGATATGAACATAACCTGTATTATTTGGATCTTGACGACATCCCAACCTAGATGAGATAAACTGATCAATGGCAAGGTAATTTGAGATTTCGTTGTCTCAGGATTGTCAGTCTAAAATTGGAATTAACTCGTGTGATTTATTAAATGTTTGCTCGCGCGCGTCTGAAACATATTCCGTTTACTCATCACTCAAGAAGCATCATCCCAGCCCCTTTTTGCCGAAGGGACTGGCGCCGAAGGAACGTCCTTCAACGATCTTCGGCACGCTGAAATCCTTTTCAATTAAGGGATGCTTGCTTCGTGTTTTAAAAATTTTTAGTTTTTTTTTTGTTGAAAATAATTTTTTTATATTTTAAAATTATTTTGATGTTTTAATATTAAAAATAATTTAAAAAAAAACAAAAAAACTTACCACTGATACAATCTCAAATAAACCCAGTACTAACACCAACAATTAATGTTAGTAATCCTTCTGGTTCCGAACTTACTGCATGCAAATATATAGCATGTGGAAGCAACAAGGAACCTTCTCACAAGGAGAAGCGACACTTTCGGCCATCTTCTCAGAATTCGAACATCACACGGAGACGTGACAGAGCCTTGCTTTATTCACGGATAAGGGAGAAAGTAAATACTGATATGAGAAAATCTTTACTGTATCACGAAAATGCCCGCCGGATAAAAGAAGAGGAAGAAGAACCGTATTGTTCTCTAAGATTTTTAATAAATTTCCATATTGTTCCTAATATATATCTAAACACAATAAATCAAGAAATATAACATATCTTTTTAAATACAATATCAACCCCTTAATAGTTTTTAGAAAAATATCTGAATAAAATAATGCTTCAAATGAAATTTAACTGTTGACTGAGTCCCCGTGTCTTTAAGGTATATATATCCCGTCTAAATAGTCTAATTCCATGGAACGGGATCTATGCTAAATTTGGTGGCCGAGGAGAAGGAAACATTATGAACCAGTGGAAGGTGGAAAGCTTTTGTTCGCATCTGTGTGTGTGGTTTATGTTGCCTAAACCTTTTAAAGTCTAAAGTGCACCTCTCAAGTGGCAAATTAGGGAATATTCTCACGTGCAAGGTGCGTGATGGTTTTGTCTAAAGATAACTAGAACTCAGTCATACATTCACAATCTCAAAATCTTTTGTAAGAGATGGATCGGTCTCGTGAGAAGACTGTGGACTGGCTAGCAAATTAAAGACCAAGGAGGTAATTGCCCTCCCGGATTCAGAGGCATCATTGTCACCAGCTGAAATTTTACTCTCACTTTCCACCGCCTGGTTAGGCCTTTGGTGTCTAAAGGGACAAGAAAAGCACCCATTCCCGGCCAGGTGGTGGTGACAATGTCCCAGACCATCCTCCCAGTCTAGGTCCCAACTCCCACTAGCCTACTGGCCATTTATTTTCAAGCATGGGCATTGACAGTCCAACACATCTCATTAGATTTGGAGCTTGCTCGGATGCTGAATGATAGCCACTTCGGCCCAATATGCCATTTGCTAACAACACCTTCAAAAGAGTTAGTGGCCGAGGATAAATCTAACTGTAGACCCAACTAAAACATTTGGTAGAACTTTATCCGGGCCACCAATTCTGTGTTATGAGTAGAGGTTGAGCTTTCTTTATCCTCGATCACTTCGACAATATTGAAGGGCCCAAGTGGTCACTGGACTCGGCTGTCCCGAGCTCTTGGTATCGGCACAGTAATCTGGCAGGTTTTTGGTTAGTCGAGCTGAACTCGCTATTTATAGTATTTTTTTTTGGTACTAGGAAAATAAAAGGTAAAAACCAAGAACCTCTGCAGAAATAAATGTTCATATAGTAGAGGATAACCCTGCAGGGGATCATCCCAAATATAAAGCTCTGTCCGATCTTTAGCATCTAATTTGGCAAGAAAATCTGCACAACAATTTGCCTTCTCTTAGAGTACGCTGAAGCTGAACTTTTTATTCCCCTGAAAGGAGAGAACGAATATATATCTATGATGATGGAACCATAACTATGAAAATTAATGTCATAATTTTTAATCAGCAGTTAAATTCTTACGATTTTTAACTCATTTTTTTTCTTTTTCAAAGGACATGTTAAAACTTAAGATTTTTTCGGGATAAATAGTCCTTCAAGTAATTACTATCTGCAGGAGGCTTACGTAAATGTCTCATTGGCTGATGTTACCACTTACCAGCAAGACTGACACTCATACAGTAATGTCACAAGGACGAGTCAATATCATTATGCTGGAGATAAGAGTCCAAAATCGTTTCCCTCCTTCAATGTAATACAAACAGTTACATTATACCATGTCTTATACACCCAAAAGAATAGGGGAGGGAGAGAATGTGAAAGCAATGAGGTTTGGCCATTTCTCATTGGGTATTGGTTCCTGAATTTCATCTCTAAATCCCACTAAACATGCATGAGAATCAGCTCTTGCTGTTGGTTGAGATGACTACTCTAGGATCTCACCCTCTCTGTTATAATAATTAATAATCTAATAATAGGAACCTCACTGATCAACAAATCATTTCTTTTCTAACTAGTTCTTCGATCTTCCTGGGGCCTCCATATCCCCCCACTCCCCCATGTGCTCCTGATCAACCTGCCTCGCTATTCCATTCTTCACAATGTCAGCCACTCTTCAACGTTGTTCTTTGTAAGCTATCACTACTGTATGAAGTAGTAAATCATGTTCCTTTCCGTAACTAGTCTCATCATGCTTTACTTTCATTAATGAAGGTACTGCCTTCTTTTCTGCTGACATTCAACTTAAGCTGATCTCTGATCGACTTATTAGATACTGTATTTGGTTAATTAGTGGAAACTTTTCTCAACCTCACAATTCTTAGGTGAATATAGCTTATCCAAGGCTAGTGTTTGGTGCATGGATAATAATAGACCTTTGGTGCCATCAACTATTGGAGCCCAGGGGCCACAATTCCCATCTCTGCCTGGACAGGAGTCCTTGTACAATCTCACATTTGATGAGGTGAATGATCAGATCGGAAATGTAAGGAAGCCTTTGAATGCTGTGAATGTTGATGAGCTAAGTAATGTAATATCCGTTGAAGAGAGTCAGCTGTTGCAAAATCCTTCTTCGTCTTCGTCTTCGTCTTCGTCTTCTTCCTCGTCCACTTTCCTCTTTCTTGGGAATTATAATCTTAACGGAACATCAAGTAGGAAAACTATCGATGATATGTGGAAGGAAATTGCCAACGAAGAACATGTAAATGTCTTCGATAACCAAATAGTTCGGCAACAACTTGGCGAAACTACACTTGAGGATTTTCTAGTTCGCGCGGGTGTAATCAACAAAGGAAATCAAAATGAAGTATTTAGTCATCAACCAATTATGGAGGTTGATCCAATGGTTGTGGGGTCACAGCAGACATATTTGTTACCATTTCAGATGGCTTCTGTGCAGCAGCAGCAGCAGCAACAGATGACATTGTTGGATTCAAATTTTCATATGTTTGAAGCTGTTTCTGATCAGAACCCTGTTGTGGATGTTGGATACTCGGATAACCGACTGCCTATGCCTATGCCAGTGTCAGCAATGTCAGCAACATCTTCAGATTCTCGGGTGGCTGCTGAAAAGCAGTGTCGTTATACAGATGAGATGATGAAGAAGACTATTGAGAGGAGGCAGAATAGGATGATCAAGAATCGAGAGTCGGCAGCAAGGTCAAGAGCAAAGAAACAGGTCATTATTCAAATATTTCGCATTGAGCTTAATTATTGACGTTGATGTTTTTCTTTCACAGAAGAGTACTTCCTTACTGAATACCAATTAATAGCTGGTTTCGATGATTATAGGCTTATACCAGCCAGTTGGAGCATGCAGTGTTTCATTCAAGAAAAACAAATAACAGGCTCAAGAAGGAAAAGGTGCGACTTTCACACTCTTAGATGATGACCAAGCATGCATGCATGCACGCCCACACACACACACCATTTCCTCTTCTTAATGCCAATTCTATTTTCCACTAGATACCGGTACGTGCCGACGCCGAAAAAAAACATTTCGATTTCGATTAAGCTAAAAGATTCATTTCGATTCAGCTAAAAGATTTCGAAAGTGGCCAATTAGAGCTATATAGGCTAACTTGATTGGTTTGGCAGGAATTGGAGATCATATTCTTATCGTCTGATCAAGCTCCCGTGCCACGATTCCAGCTACGGCGAACCAGCTCAGCTTCATTCTAGCCAGTGTTAATACTTGTCCATGCAATTCTTTTAATCAAGAGCAACTCAGTTCATCCATCCATTGATGGAAGTACCAGCTTTGACGTTTTTTATTGTTAGGTTCTTCTAGGAGCCAGCCAATTTATCTTCTTTGAGATTGAACAGTTGGATTTATATGTATGTTGGTGGAGACTACTGTTACAGCACTGTCACACTGATATACCAGGATTTGTTATATGTGAAGAACCCTAAAAAAAACCCAACATAGCAGAGCTATCATGTCATTAAGAAAAATCAAAAAAGAAAACAGAAAATATTTTTTTCTGAAACAGATATTTGCTACGAGAGTTATCATCTAAACACAGGATAATATAAATTAGGGCTAGTAGATTTGATTGATAAGAAATAATATTTTATTTTTATCGATCATGACTCGAATATTGAATTATTTCATGATTCAAAGCTCTCACATGTTTTGATTTAATATGAATTAAAGCCTAAATATTGTTGTGGATTCCAACATTTATCACTCCACAGGCTCGTACAACCAGGAGTCATGATTCGGGCCTGGAGGCACCTTAATAGCCCAATCTCTAAGACCTGCACTTCTTGTTAGGCTCGGGAGAGACTTGATGGTATAATACTTTCAAGGATATACCTCGATTTGGGCTTTCAATGCTTTGGTGGCCCAACACACCTCAAGACACCATGTCACTCCAATTAGCATGTCTTTCATCCTCGATTCACCTTCCACCAACCCTTGAGCCAATATATTATAGAAAATGCATTGTTCACTCTCTCACTCTTTCCAAAAAACAATTTCATTTTATTTATTAAAATTTTTTCCCCGATTCTATCCTTTTCTAAAAAGGCCAGGTTCAACGGCGTTTGGCCTCATTTTTTTTAATCATGGTTTTTTTGTGTTTTTTTTTTTTTTTTAATATTGGATGTGAAGAACAGTTTCATCCATTATGCGTTCAATTTCTCAACTGAACTAGGTAACGTAATCTTGCTATCCCTTCAACTGGATGTTTGAAAATCAACGCATCCATGAGAAAGTACACAAGGCTTGTCTTTTTATCTGCATCGAACAGTTCAATACAGAAACGAAGGCAAGGTCACTACTTGTTACTTGCAAGCAGTTCATATACAGAACTTGAAATTGTGCCACTCACACGAGAAAGAGAATAAGAGGCTGGTCCCCTGTGGTTTCCGTTTTCACTGTTCATTTCACATAATATATATATATATCAGTATATGTACACAACATCTCTATCCTTTTGTATTGACAATAAAAAGAAACAAGAAGGCCAACCATGTTAAACTTTACAAATCAATAAAGCCTGTCTCTTGATGACCCGTCTCCTTCTCAAACCTATCAATTTGAAAAATGAAAACAAAAATTAACTTCTGAATAAGATGGCCAGGGAAGCATGATAATACAATATTCCGACTTCCTTCAACTGAAATATACATGCACATACATTCAGTCATGCTTTCAAGTCAAGTATTGAAACCACAATTTCGATTTGGCTGCCCCAATACAATATATTTGCTTTATAATTGAAAAGGATATAGAAGAAAGGTCTGTTGAAATAGTTATAGAAACCAGCGTTGAGAGCAAATAGCGAAAATCACTGTAACTGACATTAAAGTTCCAGCAAAAGACAGCCAAAAAGAAAACTATCACTTGAAAAATTGTCACTTTAAACCCGCCATCAGGCAACATGAACCTAACAATAGCGATATACAAGTTACAAAAAATTTACAATCCTGTAACTCCTAACAGAAGCAGTTTCAGCACTTCAGTTGCTATACCCGTACACAGTGATTGCACTTCAACATAGAAGAATTACAATTGCTAATCTAGAGATGAAGAATTTGACTTTATCAAGTGCATGTGACTTTAAAGACCTGCCCAAGTGTGCAGATTTGCATTGTGCATATATGAATACTAGCATAGGCAGTAAGATAACCAATTACAAGATCACGGAAAAAGTCTATTCTTAGCAAAAAAAGAAAAAAAGCACCATATAGAAGTTCCTCTCCATGTCACAAAATTAAACAAATGCTACCTATTAACATGTTTCCAATTTAGTGCTTGGCATGGCTGTCCCATACCAACAATTATTAAAAGTGCAAGGCATCTGCCTATTGATAACTTACTAAAAGTTTGAAGGTTGTTGCACCACCAAATAGATCATTTCTTTGTGGCATCTATAAACATGGCTCGAGTCCAATGCTCAATATCCTCAACTTGTGATGGCGGGGGAGGAAAGGTGGGGTGTTCGACCAGATCCCATCCATCGATAAAGCTCTCATTCTTCCCATCAGATATCCCAGTGGCAAAAAGAAAACTGGCCGCTGAATTTGGAAGGTTATTATCACTAGTGTTTTTCTGCCAGTCAAACAAAAATACGAAACCCACTGAAAACTTGCAAGCACATATATGGCAGTGAAAAAAATGAACTTAATTTCATTACGGCCACAAAATTGCTCTTTTAAAACCAGCACCAAGCAGTTAAAATCCTAAATAAATCCAAAACCTACCTAATAAGTGACCAACTGCTGTCACTATCTGTTCCATCTCTCTAGACAGATCCCAAAATAAAACTAAATAAAAGCATGACTAAATACTTCTAAGCAAGCAAGAAGGCCGCTCCAATGAAGGTCCAGTTATATAGGACCTGTACATGTAAGATGCCAATGACGATATTGACTGGTTTTATTTTGGCCTGCCCTTCTTAACACCAACTTCTGTGGTGTCATTAAAAGGTCTAAATCTTAAAGCATTATAAAATAACGACTAAATTCTATTTTGAACACTATCGAGAAAAGAAAGGTGGGAAAAAGGAGGAGAAAATTATTGAAAAGGAAATCCAGAACATAAAGATTAGAATTATCAGCTAAAACTTTCAAACATTTTAAAAAACAAAGTTAAAGGATATACCATCAGTTGCAATGCATGTGCACTCTCCAATAGTGCACTTGATGAGATGGCAGAATTTACATTCCACACAGATTTGTTCAACTTTTGCACTTGCTTGCATGACCTGAAACTCAAAAGTAAAAATGTCAAGCATGATGAACAAAACTGAATGAGGATCAAAAAGAAGACAGATGAAAACAAACATGCATTGTCATCGTGATAAAAATTCTGACAGTGAAGGTGTTCTACAATTTCACAAATAATATAAAGTAGAATTAATGAAATGCTGAGGATATATACCTTGAACAGGCCATTTTCAAGTTAAATACAGACCGAACTTCCTTGGATGAAGATAGTGTGGCCAATAATTTTGCAAATGCTTCGAAGGTAGACGTATCAGAAGGAACATCTAAACATAACAAGTTATAACAATATGCTGTTACACATGCCACACTTTTTTTGAGAAGTGAAACCCCCTTTTGCAAGTCCTTGTGTGTTTCAACAGAATGTGGAGACACGGATGAATAATTGAAGCTATTACTTCTTGTGGAATCTAGGTGGGGCCTTCTCTCTGATTCCATTGAAGCAACACCAAAATTACTCGAGCTTTTATCAGTCCATGAATTTTCAGAACTAGTAGAGCAATAATTCTGGCGAGGTATAAAGAGGGGATATTCATTACTGCAAGCACACAAAATGTTTAGTTCTGGAGGAGTAATAACTCGAACTTAGCCACTGAAATTCCAAAACACAAACTCTTCCAGTCAAAATACCTTCTAGAAGAAGGACATGCATTCCAATAAGAATCTCGCTGCCAAATTCGAGAGCAAGAGCCCTGAGGAAGAATTAGAATGAATTAAACAGCCATACAAATGAAGTCCACAACAACAATATCAAATTACCAATAGCATTCACCAAATTGTATCTCAACTTTAAGCAACCTTCTTGAAAATGATTTGACTTTTAAATAGAGAACATAAAAAAATCCAGTAAGAAAATGTTTTCCACGATTCCATCAACAAAGCAAATAAGTATTAACATACAGGAAGGGCCCTAGAAATTCAAAATAACAAATAATCATTTGCGGCTGTAAGAGGAAGCATGAATATTTTGTCAGCAAACATATATAGCAAGTTGCAAAATTCATCAACCAAAGCTAGAAAAATAATAAGAAAAACAGGATTCTAAATAATATGCTATACAGTTTGCCAGTATATCAGAAAGCTGCAATTATCCAAACTTCAAAACTAATATAAGGCTCACTTCAAAAAGTATCGTTTGAAAAATGGTGAATTTAACAAACCACCATCAAAAGAGTCGGGTTTGTGAAATTTACTCTTGAAAAATATGTGATCTAGATAAATATATACATATGCATTCCAAAAAATATCCATTTACCATTTGAATTATTGCCCACCAGGTCTGTTCTAGCTACATTCAAGAAACTTGGGAATAATCCTAAGAAGACCTAATGCTATATCGTTCATCATGTGTCCAAATAACAAGAGCTCTTGACAGCTATACTTTTTGCTAAAAGCCCCTTAAAGATGCTGAGCATAGGTACCGGTATAACTAAGAAAACAGATGTAAATTCAGAAAAGGGGAGGGGGGGTCCTTGGAGAAAATTCTACCATCTCATAGACACACAGCATGCTTACCGCAAAACCTGCATTATGAAGTGTAGGGGCAGCCAAGATATGAGCCACTAGATTTAGAAGCTGCACCATGTATCTGTTTTCCAACCATGGAGATTAATGATTAGTAACGGCATGTGAAATTCCAAGGGAGTTCTAAGCAATGACAGATAACAGAACCTGAGAGAGTTCATAAAGTATTACACCAAAAGAGTACATCAAAGAAATTTTCACATGATCCAAAATAACATGATAACATAACCACAAAGAAAGGGGGGAAATTACCCCAAGGAGGCAGCAAGCTCTTCAGATGAAACAGAGTGGGGATCGAGTCCTCTTGGTAAGCGTGCATTACAGATTTGATCATATTGACCACTAAAGTTCCTCTCCCCATCTACATTCACCTAAACAATATAGGATGGGTCATGATGATTGCCATTACAAAAGTAATGTTAAGAATATCAAAAAACACCTTTAATGGCATGCATGTGAATGCAGACACACACCCACTTAGCAATTATAACAAAGACTAGTTTGAGAAACTCTATGTACCAGCACAACAAACAACTGACCTTGTCCTGAAATTCTACAACAAGTCAGAATAGAAGTCCTCCAATTCCTACCATTAAATTCTAAATTATCACAAGCAGATACCATCTCTCTCTCTCTCTCTCTCACACACACACACACACACACACACTAGTTGCACGCAAGCACTATTCTTAGATAACTGAAAATATGTAGGCTTTGATTTTTAGGCTCACATCTAGTTCATAACAGTGCAAGATAGTTTACTAAGATTATGGGCAGCTCAAATCCCAAAATCTGAAGTTGTGTGTTTGAAATAACATGAAAAATCATACCAAAAGTCTATATCTAAATGACATGTCATGAAAGAGACCCCAATCATGAAATTTACCAAAAGAGCCAGATGGCAACTGAGTAAACATAATGGTCACACTTTTCAGTCACTTGCAGGTATCGAAATGTGTTCGTTTCTTAAGTGCTTACCCGGCGTTGAGGGAACAATTTACATATCTGCTTTATGACCACAGACTGCTTATGAAGTAGTTCAGAAGTAATAGCCATCTGCAGCAAAGACAACATCTTAAAGCATCAAATATCTTGCTGCTTAACATATGAAACAAACAAAAACACAACAAATAAAACAGGTTTATAAAACTCCAGAAATAAAAAAATCAAGCCAAAAATTTAAAACATGCACGTCTGAAAATACACGTAGTTTGATTTTATGTTCAAAAGGAACTAGGTAGTAGTTCTCACATGCCCTAAACTCTGTGTGCAAATAAGATTGGGATAGAACTTCTCCAGTTGTTCCATACGATTTTTTTCCAACTGCAATACAACAAACTAGCATAAGACATCTTATCACTTCCAACAGCAAAACATGCATGTTTCGTAATGAATAACTTGTAGCATGAAGAATAAGAATTAAACGGGGAAAGAAAGGAAACAGGAGAAAACTAATACCACATTGCGAGCTGATTCAAGCATTCCATTTTTTTTCTTTAAATCTTGAGATAGCTTCTCGACCTTAGCCTTCCCTGTGAAAGTGTCATATAACCTAATGAGTTGTTACAATGAGTTAATCTTAAATCTAAGGTACACAAACAGCAATGAGATATTCCCTGTGCCAACCTTGAGCAAGTTGTTCCTTATTACGATGTAGCTTCTCTCTCAAACTTGCAAGCTTCTCATTTTGTTGTACTCTCCAATTGAATTGATCATCTGCCTTCCCCTGGTATGTATCAGGTGGATTATAAAATTATTCAAAACAAGTTCAATAAAAACATAAAGATTCATCCTGAAAGGGATAAAACCAAAACCTTTGCGATAAGCACAACACTTAATTTGGAGTACAAGGAATCGCGGCGACTATTCAAGGATTTCAACAAAGTGCCATACTCATTCAATCTGCATAAGCAAACAACAAATTTAGCATAGAAGAGACCTAATACTTTACAAAACAATAAGCTAACCGTGGAAATCACTTAATCTAACAGAAAGTACCTGTAATTGACACAAATTGGACAAATGGAGGCGCGATTCGAATTCTCACAGATGGCACAGCAACTTGATTTTTTGTTCATCGTTTTGCTTTCTCATCAATAAATTGCAATTCGCCAAACCCTGACCAACAACCTAAAAAAAAATAAAAATAAGAATAAAAATAAAAAACAAGCCCTAGAATTGGGAGGCAAAACAGTTAAATTCCACAACATACTATCAACCGAAACAAAATCGCGCGCTTCTCCCTTCAATCGCTATTTCAGTTTAGACTAAAAAACATGTTCAATTCAAACCTAGTAACGTATACTCCATATTTATTAAAAACTTTTTTTCAAGTGAGAAATCGTACCGGAAGTGGAGGTGGCGGAGTCCAATTGTTAACGGCAAGTTATCATCGTCAAATTCAGAGCCGGGGCTTATATACGGTTCGTTTCCGTGAATTTGTGGGATTATTAGTCCTTAAAGAGTTTTGGTTAATCTTGCTGTGGGCGTCCGTCCTTCACACGCTGGACCCTGCAATTTTCAGTTTCTTCTTACAAGATTGCTTCAAATTTTGGGTTTGGGCCCCTTTTGGACTCGTGATATTGCTTTATTAGCGGCAGCGTGGTTATGTTTTGAAGAAGTTTTAGCTGAATTACATAACACCCCTGAGGTTTTCCAAGCTGGAGACATGGAATTATTTTGCCGAGATTCAGTCGGATTCTACGGTCGAGAATGTACCACGTGCCTCTCATCTGCTGACCTGCTTTTGACCGTTTAGTTCTGCCTTGGGCATGCTTTGTGGTCTCTAACTGGGCTGGCTGTGTGTACGCTTAACGGGCTTCAAGGCCCTGTGTATATTTAGGCTAAGGAATCTAAGCCTACTGAATTAATTTTCCCTGTTAAAAAATTACACTCATATGTGTAAATAAATTAAATTAAATTGAAAAGGGAAAGAGAGAAAAAGAGGAAGATAAATCCCTACTTGCAAGTAAAACAAAACAAGAAGGGAACTTCGAGTTCTCAAGCATCCCAGAAACAAGGCAGATAATACATAGCAAATGAATCCCGCTTAGAAAATTCGTAACCCCTGTAACATGTTCAACATACAAAACTCTCGTC
>Ga0325414_1006622_pt1 | contig 12293 bp, 6 predicted proteins | sample PopdelMetagenome_8_FD_206183 | JGI IMG/M metagenome (GOLD analysis project Ga0325414, IMG submission 206183) | Populus deltoides microbial communities from Bellville, Georgia, United States - Leaf-PdKOR-R3 | ecosystem: Host-associated > Plants > Phyllosphere > Phylloplane/Leaf | place: USA... | reverse complement strand
TTTTTTAAATCCATTCATTTATTAGTTTTATTACCACCTCCATTTTCTCATGAGAATAAAATTATGTTTAATTTCTTATTCTTATTTTCATTATATTTCTCAAAAATAAGAATAAAATCTCATTTTCATTTTCACAATTCCATTCCCTAAAATAAATTCACTACGAGGGGAAAAAACAAAAGAAATGTGAGAGCGAGTAGCAACTGAATGAAAAAGATGAGAGTAGGGGAAAAGGGAGAGAGCAGTACGAAGATGGCTTAACTGCGGGATAGAGAAAGATGACTTCTCTCGTCTTTTTCGAAGCCACCATAACAGTGTTATGTTTCTACTCCATAAATTCTTTTTGAACACACGTGGAAACACAGTAACATTACAGCAACGTTAACTCTCTCTCTCTCTCCATTTTTTTTCCTATTCCTTGATTCTCTCTTTCTCAATCTTTGTTGTTTAGGTGTTTTTGACCCTCTCGCCCTATTTATGGTTTCAATTTACTAATATTATTATATATTGATACCCCTTTTGAGATTATTCCTCAATCTTGAGAAATTTGTCAAAACGAAAAGAAAGAAAGAAAAAGAAGTAATGCAAGCAATTCAGCCAGGAGTCAACAATGGAGTTGCTGATGGTTCTCCAGCAGAGGTTGGTTGGTCCTATTGAGTCCTCCATCTTTTTAAAATCTTTAAAGAGATTTTCTTTGCTTGTTTTACTTAAAAACAAATAAAGAGTAGGTCTTCAACTTTATGTCGTCAAATCTTTATATTAATCTCTCTCTTTTAATGGGGTTGGCAAGGTTTTGCTGCTGAAATTAATTTGATTGTTTGTATAATTATTGGTTGGTTTGCCTGAGATTTATTAGATAGATACATAGATTTTCTGCTTTATTTTATTTATAGAACATTTCCTTTAGGGTATAAGAATATTTTGAACAAAATGTGGTGTGATTACTGCAAATTTAGTTAATTCTGGGTTTAGCCCCCTCACCTAACTGTAGTTGCGCGAGCCATGGAGTGGAATTCATGTTTCTGGGAAGTGGGAAAAGCTATTTCAGGTTGTCATTAAGGATTGATACGTCTATATATGTATAAAGCTTTTGTGTATTTCAGGCTATAAGAACTTGAATAGGTCCTTGCTGGTGATGAAATGCCAATGAGACCGATGCTGGGATACATGAGAGTATTATGTCGTCTGTTATTCGGAAAATTTTAGTACTTGCAATTTTTTTGGACCACAGAATTATGAAGAATACATTTTCTTTTTGCTTGTTGGCATTTAAGTGATAGTGCTTCTAGCAGTGAGGTTTTAAGATGACTGCTGCCCTTGGAATAGGTAAAGGAAACCTCCTGAAAATACGTTGGAGGTATTTCCTGCTTATATCTGATGGTCCCTAGTTTGCATTTTTAATTTTACAGCACTGCATGGCCTTTCTTCTTTGTTGGTGTAGTAGAATAGTAGAGCTGTTTAGGAACAATCTGTTTTTGTTGAAACACTTCTAAAAATTGAATGAAACTGATTCTGTGCAATTAATTTGCAGCTCACAACTCAATACATTTCCGTTCTTTTTTTCAGTTTTGGCCCCTTTGTTTGTATGAACAGCATAGTTTTGGAAGGAGACTGGTGGAAATCACTTCCTAACCACGGTATTCAATTAGATTTTGTTCCCATAAGAAATGTGAATTATGTAGATCAGTAAAACCACATGATTCAAGTAATTAACTCCCTTCACCACTTGACCCAACTTCAAAGGAAGGTGGGAAAGGAAAATCATAATGGAAATGCTTAAAATTTAACCTAATTTTGATAGCTGTCTAAATGTATTCTATTCCTCCTTCATCTGTTTCAAGACTAAAAAAAACCTAAAACTCGTTCCAAGAAAGCCTGATATCTAAGAAGCCAAGAATTTCCTCAAGGAACAAATTACATGTATGCATCTGGTGTTTGCAAGATTCACATGTGATTGTAATAGACTTGTCATTTATTCTGTTCTGGTGTGACATTTTTTTCTGGAAGCTAGTAAGCAAATGACTGGGATCTATTATGTCCCACTTGCAGGCTGATCCCAAAAATGCGGAACCCTCAAATGAAGTATTAAATCCAGAACCAAGTGAAAGACGCTCTGATCTTTCACTTCAAATCCCCCCTAGACCTGTAGGTTTTGGCAGTAGCTGTAGTGGGAAAGGCTTACTCCACTCTCAAAATTCATATAAAAGCAATTCACCAGGAAGCTTGTTGCAGACTTTCAGCTTGAAGCGAAAATCTGCTGCCCCTGATGGTGAGAAGAGTTCTCTCCTTAATTCAGACCACACAACAGCTCTAGATAGTCCTGTTATGGCCAGCTTCAAGTCTGCTTTTTCTTGGGAAAGATGCACTTCTCTTCCTGTCACACCAGCATCAAACTTGTCCCCTTCCCCTTCTGTTTCCATGCCTGATTCAGCAAGAATGCCTGTTGAATCTCATAAAATAAAAGTAAGCTATGTTTGATTTTCGCTGCTACCTTGTTTATGAACTCAAATCTTAATTCAAATCCTTTAGATTTTTTGAGAGATGATCCAAGAAGCAATTATTCAAGCAAGTAATTGTTGACTCCATATATATAAATATAATGCTTCAAAAAATGTTCATTATGATCTCTCTTTTTTCCCATAACAAGAAACAGAGATGCATGGTTTAGTAGCATAGGGAAATTGTTGAAAAGAATAACTGAATAATTTTTTTGTTCAGAAAGTGGCTGGTCATGTGATTCCAAGGTCCCTTTCTGTTCCTGGGCGAAATGTTGTTATTGTCCAATCTGCATCTTTTGCTACTCATGATGATCATGTTGCAACAGATCCTAGCAATGGTATGTACTAGCACATATGTTGCTTCATTTCTGTAGAATTGTGAGTATGAAAATTATATTTTTCCTTATTCTTGATGCATGAGTACAATATGTATATATACAAGTCTAGGATTAATCTAAATCCCTAGAATCAAGCTATAATTGAATGCATATAAATCAGCCCTGCAATCAGCCCTATAACTGACAGCCCTATAGTTGACTTACTCTATTTAGAACAATAATCAATCCTATAATTGATTTACTATATTTACAACACTCCCCCTCAAGCTGGAGCATATATGTTAATCATACCCAGCTTGTTACAAATATATTCAATCCTAGGACCACTCAAAGCTTTAGTGAAGATATCACCCAGCTGCTCTGTAGTTTTGACATGACTAGTAGAGATCACATTTTGCTGAATTTTCTCACGGATGAAGTGACAATCAATTTCAATATGCTTAGTCCTTTCATGAAAAACTGGATTTGATGCAATGTGAAGAGCAGATTGATTGTCACACCATAACTTCATAGGTCGTGAACTACCAAGACCAATCTCATTGAGCAATTGCTGTATCCATATAAGTTCACAAGTGGATTGTGCCATGGCTCTATATTCTGATTCAGTACTGGAACGAGAGACTACATTTTGCTTCTTACTTTTCCATGACACCAAGTTTCCCCCAACAAAAACACAATAACCTGTAGTAGATCTTCTATCAATTTTAGAACCTGCCCAATCTGCATCTGAGAAACATTCAATATGAGTATGACCATGATTTCTATACCATATACCACGCCCTGGAGCTCCTTTAAGATAACACAAAATTTGTTCCAAGGCTGCCCAATGGGTGGTTCGTGGGGAAGCCATGAACTGGCTCACAATGCTAACAGGATATGCAATGTCAGGACGAGTCACTGTTAGATAATTTAACTTGCCAACTAATCGACGATACATCTCAGGATCTGCAAACGGCTCACCATCTTCTGCTGTAAGTTGTGTGTTGGTGACCATTGGTGCACTACAAGGTTTGGCACCCAACTTTCCAGTTTCTGTCAAAAGATCAAGAATATACTTTCTTTGAGATAGAAAGATACCCTTCTTACACTTTGTAACTTCAATACCTAAAAAATACCTTAGCATCCCCAAATCTTTAGTTTGGAAATTTGCTTGAAGAAAAGACTTAAGAGCTGAGATGCCTTTACTGTCACTACCAGTGATAACAATATCGTCAACATACCCAACCAACAAGATAAAGCCAACTTCAGATTGTTGGTAGAATACCGAATGATCACACTTACTCTTCTTCATACCAAATTCTTGAATAACCTCACTGAATCGCCCAAACCAAGCACGTGGACTCTGTTTTAACCCATACAAGGACTTTCGAAGTCGACAAACCTTACTAGACTCCCCCTGAGCAACAAACCCAGGTGGTTGCTCCATATACACTTCTTCCTTCAGATCACCGTGAAGAAATGCATTCTTGATATCTAACTGGTGTAAAGGCCAATCATTAGTAGCAGCAATAGACATAAATAAACGAACAGATGCAAGTTTAGCCACTGGAGAGAAGGTATCAGAATAATCTACTCCATATGTTTGAGCATATCCTTTGGCAACAAGACGGGATTTAAGACGAGCCACAGACCCATCAGGATTGACCTTGACAACATACACCCATTTACAACCAATAGTTTGTTTTCTTGCTGGTAAGTCTACGAGTTCCCAAGTGCCATTATCGTCTAAAGCTCTCATCTCTTCTTCCATAGCAGCTCGCCAACCAGGATGAGACAAAGCCTCAACTAAAGTTTTAGGAACATATACAAAGTCTAAAGAAGCAATAAAGCAACGCAAAGAAGGAGACAAATGTATATAAGAAGCAAACGATGAGATAGGATGAGTACATTGTCTCTTACCTTTACAAACAGCAATAGGAAGATCGAGACTAGGATCTGTAGACGTAGGAGCTGGTGGAGGACGTGAGTTGTCTGGTGGAGGACGTCGAGAATACACTTGGGTGATGACTGGTTTTATGGGAACTGGGTCATTTGAGGAAGCATGGTTAATAGTAGTGGTGATATTGTACACTAGAATATCATCATTCTCCCCCTCACAATTATAAATTTTCGACATGGGAAAGAATGGAGTGGTTTCAAAAAATGAAATATCAGATGACACCAAATGACGACCCAACTCAGGAGAGTAACATCGATACCCTTTCTGTAGACGAGAATACCCTAAAAAGACACACTTCAGAGACTTAGGATCTAGTTTAGACATGTCAAGCGGAACATCACGAATAAAACAAGTACAACCAAAAATGCGTGGTTCAACTGGAAATACGGAATGAGAAGGAAACAAAATAGAATAAGGAGTAGCACCAGCCAAAACAGATGAGGGCATACGATTAATTAAAAAACAAGCAGTCGAAACTGCATCTGCCCAAAACTGTTTAGGGACATTCATTTGAAAAAGGAGGGCTCTAGCAACTTCTAGTAAATGTCTATTTTTACGTTCTGCAACACCATTTTGAGGTGGGGTGTCAACACATGAAGACTGATGAAGAATTCCATTTTGTGACATATAGGAATTAAAAGGCTTGGAAAAATACTCTTTTGCATTATCACTTCATAAAATGCTCACAGAAACATTAAATTGAGTTTTTATTTCAGCACAAAAGGCACTAAATATAGAGAGTAATTCTGATCTGTTTCTCATTAAATATAACCAAGTGACACAAGAATAGTCATCAATAAAAGTGACAAAATATCGAAATCCAGACTTAGAAAGTACTGGACAAGGACCCCAAACATCAGAATGTATTAACTCAAAGGGGGACGCAACCCGTTTATTAACTCTTGGTACATATGAATAGCGATGATGTTTGGCAAATTGACAAGACTCACAATTTAAATGAGATAACTTTTGGAAATGAGGAAACAATTTTTTTAAAATGGGTAACGAAGGATGCCCTAACCGATAGTAAAGTTCGAGAGGTGTCATAGTACTGGAACAAGCAACAAGTTTTGGCACTTTCGGATTTGGCATTTTTGGGATAGTAGTTTCAAGCACATAAAGACCACCAGATTCACGTCCTCTACCAATAATCTTCCCCGTCATAAGATCCTGAAATAAACAAAGGTCAGAGAAAAATAAGACACAACAATTGAGAGACTTAGTGATTTGACTAACAGAGAGTAAATTGAAGGAAAAGTTGGGCAAACACAAGACAGAGGATAATGAAAGAGATGATGTAGGAGAGATTGTTCCAGAACCAATAACAGAAGTGGTTGACCCATCAGCCAAAGTAACACTAGGAAGATTTTGAAGATTTTTGTAAGGTTTAAAAAGGGAAAGAATACCTTTGTCACCTGTCATATGGTCTGTAGCACCTGAATCAATGACCCATTTGCTAGAGGATGACACAAGACATGTGGTGGGTTTACCTGACTCATCAATTGTAGAAGGATTGGACTTTAGTGAGGCTTGGTATTGAGTGAAGCGAGCAAATTCATCAGCAGAGACAAACACAGACTTATCATTAGATGAAGACATTGTAGATACATGGCTGATTCCTTGAGTTGCAATATTAGCAACTTGGGCTTGTTGCTGAGGTTTACCATGAAGCTTCCAACAAGTACGTCTTGTATGACCAGGTTCATCACAGTAATAACAAACTGGTTTGTTATGACCAGCATTTCTACCTAAGCCACCACCACTCCAACTGCCTTGAAAACCAGTATTCTTACGACTGCCTCTACTATCTCGACTTCCTCGACCAACTTCATTTGAAGTTCCACGACTCATAAGGGCACTAGTGATAATAGGGGCAGATCGAGATCCCTCTGAACGCAAGAAGATTCTTGTAAAGGTGTCACGAAGAGTGGTTATCTCCGGACTAGAGAGAATCTGTGTTCGAGCAGCATCAAATTCTGGTGGCAGGCCTGCAAGGAAACTCATAACAGCCATCTGCTCACGTTGAGACTGCTGAGTTTTCACATCAGTACTAAAAGGAAGAAGAGAATTCAGCTCCTCGTATACCCGTTTAAAACCCATAAAATATTCAGTGAGAGACCTGTCTTGCTTCTCTGGGCGATAAAACTCCTTACACACATCATATATACGAGAGATATTTCCTTTGCCAGAATATAAGAAAGCCAAATAATCTAGGAGATCTTTAACAAATTCACAGTGATTAACTAGACCAATCACTTCAGTATCAATAGAATTTCGAATCTGCAGGAAAATTCTGGCATCATCTCTCAACCATGCCTTCTTTGCTGCAGCATCAGATGGTGGATCATCAACAAGGTGATCATCTTTATCAATACTACGAAAATACACTCGCACTGTTTTGCTCCAATTCAAATAATTGGTATTATTCAGTTTGTGCTCTGTGATTTTTGTTGTCATAGGAACAACATCAGAAATCACAGTTTGCACTTCTGTGTTTCTACCCTCTGCCATTACTGCACTCAAAGCAGGACAACCAACAGTAGAGAAAAAAAAAATTGTGACTCAATTGGGCCACGCTAAAGAAAAGAGAATTCTATGGCTCTGATACCATGTAGAATTGTGAGTATGAAAATTATATTTTTCCTTATTCTTGATGCATGAGTACAGTATGTATATATACAAGTCTAGGATTAATCTAAATCCCTAGAATCAAGCTATAATTGAATGCATATAAATCAGCCCTGCAATCAGCCCTATAACTGACAGCCCTATAGTTGACTTACTCTATTTAGAACAATAATCAATCCTATAATTGATTTACTATATTTACAACAATTTCCTTATTTCTATTGCTCCTTAAAACCATTGCTTTATCAAGCTCCCTGACTTGCTCCTCAACTCATATAATTAGGAATTGCATAATGTGACTAAATTTAATGTTGTAGATGGGTTAATTGATGCGATCTTTTTGCTTTTGATCATGTCTATTTAAGTTCCTCACCTTTTATGTTTTTATTTTTATATTTTCGTGTTTGAAATTTTATAAATCTAATAAATCCTAGAAAATTTAAAAAATCAAAGGAGGAATACAATAAAAATAATTTTACCAAATGTCATGATATTTGAGAAAAAACTTGCCATCAAGTTTATTGCAGAAATTGAGCTCTCCCATGTCAAATGAATAGACACTAGGAATATACTCATGGAACTAACCCTTTCATAAAGCAACTCGTCCTTGACCCCACCCTTTTAAACATACTATTAGTGTTTTGGTCGCGCAAAGAAAAACCTCAATCTGCTGAGGTATTTTTCTATCCCTTGGAAGTCCACATATGACTTCTTAATGGTTGCAAAATCTATGAAATCTAGTTATTTAAAGACATGTCCTCTACATATTGTTGAATAGGTTCCACTAAAATTTTCCTTTAAGCTTATTTCCATAAGAGAAAAATCCTCCATTTCTTGTGGTCACAGGTAGCGGCTCTATCAAATTTATTTGCATCATTAAATTTGGAAGTGTCTATGACAACCTTTTGAAATCTTTACCTGCTAAAAAGACCATCTCACTTGTACATTTGTTTTCCTTACATGGTTTGTTGTTAATAAAGTCATCACATGAAGCAGCTACTTCGTTTACTATTATGTAAGCTCCAATTGTAGCTTTAGGCTTCATAAATCACATTGTAATCCATGGGAATAAAACCATCTCTTACCTCTCATCTTATACGACACCTTTTGCTATCAAAGTATCTTGGACTTGTTTCCATCACGAAGAAGCTCTTCCTTTCAATTTGTTCGCAGCCAATTGTGCAATCTTCCCATTTGATAGTCTTGCATATTCGATTATTCTATCACAATTAGCAAGCTAGTCTATAAGTTCTTCAATACTCGGATCTCTGTTGAAAGTTGCCAACATCAATCTTCAATTGAAATTTGTTGGGATCATAATTAAATCTATTATACTTGTGCCTATTATGATCATCAATTGAAATATATTTAGTGAAATTTGTTGTATTATTAGCAAGCTAGCCTGTAAGTTTCAACACTTAGATCTCTGCTGAAAGTTGCCAACATCAATCTTCAATCGAAATTTGTTGGGACCACAGTTAAATTATCATACTTGTCCCTATTATGATCTTCAATCGAAATTTATTTAAAAGCAGGAACATGACCACAAATAGGCTGACTATGAGCTCCTTTGCTAGTGCAGCATCTATTGTATCCATGATACCTGTTGGCATCTAACATCAAGACAATGGGGCTTTCTTCGGTCATTGCAAAACTCTCAATGAGTGACTCTAAGTAACTGCCATACCTGTGGTGTATTGATGCTGTCCTTCGGACTCACACAGTGTCCTAGATGGCTTGCATCCCTTGACGTGTGTCACTGGGTTGGTTGCTATCACTCATCCATCAATCAAGCTGAACTTGCTCTGATACCACTTGATGGAACATACAGTTGCACTCAAAAATCCTAAAAAAACAAACACAACAAAGTTTAGGAGAACTCACAAAAATCTTAATTATTCATCAAATTGCCAAAAGACTAGTACAACTAGAAACTTATTAATACTAAACATTGGAAATGAAATAAAATCTTAAAATAATTACCAATTTTCTAATAAACCACTTGTTTAATTAAATAAAGCTGACAAATACTAAAAATTCTTAAAATTAAAAAAAGGAATACAATAAAAAATAATTATGTCAAAATTCATGTGATTTGCATTCTGCCCAAGAGAAGGGGGGCAGGGTGGTATTGCTGGGTAGTCCAATGAAGATACATAATTCAAGTATTTTAGTACCTTCTATAGGTCCTGATTCTGGGTTCCCATTGGATGCTATTCAAACTCGGTGTCTTCCAGTCTATTACTTGGGAGTTGGGAGTTGGGAGTCATGGACCCCATGCTCTCAAGTGTTGTCATCACATGGTTTCTCTGGTGTTAGCTCATCATATCAGATTGTAATGTCAATGAACTCTTTATACCCGTGATCCTTGCATTGCTATCCTTCCACCATATCCTTGAGTAACTTTGCTATTTAGCAGATCAAATAACACCTGTTCCAATGCAAGCCGATGATGAAGAAATTGCTGAAGAGGAAGCTGTATGTAGGATCTGTTTTGATGTATGTGAAGAAGGAAATACACTCAAAATGGAATGCAGTTGCAAAGGTGACCTCAGACTTGTACATGAAGACTGTGCAATTAAGTGGTTTAGCACCAAAGGAAACAAGTATTGTGATGTATGCAGGCAAGAAGTTAAGAACTTGCCTGTAACTTTGCTGCGGGCAACAAGCTTAGCCCAAAGAAATAACAGACAGGAACAGAGTCGCCAGAGGTTGCAGCAAATAAGGTAATACAAGCTGGCATCATAGTCATAGATCTATTTGCCTTATCTTTAATATCATGATTCCATGATGTCCTTATGCATTACATCTTGGGTGAGAGAAATCTGCTTCAAGTTTCAGTCACAGCCAGCTAGTCATGAATTTTCACTTTCCACTTTCTGCTAATTTTATTTTTTAGTTATTATGGTGTTTGATGCAGTGCCTGGCAGGACTTTGTTGTGCTTGTCTTAATTAGCACCATATGCTATTTCTTCTTCTTGGAGCAAGTGTTGGTATGTTGTTTTCCTGCTGTAGAAAAATGTAGAATTAACAAATTTATATTATTGTGAAAACTAGAAGGTTCGATTATATCTTGTTCTGATGAGTTCTACTGTATACATGCCTGTTTAGGTTCATCTAGTTGGTTTAGGTTGTGATACTGTGCTGATCAAAACAAATAAGACTGTTGACTAGGTCCCTTCAATTATGATCTGAAGAAAGCTTGCCTAGGCTCAGAAGTAAAAATAGGAGAGCATAATAGTGATATTGTATGGAAAATGTTGAGAAGGCGCATGACTAGAACTTTTTGTAGTTTATCTTTAAGAGCAGAAATGCTGATCATGTGTATTAAAACTCTGCAGATTCGTGACATGAAGACTCAAGCAATTATAGTTGCTGCACCATTTGCATTTACATTGGGCCTTTTGTCATCTATCTTTGCGGTCATTCTAGGTATATTCTGAGCCTTGAATTCACAAAACTTTGTTTTTAATTGGAGTTTTCATGCTAAATGCTTTCATGACTTGCAGCAATCAGAGAGTATATATGGACATTTGCTGCACTTGAGTTTGCATCTGTGGCCATCACTGTCCACATATTCTACAGTATGGTGAGTCATATCTGTTAGTTCATTTCATAACCGTGAAGATGCAAAGATAATCATGGTTAAAGGCACGGGATATGCTGGATGAATTAAAGATAATCATGTTTAAAGGCATAGGCAATGCTGGATGAATCAAATAAGACTAACTTCAATTAAGAATTTAAGAAAACTACAAGTTGAGTCCATTCTTGGAACAAATTTCACTAAAAGCTATCATAATTTAGGTTAATGATTTTGTTTGGTATTCTGGTTAGAAGCTTTACTGACTAACTTCTGCACGTGATGATCAAGTACCATGTGACCTGAGATTTTTTTTTTTTTTTATCGCATTGTAATTTCTAATACCCTGAGCTTGTGGTCTGAATGTGTCTCTCCCATGTTCTCTTCCCTGGCATTGCTATGCTGGTTCCTACTCATTAGGTTAGTGAGGAATATGATAGTTTGTTTCAGCCAAACTTAATTCCCATCTCTGTTGAATATTTTGGTCTCCTAAGTGTTGCAAATTGCCCTGGCTTGAAGATTCCCCGGCTAGAAAAGAAGGCAAAACTTTTCTTTCAGGTTTCTGTAAGTAAATAATTAAGGGAGGAAAAAATAATGCATTAGTTGTAAACCATAAAGCGAATAAAAGGCATTGATTATTTAAGTTGCTGAGCCTCTGAGATACAGAAAGCTCTGAATCAACCTGCATGGCAATGGTGGAAAAAGAAAAGAAATTTTGGTAAATTTCTGCACCGTGTCTTTTTTTTTTTTACATTACCATGTCAAGTTTAAAAGTTCATGATGATTCCCAACCCCAAATTTTCTGGCATTATTGATATTGATTCATGTTGATTTGAAGCCTGGATTATACTGATTGAATCATCTGAAAACTATTGTTGCAGCTTCATCTGAAGATCATTTATGCGATACTCCTTTCATCTGTTTTGGGCTTTGGGATAGCTATGAGCCTCAACTCATTGTACTTTCAATATTATGCTTGGCGAGTTCAGGTCGGTCAGAACCAGAACCAGAACTCAAATCCAGTATGAGTTGGTATCAGAGTGAAATGAGGTCTAGCATATTATGCCCGTGATAGATTTATGGTGTGCATATCTGTTGTTTATCACCACCCAGTTAACTTGGAAACAGACTAAGAATAGACAATTTCAAGGTATGTTGCCAAATGAAGGAAATTCACATGCATGATCCCTAGCTTTGTCCAGCTCTTTTCTTTCTTGTGCAATGGGCTTTGTTTTTGTAAATATCATGGAGGATGAAAGGGCTTCTGTTCATGAAGCTGGAGAAATTATTTAACATCACTGGCTTGA
>Ga0325414_1006620_pt1 | contig 12295 bp, 15 predicted proteins | sample PopdelMetagenome_8_FD_206183 | JGI IMG/M metagenome (GOLD analysis project Ga0325414, IMG submission 206183) | Populus deltoides microbial communities from Bellville, Georgia, United States - Leaf-PdKOR-R3 | ecosystem: Host-associated > Plants > Phyllosphere > Phylloplane/Leaf | place: USA... | reverse complement strand
TTTTTTTTTAAATTCTTACTTGTCTAAAACAGTAGATATGATGATAAATTACTCGCTTTACAGTTCAAAGCGATGTCTCCTGTATTTCAGAAACAATTTCTTTTTAAAGCATCACTCTACATGAGCAGAACCACATTTACATGATACCCCTAAACTTTGAAAACCTTTTAATTATACCCTTCAATTTTACATGTTTTGTACCCAAAATCAATTATTGACTTACCCGCCCTCTCAATCCTAACTCTCCAAGAGTGTGATCATCTTAAAATTGATTAGGTGGTCTAGCTAAATCATAGAGTGGGTGTTCTAGAATTTATCAAGGATATTCTAGAATTTTCCAGAAAGTACCCCTAACATTTAAATAGCTTGCTTTTATTTTTATTTTTATTTTTTCTACTTGTTTTTGTAAGATAATATAACATATATGTTTATTTGAGAGGAGGAGAGAGGAGCAAGAAAAAATAAAATTGGAAAAAAAACTTAGTTTTGGTGAGCCTATAAAAACTAAAAAGAAAAAGGGGCAGTTATGCCATGCAATAAAAAAAGAAAAAGGAAGAGGAAAAAAACCATGACCATTATTAAAGCCTAAGAAAAGCAGGACTTGGTCCATGTCAATCCTCGCCATCCGAAAACAATTGGAGGTTTGAGCCTTCTTCTCTGCTCTTTCATGATTTCATTCCAAGAACACAGAGAAAAGCCATTGAAGATACTGCTTCCTTCTTCATTCCATCACCCCCAAATCCTTCCATTTTTAAGGTCCATCTCTGATCCTCCTCTCTCTTTTATATACAAATAATGGTATGAATATTATTCATATAAATGATGTGGGTGTTATTTTATTGGATGATCAGATGGATCAAGATGATCATCATGCAAAACGTTCTCGTCGGTACGTTCCATTAACAAGAGAGCAAGAAGCACCCGTGGAAGATATTGAACCTGGAGAACTCAACCAGCCCATTAATGTCTCTCAGGTCCTGTACATTTTCTCTCTCGTGCATATTGCCATATATAACAATGTTAGATTCATCCTGAAATATCGTTTCTCATCTTTCTTGAATGCTATCAACAACTTCACGGTTGGTGACAATGGATCCTCGATAATATTTGAATAGCTCAATTTGAATGGATGTTTTGGAATGACTAGTATTACTCTACATATAATGTTCTGGTGATTGAAAGAGGAGGCAGGTAGGCTGCCCCTAAATTCCTAGCAAGACCTATCTGTCACATAATTTTCAAAGAAATTAATTTTATTATTAGAATTTTCTGAGAATTAAATGCATGTTTTTTGGACGGAAAGCAAAACTTGAAGTGATTGCATGCATTTTTGTGATGTAGAAGCTGGAGTATGTACTTTTATTATTGATTTATCTTTCAGGTTTTTTGGTGTACAGAGGAAGTGCATTGAATGTGGACAATATCTACCAGAAAGGTATGAGCCTCCTGCTGATGAAGATTGGACGACCGGGATTCTTGGCTGCCTTGAAGATACTGATAGTTGTGAGTATGCTTTCATTTTGGCTCCCCATTGTAATAATTTTTTTTGTTTTTTCTCATAATATATTATGAAGTAAGGAATCATTTTATGTGTTGTAGGTTTCACAGGATTATTTTGTCCATGTGTGTTGTTTGGAAGGAATGTTGAACTGAGAGAAGATATTCCTTGGCCCAGTGCATGTGTTGGTCATGCAGTGTGTGTAGAAGGTGGAATTGCACTTGCAGCAGCCACTGCTTTCTGCAATGGTATTGATCCTAACACTTCAGTTCTCATTTGTGAAGGCCTCTTATTTGCATGGTGGGTTTGTGGCATTTACACTGGCCTCTTTCGAGAATCACTGCAGAAGAAATATCATCTCAAGGTGATTGATATATTGTAAACTATGATTTTCCGTTTCATAATTCATGCCTTGCATAAACATCTCTGCATATCTCGTTGTTTGGCTAAATTATAAAAAATTATCCTGAATTTTGGATCAAATTGAACTTAGCCCTTCAGCTTTATTATTATTGTTATTTTTTATTTGAGTAGTACCTCAAACTATTTCTGATCCAAAGTTCAAGGTAATTTTTGTTCATTTGGCCATTTTGTTTTGCAGTTTCTGTTTTTCTGCTTAGAAATATTGATTAACACCTGAAACTTAATATTGTTCTCTAAAGCCGATTCAACTGTGAAACTGTTGCAGAATTCTCCGTGTGATCCATGCATGGTGCACTGTTGCCTGCATTGGTGTGCCTTGTGTCAGGAGCACAGGGAGATGAGGAACCATCTGTCTGACCCTGCTGATATGCAGATGACTGTTGTTAACCCCCCTCCCGTTCAGGAGATGAAATCTGGCGAGAGCCAGGATTCTGCTTCATCTGCACCTGATGCTCCGTCTGTACAATCTTTTGGAAATGGTGAACATACTGGTTTAGAGATACAGCCTGTGTAGGATTATGGTACATCATACACGGATTGGAAGAAGAGCTGAATTCTTTTTATAATGTTCTCATTACGTTATCTTACATTAATCCTTTGTCGGGGTCTTCAAGTAGAGCAATTCAAGCTGGAAATTTGTATGATGGTGATTGGACTTGGCCATTACTCTAGCAGCAAAATTTGCTATGAATGCCCATGATTGAACTACACTTCATAGCTCAAGCCATTTGGTTACTTAATTTGCTAATTTAATCTGTGACTTCACTGCCGTTGGCAAACCTATTGATGATTATGATCTAATATTATATGTTCTCAATGGTCTCAACTCTTCATTTCATTTATTTGTCACAACGTATATGCTCCTCTCCAAAGAGAAATCCATGTCATTTTTAGATTTTCATGCAGGACTACTGAACCATGACCTTATGCAACAATTTTATGCAACAATTTCATAGTTAGTTTCTTCATCATGAGGTAGATTCCTATGCTCTTTACTCATATAAACCTACAACCAAAATAGGTTCTCGTCACAACAGTAATAAATCTCGCTTCTCAGGGGCATCTAAAGGATCGGCTGGGTAGTGCTTCCTCTCAGTTTCGGCAGCCCCTACCTCACCTCCCACGCCCATCTTCATCAGCTCCTTCTAACTCTCGTTCTCGATCTGCATGCCAAATCTGCAAACGAGAGGGACATCAGGCCTTGGATTGCTTTAACCGCATGAATTACTCTTTTTAAGGACGTCATCCTCCCACTGACTTAGCTGCCATGATTGCAGAATCCAATACAACTTATTTAAATCAACATCAATGGTATGTGGACAGTGGTGCTAATATTCATGTTACCTCAGATATTGCTAATCTTACAACTTCTCACCCTTATGAAGGTGATGCTTCCGTGGGCTTAGGTAACGGTACAGGTTTGCACATTTCTCATACTGGCAATGCTTCTATTAAAACCCTCTTTTCTACTACTCTTGCCTTAAATAATGTTGCTTATTGTCCTCAAGCATCATAATGTCAAGATAATAATGTCCTTTTTAAACTCACTGGTTCTGATTTTTCTGTTAAGGATATCCTGACGGGACCAAGTGATAATGGATTGTATCCAATCAACCTTCGTCAACTATCTACTTCACCATATCATGCTCTCACAATGACTGTTGGCGTCAAGGCTCCTACTTCCATCTGGCACTGTCACCTAGGCCATCCTTCCTTAGAAATTCTTCGTCGTGTTATTTCCAAATTTTCTCTTCCAGTTAGTGATTCCATTAATAAAACATCAGTTTGTGCACCTTGCCAACTAGGCAAGTCTAAACAATTGCCCTTTTCTGATTCATCAAGAGAATCCACTGCTCCCCTAGAAATAATTCACTTTGATGTCTGGTCCACTTCCACACCTTCCTTGAGTGGTTGTCGTTATTATGTTATTTTTATTGATGATTTTTTTTCATTTTTGTTGGATGTTTCCTATTTCAAATAAGTCTGATGTTTATTCTACATTTGTTAAATTCAAGCTTTTAGTAGAGAAACAATTTCAATTCACAATTCGACAATTTCAAAGTGATAATGGTGGTGAATACTGTTCCACCATTTTTAAACAGTTTTTAAGGGATAATGGAATTTTTCATCGACTATTATGTCCTCACATTTCTCAACAAAATGGCCTCGCTAAGAGGAAATATCGTCATGTTATGGATATGGAACTTACTCTTCTAGCTCAATCAGGCTTATCTAAGAAATTTTGGGTTGATGCTTTTCTCACCGCTATCTTTATCATTAATCGACTACCTACTAAAATTCTTGATTATGTTTCACCATATGAACGTCTTTTTCATCTTCCTCCAAACTTCACATATTTTCGAGCATTTGGATGTCAATGTTTTCCATGTCTTCGTCCTTATACAAATGATAAATTATCATATCGTCGCATACCTTGTATTTTCATTGGTTATATCTCCAATCACAAAGGATTTCGGTGTTTAGATCCTTCCTCCAGATGTGTTTATATCTCTCGAATTGTGATTTTTGACGAAGAGCAATTTCCTGCACACTCCATTATCACAGGTCCTGTTAGTTGCGTCTCCTCCTCAGGTAAGTCTCCAGGTTTGTTCTTCACTCCTCCTTCATATATTTTCTCCTCCCCAGCAACTTCCTCACCTACCCAGGCTCTTGCTGACCTTACCTTACATGATATTCATACTGCTCTAGTTGTTAATTCAAATGAATACCATCTCCACTCCTCTCTCCCATCTCTCTATTCTGGCCAACCCGAATCTTCTAAATCTGTTCCCATACCTAGCGCACCAACTCTTAGTCCTTCTTCTGACCACCACCACAATGCCATCCTTAACCTCTAAAATGGTGCCTTGTCTACTCATGAGCCTTCCACAAAAATAATCACTGGATCATAGATTGGTCATCATAAGCCTCGTAGGTTCCCTGATTTTCATTTATATTCCACTCGTCACCCCCTTCAAGCTTTGCATGCAGGTCTGGTTTATGTTGAGCCCAGTTCCTATGCTCAGGCAGCATCCATACCTGAGTGGCGTGTGGCAATGGATAGTGAATTTCAGTCCTTGTTACAGAATGACACATGGTCACTATGTTCTCGTCCCCCTGGTAAGAATTTGGTTCCATGTAAATGGGTTTTTAAACTCAAACGGCGACCTGACGACAGTGTTGAACGTCACAAGGCTGGATTAGTCGCTGTGGGATATCTACAGAGAAGTGGGGTTGATTTTCTTGACACATTTAGCCCAATCATCAAGCCTTCTACTATCCGAATGGTTCTTACCATCGCTGTTTCTTTCAACTGGGATATTCGTCAACTTGATGTCTCTAACGCCTTCCTTTATGGTGTGTTAGAAGAGGAAGTTTATATGACACAACCCAAAGGATTTGTTGATCCCTCACTATTTGTCTGTCATCGTGGCAATGTCCATGCATTCTTCTTAGTTTACGTGGATGACATTCTGGTTACCTCAAATGATCAGGATTTTATTACCACTCTTATATCTTAATTACAACTTGAGTTTGCTATGAAGGATCTTGGCCAGTTGATATATTTTTTTGGGAATTGAGGCCATACGCAATTCATCAGGGTTACATCTTCGACAAACCAGGTATATCATTGATCTTCTGGACCGTGTGCAACTCATTGGTATCCGCCCATACCGTGCACCTTGTGTCTCCAGGTCTAAGCTATCCAAGTTTGATGGAGAAAGTATTCCAGACCCATCTGAATATAGGCAAACAGTGAGGGCTTTACAGTATGTAACTCTCACACGCCCTGACATTGCATACTCAGTAAATCAACTCTGTCAACACATGCAAGCGCCTACTTCTGCTCACTGGACAGCAGCCAAACGCGTGCTACGATACTTAAAACACACACTTGATTATGGTCTCTTCTACAAACTGGGTTCCTTTGTAATCAATGCCTATTGTGACTTTGATTGGGCTGGTGATCCTGACGACAGACGCTCCACCTGTGGCTATGGTGTTTTTGTTGGGTCCAATCTCATATCTTGGTCTGCTAAGAAACAACCTGTAGTGTCAAAATCCAGTACTGAAGCTGAATACAGGTGTTTGGCTCTAGTTACAGCTGAGGTGTATTGGCTGAGAATGTTGTTGCATGAGTTGTAGGTTTCTCTTGCTTCTGCTCCAGTCGTATAGTGTGACAATAGAAGTGCTTTAGCTCTTGCCTCCAATCCTATTTTCCATGCCCGATCAAAACAGATTGAAGTGGATTACCACTTTGTCAGAGAAAAGGTGGCCAACAAAGATATACTACTTCAACACGTTCCCACCTCTCTACAACCTGCAGATATTTTTACCAAGGGACACACGACTGATCGGTTCTGTTACCTCCGGGATAAACTTTCTGTGACAGATATCCCAGCCATTTTATGGGGGAATGATAAGGATAACGTTCACAATACTAAGATTGTGGATAAACACCGATATCTTTTACCCAGTATTTCATTGTTTCCAGTTCTCTGTTTGTTCCTGTCTCTGCATTGTTCCTGTCTCTGTAGATGAATCCTTTTGTAACTACAACTCTTATAAAGGGTTTCCATTGTAACAGACTTTACGTGTATGTATATGGCTAAGAAAACATAGTTTTACTCAAGCAATTTCAATTGTAATTAAATTCTTTCATATAGGAGTATCTAAGTGACCAGTTAAATTTGAGAGGGAGAAGGACTCTCCAGCATCAGGGTGGAACACGATCATATTTTCTAAAACTATATATATATTTTAAATCATCTAAAAATTAACAAGACTTTTCATGATTGAATTGGATGATGAGATAAAATAATTTTTTTTAAAAAAAATTGAATATGATAGCGATTAATGATTATTTAATTATTTTTAAATTTATAAAAATTAATTAATTAGTTTTAATAAGTAAAGAGTAATAAGTCATGCAACTCTTTTTCAAAAAGGATTGGTACAGGTCCATTTTCCAAATTCATTAAAGTTAATTTTGGGTGTTCTTTCTTGTCGTGATTTTCCCCTTTTATTTTTGTGGATAGTTTTATAGTCTTGATTTCAAGATTCCCAAACCAAGCTATATCAAAAAACTATAAAGTCTTTAAATTGAAACAAATAAATTGTTTATTTTTAGATTAAAAGTTATTCAGTTAGATAAATTGTTAAGCCTATCATACAAAATTTACAATAGTTTTCTAACATAATTTAATTAAACCAATAGTATATATTAACATGCTATATCATATTTATATTTCACATGATATATAATTATATATATAATCTCAAATTTATTATTTTAGAATCATAGATAAAACATGCTTTTTACACACATAGAAATATCCCCTTGTTATGAGCATTAATTATACATGAAAATTCAAAAAAAAAAAAAAATTTCCTAGTCGTTCGACTAAGAATTTGAGTCGGAACAGCTAGGAATTATGCGAAATTGAAATGCACGAAAAGTTCACATATTTTTTTAAAAATGAACGTCTTTGCATAGTCAATTTTCAATAAGATTAGTTATAAAGAAAAATATAAATTATAATTTGGTTAACAAAATTTTAAAAGAAAATTTTCAATAAAACTCATACAAAATTAAAACAAGTATTGATTATTTAAACATTTTTAAAATTATAATCAAAACAAAATATAACTTCAACCATATATACCACACCTGAACACTTTCCAAAAACAAAATAAAGAAAAAAATGAAGTCATGTCAATCAAGAAGAGATACCATATTAACGAAGGAGCAATTAACCAGTTAGTCAGTACCTTTGTTTCATGGTGACTGTTATTTTCAACTGCAAATCTCTAAAGGGTAGCGCCATATCATCATCACGGTTATTTCGTCTTCCATGGACCCAGCTTTCTCATCTCAATCTTCTTTTTCCATATAACCAAACCATCTCAGGCCTTTCTTCATCACCATTTTTTTTTCTCCTGAAATTTTATACCTCCTATCTTCTCTATTTTTACCAGAATGGCCAGAAGCTCACTTAAGGTTTTGGTTACTGGTGCTGCTGGTAACATTTTTTATTACAGATCTTGTCATAGCATTTTCTTTCTGCCTTTACTTCTAAGAAAACGTGGACAAAGTTTTGAGTTTCCTTAACGTGCTATTTCAAAACAAATGGAGAAAGGGAACCCACAAAACCACTTGGAAAGATTGCTTGGTGGATGTTTTCTTCAGACTGTGGAGATCTTTATAGTGCTTTTTTGCATTCTTAATTAATTAATAGGCCTTGTCTAGTACTTTTTTGCCTTGTTATGGAGGTGTTTGTGTAGATTCTTTCTTTCTTCATCATACTATATATGTAAGCGTATCTTGGCAGGTAGGATTGTTAATTCTATCTTCATTTCAACAGGAAACCTGTTGTTCTAGAGAGATGGATCATGCTGTATTGCTTCAGAAAATTCTTGTTGTTTCATTTATTGTTGCTCTTTTTTGGAAGATAATTAGATATATGTGCAACCTCCTTAATGTAGAAAAAGAACCTGTGAGGGTTCTTGTAACTGGTGCTGCAGGCAAGGCTCAAATATTAAATATTTCATTTGGATTTTATTTTATTCAATTTATTTTCTTTTGTCATTAGTTAAAATTTTGTAGCAATCTGACCATACAATTGATTCTCTGGACATCCAGTCTTTTTTTAGGCTTGGCTGTAAAATCCACGTATTATCTTTAAAATATGCTTACTTTTTCTGCATAGTTACATCATACAAATAATTTTAGGTTAACAGTCATGTTTATTTTTATATTTTAAAAATGTTTTTAAAAAAATTAAAATTTTATTTTTTTTCTTTACTTCAAATTAATATTTTTTTGAATCATTTTAATATATTAATTTTATAAATAATTTTTAAAAATTAAAAAAAAAATTATTTTAATACAACCCCTAAATCTAATCATTCCAAGTCTCACATAGTTTCATCTCACAGGCCAAATAGGATATGCAATTGTTCCAATGATTGCCAGAGGTGTCATGCTAGGCCCTGATCAGCCTGTAATTCTTCACCTGCTTGATATTGAACCTGCAGCTGAGGCCTTGAATGGGGTCAAAATGGAATTGATTGATGCTGCCTTTCCTCTGCTCAAGGGTATCATACCTTGTAATTCTGGTGCAAGTCAAGGTGTATTTTTTCAATTCTCTTTGAGATTTCATAAATTTTGTATTGTATCTTGCTCAACAGGAGTTATAGCTACTACGGATCCAATTGAGGCTTGCATGGGTGTCAACATTGCAGTCATGGTCGGTGGCTTTCCTCGGAAGGAAGGTATGGAGAGGAAGGATGTGATGTCTAAAAACGTGTCAATCTACAAGGCTCAGGCTTCAGCCTTGGAGAAGCATGCTGCTGAAGATTGCAAGGTGGGAAAGCCTTTGAATAGCCCTGTAGGCCGTAGATTTGTTTTTTTGGGGGGGTCCAATTCTATGTTATATATTTAAGGAGTTTGAGATGGCATTAACCTTAGGAAGAAATAGGTATTAGACAGTGACGCCTGACTCTCCTGCGTTGACACAATTCGTTGCTTTTGTTTTGCAGGTGCTGGTAATCGCCAACCCAGCTAACACCAATGCACTCATCCTGAAAGAATTTGCTCCTTCAATCCCAGAGAAAAACATCACATGTCTTACGCGACTTGATCATAACAGAGCATTAGGCCAAATATCTGAGAGCCTAGATGTACAAGTTAGTGATGTGAAGAATGTCATCATCTGGGGAAACCATTCTTCAACTCAGTATCCAGATGTCAACCACGCGACTGTACAGACCAGCAGCGGGGAGAAGCCTGTCAGAGAACTTGTCTCTGATGATAAATGGTAATCAAATACGAAGTTTATACCCTCTTTAATATTCTCGTATCATTTCCATATGCTCCAAATATTGTCAGATCATTGTATTCTTTGGATATATATGCTTCACCAACAAGTTTCCTCGTCTTAGGTTAAATGCTGAGTTCATCACCACCGTGCAGCAGCGTGGTGCAGCCGTTATCAAAGCTAGAAAACTATCGAGTGCATTGTCTGCTGCCAGCGCTGCTTGTGATCACACGCGCGATTGGGTTCTTGGGACACCCGAGGTTGATTCTCTTACTCGGATATTTCTTGATCTTAGAAAATGTATAGTGAATTCACATCTGGAAATTGATGTTTTTTTTTTCCAGGAAATTATAATCGGCCAGTGGTCCCTTTTGGCTAATTTATTTTGTTTCTCCTTGTATCTTGTTTTCAGGGAACATGGGTTTCCATGGGGGTATATTCTGATGGATCTTATGGGATTCAACCTGGTCTTATATACTCTTTCCCGGTTACCTGCGAGAAGGGCAAATGGTCCATTGTGCAGGGTAATCTCTACTTCTTTTTACTTTCTCCTATTTGTTTTACGCTTTGTATGGGTCTATTCTGTCAACATTTTCTGCGAAATGATCTAAACTCTAAGTTACAAATAGTAAATTTAATTTTTAGAGAGGAACAATTAAAACCATCCCATTCATATCTCATTAGAGACTGAGTCCTCTGGTCATGACAATGTCAGGACTCAAGATTGACGAGTTCTCGAGGGCGAAGATGGATGCAACAGCAAAAGAGCTTTTGGAGGAGAAATCGTTGGCCTATTCATGCCTCAACTGATCATTTGTATGAGGAGAATAATGAAGGAGATCACTCTTAACTTACCTATGAAGAATAAAGAGAATGCCCTTTTGCGTTGTAATTTCAGACGATGAATGGGATACTTTAGTGCCTCTTATCCTACTAGTTGTGTTCTGTTCTTTTATATACTTGATTCAGTGTCTAAATTTATCCTCTTAACATACTATTGTCGTATTATTATTACACTATTATGGAAAGAAGGCCACGATAATCCATTACAAAGACCAAAATAAAATCATGTACACGATTAGTGGATCTGTGATTCGAGGACATAAGCTTTCTCTACTGGTCTCTCTCTAGCATTTTATTCTGCGTTCTGTTTGGTTCAGTGTTTTATTATTTGATCTGCAACGATGACGAAGGATGCAGCCAGGATTCTGCTCACTGGAGCTACTGGTAATCTCTGCTTCGTTTATGAATTGCAGTTTTTCAATGGCCTGATTGATTGCTGAGAAAAACGTAGGGAGCAAGAATGATAAATTTATCTTTCTAGTCCTGATTTTAATCCATTCTTAACCTAGATTTAGAGCTTTAGGGTGTATGATCATTGAAATTTCCAAGGGATCCTGAAGAAATTTAAAATTCCTTTTTTTTTTCAAACTTATTTGTTCCGGTAATTATTGAAGGAAAAATTTTCAGCTTCAGATCCATCAATTTTCCGGGACAGGGCAAGTGGGCTATGCTCTTGTTCCAATGATTGCAAGAGGGCTCACGTTAGGCCCAGATCAGCCTGTAATTCTGCACTTGCTCGGTCGATCTGCCGAGTCCTTGAAAGGGGTGGAAATGGAACTGATTAATAAATGTGTGCCACCTTTACTACGGTGTTCTAATCAGATTTTCAAGTCAAGCTAATTCTTCTTGGTGGTGCGGATTTAACAAAATTCTTTCCCTTAAGGTGGTAAACACACTTAAGAAGATAAGATTGTATTTGTTTACGTTGTTGCGTCTATGTTTAGCTGCGTTCATAATTACAATGTGTTTAGTAAATAACGGGCCACACTTTTTGATGCTGGGTTCCACATAAATATGCGTTCCAAATACAGGAATGCAGAAGCAAGTCTGTCTTGCTTTTGCCGTAGTTGCTGATTAGAAAACGTGGAAAGTAGAGAATGAGAATAAAAAAAGAAAAGCTTTTGAATGCAGAGATTCCAGATTAGTTGATGTCATTATTATTTTATGATATTTTTATATTAAATAAGTATGACAATGACATCATCTTATTATTATTTTAGAAAAAATTATGATAGCTTTGGAAAAGAGAATATTTCTCGTATAAAATTTATTTAAAAAATTAATTTATTTAATGTATTATTTATAAAAAAATATTTTTTATTTTTTAATTCATTTCCAAGAAAATACATAGAGAATAAATAAATAATTTTTAAAATAAAAAGATATAAATAATTAATTAGTTTTATTATATATATAAAAATAATAATTGATTTTGGATTATATGTGTGGACCTAACACTTTGATTTATGTTTTGAAATTAGGTGGTAATTATGAATAGGTTTTTATGATATTTAGAATTGTGTGTTTTTTTAATTAATTATTTTTTATAATTTTTTTTTATCTTTTTAATGGAACAATAAAAAACTATCGAATGTGTTGGTGCGCGTCAACCACCACATTATATTTATGAATTTGTTGCAAGTCATGAAAACTGTAGTTCTTGTCGGATGAAATTTATACATGATGGAATTGCAAATAGTTTAATGGAATG
>Ga0325414_1006619_pt1 | contig 12297 bp, 2 predicted proteins | sample PopdelMetagenome_8_FD_206183 | JGI IMG/M metagenome (GOLD analysis project Ga0325414, IMG submission 206183) | Populus deltoides microbial communities from Bellville, Georgia, United States - Leaf-PdKOR-R3 | ecosystem: Host-associated > Plants > Phyllosphere > Phylloplane/Leaf | place: USA... | reverse complement strand
AGGAAGAAGTGTAAGCAAATGATTGTGGAAAGCAAGTGGTGGGAGTGGAACCTTGGACAGTGGAGGATGTGGTCATGAAACACGGAGTCTCTTATTTCCCCATCCTTTGTTGGCTGAAATGACTGTTGTGTCCCAACCATACGGTGCCCATTGCCAAAGCCTCTTGGATCATGCAATGTGGCTATTGGACACAAATAAAAAAGATAATAAGTATAGAAACATAAAATTTTCATAAGAAAAATTACATAAGAATTTTAATTTGAGAATTTTATTTATTGAATACTTATTTTTAAGTAGATTTATAATTCTTTAAATAAATCTAAAACTCAATCTAAGCAAAATAGAAAACTTGAAAATAAAGTAAAAGTAATAAAATTCCTAAAAAAACTAGGAAAATAAAATTATTAAGCATATTATTTAATTTTCTAAACTAAATTGAAAAAAATAAAAACAATTAAAGAAAAATAATTTTCCTTTAAAACCTCCTTCATCACTCTTCCTGGTTGAGAAAACTCGACATCAAGTTTTAATTAATATTGTCTTGATATCGTGGATGTCAATCAAGGCTTTCTAAACTCTTTTCTTTCTTTGCTTTGGTTGTATAACAATTTTAGATATAAAATATAGTCCTTTAATGTTAAATTTTACTTAAAAAACATCAATTGACAAATAATTTCTCTTCCTCTTACACTACTTTATAGAGTAATGACTTACAAACCTCAAACTTCATCAACACGTGCTATATCCATATAATTTATCGCACGACACTACCATAAAATTGGTAAATACAAACGAAAATACCGAGAGAATATTTTCATTGGTAAATTGTCGACGGATTTTACCGATGAAAATATTCTCTCAGTATTTACCGAGAGAATTACAGTGGAAAATAAATTAAAATAAAGAAAATAAAATAAAATGATGACGTGCCATTTTTACCAACGGAATTACTTCCGTTGGTAAAATCGTTGGTAAACTGTGAACACTATTTATCATGTCAATTACAAAGGCAATCACTGACGGAAGTTTCCATTGGTATTTTATAGAGAGCTTTGGAACTATTCACTTTCCAAATGCATTGTTAATTACTGTTCTTTACAGACAAAATCACTGACGGATTGAAAAGTCGTTGGTGTTATTTGACGGTTTTCTGAAAAATTTAGCTTAAATTACAAATTTAAATTAAATATTACAGACAGAATTACTGACGGATTGAAAAGTCGTCGATGATATTTGACGGTTTCTGAAAATTTTTAATTAAATTCAAAATTTAAATTAAATATTATTGACGAAATGATTAAAAATATTAATATTTAATTATCCATCAGTAAAACCGTCGGTAAAACGCCCCAATAAAAAGCCTACAATCCCTAATTTCACAACAGACCTGTCTCCTTTTTTCTTCTTCTTCTTCTCTTCTCTCCTCAACTCCTTCACTTCTCCTTCATGCTCAGGTATGTCTTCTTTTCTTTTCTTATTTTTTCTTCTCAGTTTTTTTTAATTAGTATACTTTATGAATTTGTTTTTTTTCTCTTCTTAACTTCACTTGCAACTACAATAAGGTAAAAAAAAATTCTTCTTTTTTCGTGTTTTTTTCACTATATTTTTTTCTTTTATTTTTAATTGTTTTTGTTCTTAATAATTGTATGAATGTTGTTGTAGGATTTCTTTTTCCATATGAGATCAATTTTTAGTTGATTTATTTATAGGATTTTTAAATTTTTTTCATATGAATGTTTTTAGTTGAATTTATTTTTTTTGTGTTATTTATTTGTTGCAAATTTGTTTGAGTTGATTTTCTTCTTCTTCTTTTTCCAAGCATTTTGAGTATTATAGAGTGTTGATTAATATAAATTTAATTATTTTATAGTTTTGTAGAATAGATTGTTTTTAAAAATATTTTTAAATAATTACCGATGGAATTACATATGGTATTTTTCACCGATGGAGCATTTCCGTAGGTGATTTTGTTGGTAAATTAATTATCAACGGAATGGTAGTGCAAATACCGACGGAAAATTCCGTCAGTAAATGTAAAGATTGTGGTAGTGGGAGACATCTCGACAAGCTGGCTTAGGATTGATAAGGGATTTAAAAAATAAATCCCTAAAAATATATGTTTTCAATGAAGTTTGATCAAATTTCATTGTTTTATAATTTTCATTATTTTTTGTGTGTGACAAGATAGAAAAGAAAAAAAAAATTAAGGGGTGAAATGAGAGGAAAGGAAGAAGAAGGGGATCAAGATGACCAAGGACTAAAAATATATAATGGGTGATTAGATTAAACGTGAAAAAATAAATTGAGAATCAAGATAAGACTGGAAAAATAAATAAGAAATCAAACATCATTTTAAAATCCTAGAGAGATTCTAAGAAAAAAAAATTATTTAATAAAAAATCCACAATCAAGAAGGAAACAATGTAATTTTTTTTTTCCAGCTTGTTTTTTCTTATTTTGCATAGGTCCCAAACAATATAAAATGAGGGACACAAATAGAAAAAAAAAAAGAAGAAAAAATAGATTCTCCTTTTCTTTTCAAGAAAATAGTCTCGTATAGTTCAAAGAAAAGAAAAAAAAAACTACCAGACCTAGCTAATCAATTTTTTCTCCTACAACTACACCCTCACCTCCTTTCCTTCTCCATCTCTGGCCACAAAATTTCCCTCGTCACAACCAAACTTAACTAATGTTAGACACTGCACCAACAGCACCTAACTAACCATAATGCCACCACGGACCACCAAACAACCTTTTTCCTTCCTCTCTTTAATCGTATATTTTCTGGCCAGATCATCCCTAAAATACGAAGTAGAAAATCCAAAACATGCTACCCTCTCTCCTTTTTAGCCATGCCAAGACCCACAAATGGATCATCTCTAGCCATAAAAGAAAGATTTATCTTAGAATTTGGGGACACCAAAATGATTGTTATTTCAATGTTAAAAGATTCAACAATTCTTGTCACATGCCACAAAAAGCTACTCCATATCCAACCCAACCAATCTTTTTTTTATTATTATTTTTTGTCAATGTTCATGCTCATACATGCAAATTTGGTGTTTCTTTATAGAGTTGAGGAACAAACACAAATCATAATTTGAAAGCTTAATTTTCCTTGAAAGAATACATTAGACCAAGTTATGGAAAATAAAGGAAGAACCATTTTGGAGAAAAACTGCTGCAAGGATATGGAATTTATAATAAGTTAAATAACTAGGCTTACTAGTTTGCTTGAACAAAATTTTCAGATTAGATCATCTGATGAAGGGCCTTTAAATAAAGAGAATACTTTGAAAGTACACATCTCACAACACATTCCTTTAACTCTTGATGCTTAGTTCCTAAAAGCTCCTCGTCTTTTTTTGGTGCTTCTGACCTACCAATAAGTGAGGTTTGACTCTATTTTAGTGGCTACAGGAAAAGAAGTCGTGAATAAGAAGTTTATCGAAGAATTAGATGTTCAAAAACTTATAGCAATTGAAGAGCAATATTTACAAGTAATTGAGTGTATGATTATGTATGATTCTATAAAGGCATTTTAGATGTGTTTGTTATCAGATACAACCATCCTATAAAAGTTTATGGTGATTTAAATTCATCAAGTATAAAAGCGTTAAATATCCTAAGACCCACTTGAGTAAATATTATATCAAGATGGCAGAAATAATTAATAATGACAAGTTTCTCATCCATTTCTTCCAAATAAGTTAGAGTGGTGCTTCATTGACCTCATATACGAGTCTAGATGGAATCCAGATCAAGAAGTATACAGATCTGGCCGATGAATATATATACTAGTATAAGTTTAACATGGAAGTGGCCCCAAACATGTTTTCCCTTTAAAGTATAAAAAATAAGTAATTAAAAAAAAAAGAACCCTCAGGTGTTGAGAAGTAGGGGTCCTAATTCAATCTCCTTTGTTAGAGAAATCACTCGTATTTATTTTCATTAACACCTTCAAGTCTTCATACTTTGAATAATTAATTGGTAATTCCTCAGCCCATTTAACGAATGTTTTGACTGCAATAAAAAGGAATGAGCATGATGTAAAAGTAGGAAGAATAAAAAATTCAACAGTAAATATCAATAACAAGCCGAATGACATATAAGAAAATGACCCTCAAATTATGAATCTTGAAAAAATTTTTAATTTATCCCTTTACATCCTAACTGATCATCTCAAGCATTGTCAACTTCTTAAGTGTCATTGTTCAAAATCAAGATACCTTTTACCATTGTTTACCAATACCTTCTGGATATGAAACATATCACACCAGACTAAAAAAGCCCATACAAAAACCATACCAAAGTTGTATGATCCAAACACTAAATTTGAACATCATGATTGGATTTTGGGCTATCCAATTGAAAAATGCAAGAATTTGAGGTGTCAAGTCTAAAAGTTAGTGAGTAAGGGTCATATTACATTTGTGAGGGATAATGATACATTCCATATTAGTACAAACTCATCATCATCATAGCAAATGATGAAACATCTAATGATATAAAACCACAAATGTTTGAAAAAAGGAGTTGATGTGAAAAGTTACATTTTTAACCCATTTTTATTATTGTACTTTACGAATGAGGTCATTAAAAACTTGTTTATCATATGTTTTGGGATTATATGACATATTTTTAAATTGTTCCCTTCCCTTTTATATCAAATTATTATTTTGAAATCAAGAGATATTTATATAAAAATAATATTTAATATTCCTAAACAATTGGTCGAATTTCAAAATATATCAAGCAAATTCGCGGGGGGAGGGGTAATACCTCTCATTGAAACTTAAAATAACCTTTTCCATCTTTAATAAAGCATATAAGAGCGAGGACTAACTACCAAACTTCTTTTTTATCCCTAAAATTATCTTTTCCATATCCAACAAACACTGGAAAAAAAAAATCTTGCTTAAAATAAGTCTAAAATGGAATAAATGATTTGATGGTCTAAATGATAATGAATACATTCAGGTCATGGTCCTACCACTTTTTCTCCAAGGTTAACAACATGGTTTTCTTGATTAATAATGATATTTGAGTAAGGCTAAGATTTGTCAATATGAGCAGGTTTGGATTTGAGATGAAAAAAAAAGTCATTTTTAGAATATCTTTCATAAATAAAAACTTATCTCTTATTATCTAACTTTGAAACTTAAATATTTATTGGATAATAACCTAGATTAGGATCATCCCTCATCCTAAGGGCTTGTTTTGAAAGTTTTTGAATGATTAGTGAAATTCTCTAAATAAAAAGAAATGAGAAGAATATGAAAGGGTTGACAAGTGTTTTAAATAAAAAAGAAAAAGGCAATAAAAAAAAAATCTCTCCAAAGTATCTCTAATAATGGTACAAGGTCCATAATTGAAGACAAATTGTCAATGAAAAAAAAATGAGATAGAACTTAGAGAGTTGAGATTAAGGTGAGATTAATTACTAAAATGTCAAAATCAACGGTAAGTCTAGAAGATCTCCACACAAAATAAGTGATCATATGTTTTCACACCCTTAAACATGATTTGAGCCTTCTATATGTCATATTCTTTCATAGACATGAATTTTAACCTATATTATGTACTTTTAAAAGCCCTTTCAATAAAACAATAATTTGTTTATGTTGATAATTTTAGCATTTAAAAAAGAAGAATAATATTTTTCAACTGCAATAATGACTTGTTTGTGTATTTTATATTATTTTTTATGACATTGTATCATGGGCAAAATCAATATAACAAAAAATAAGGTGTCATGACTTTTAAGAAAGTCAAGACTTTCCTTTTGGAATCCAATACTTTCTTTACAAAATAGTTTTTAGTTTGTCAAAGAATCTGTTCGAGGCATTTCTTAAAAAAAGCTAGAAATTTTGGGCTAACCTTTTCTTCACATACTCATTTTCTTATATGCTTACAAAAATATCCAAAGTTACACCTTAGCATTTGAATGGCATATTTTGGTTTTTTGACCTAAATGATTAAAGGATGAAAATATTTTCATATTTATACCTCAATTATTTGATTTTAATAATTGGACCTACATGAATATAATCATTAAAATTTATGGTTTAGTGCTAAAACAATAAAGGATTATTTCAAAAAAAAAGTTTTTTAATAAAATTTTCTTATAAGTTGAATTTACAAAGTTCTTGGTAAAATATAAGGATGATGATGTATATATAATGGCTATTAAGAGTGATTAACATAGTTATATTTGTTAGGGACAATTCGTCTTAAAAAGACCAATTACAATAGCCAAACAATGAATTAAAGAACTCAATCACAAGTTATAAATAGTAGAGGTGATAACTTCTCCGTGGTGATTACAAAAATATGGAATAATAAACAGAAATCTTTAAACTACACTTGGGGGAAATAACAAGCATAATTAATATGGGCTAAACTAATATGGTGGATGAACCGTGCTTAATTAATGATTAAAAGTAATGAAGGTAAAATAATATATGCATTGAAGGTATTGTGATCACTTAAATAGTTCAAGTAAGCTAGTACTTAGTTATTAACACTTATAAATCCAAATGTCTTTGAAGTTATGGCTACCACGAAAAGGAATATTAAGCTTTTAAAATGTATAAGTTATGTTTTTCTTTGAATCCACAGTTATGCTTCTTAAATAAATCAAAATAAGTTGTTGCTATAGGAAATACATTTTTAGTTCAACCCTGTCATCAAGAATTTTAAGCCCTATAATTAGGAAGTTTAAGTCGAGCACTCAAGAAGTTCAAGCTCTACAATCAAGAATTTCCAAGCTCTTTAATAAAAAGGTTTGATCCCTATTGTCAAGAAGTTAAAATCCTATCATAAAGATGTTTTAAGCCTTATCATTAGGAAATTTCAAGCCTTGTTAATAGGAAGTTCTAAGCTCCTTACCATAAGGAAATCTAAGCCCTGTAATTAGGAATTTCAATCCTTTTCATAAGGAAATTTCAAGCATTATTATCATAAGGTTCCAACCACTATAATCAGAAAGTTCAAGCCTTGCAATCAGAAATTCTGAGCCTTATAATTAGAAAGTCCAAATCCTATCATCAGAAAATCCAAGCCCTACTATTAGGACATTTCAAGCCATATTATTATAAAGTTCCAAGATATGTAATCAAAATGTTCAAAACATATCATCAGAAAGTCTGAGCCCTACAATAAGAAGTTTTAAACTTTATCATCAGAAATTTTCAAGCCTTGTCACCATGAGGTTCCAAGCTTTATAATCAAAAGGTTCAAGCCCTATCATTAGTAATTTTAAGCCAAGCAATTAGGAAGTTCAAGTCATGTCATCAAGTATTTCAAACCTTGCATTAAAAAAATTTAAGCACTGCCATCAGGAAGTTCAACCTTGCCATCAAGAAGTACAAGTCCTGCGATGAAGAATTCTCAAGCGCTATCATTAGGAAGTTTAGGTTGAGTTTTAATCGAAGATCATCATCCAAATCGTATAGCTAGGTAAGTCAAGCTAAACTCTACAGTTAATGTAGCATTTTTATTTCACCTATTTTGAGGATAGTCATCTTTCAATAAGACTATGTTTGTTTTCTTTTCTTTAAGGATTGTCTTCTAATAAGAATATTTATTTTATTATTTGATTATGATGGTGGTCATTTTCTTTTAGGATAGTTGCCTTCTAATAAGAATATTTATTTTATTATTTGATCATGACGGTAGTCACCTCTCGATGAGACTATATTTGTTTTATTTTCTTTGAAGGTAATCATCTCCTAATAAGATTATTTATTTGATTATGAGTTTAGTAGCCTCTCAATGAGACTATGTTTGTTTAACTTGCTTTATTTATTAGATTAGTTCATTATAAAGGTAGTTGCCTCCTAATGAAACTATATTTGTTTTATTTTTAATTGAGGGTAGTCGTTTTCCAATGAGACTATTTATTTGATTATTTTATTAGAAGAGTTGTTACCTCTCGATGGGACTATATTTGTTTTATTTGCTTTTAGGATAATCCTCTTCAAATAAGATTATTTATTTAATTATGAGGGTAATATCCTCTTAATGAGACTATGTTTATTTTACTTTCTTTGAGGATCGTCTCCTCCCAATAAGACCATTTATTTTTTTATGTGATTATGAGGGTAGTTGCCTCTCGATGAGACTATATTTACTTTAATGGTAGTTGCCTTCTAATAAGACTATTTATTTGATTATGAGGATAGTCGCCTCTCGATGAGATTATGTTTACTTTATTTGCTTTGAGAGTAGTCACCTTTCAAAAAATATATTTATTTGATTATGTAGGTAGTTGTTTCTCAATGAGACTATGTTTGCTTTATTTACTTTGAGGGTAGTTGTCTCTCAATAAGACTATTAATTTGATTATTTGATTATGAAAGTAGTCGTCTCTCGATGAGATTATGTTTGTTTTATTTGCTTTGAGGGTAGTTGCCCCTTAATGAGACTATTTATTTTATTATTTTCTTTAAAGGTAGTCACCTCCCAATATGAATATTTAGTTGATTATTTGATTATGAGTATCGCCGCCTCTAGATGAGGCTATATTTATTTTGATGTGAGGGTAGTCGCCTTTTGATAAGACTATGTTTGTCTTAATTGTTATGAGGGCAGTCACCTCTCGATAAGACTATGTTTGAAGGTAGTCGCCTCTTAATTTTTATTTTCTAATTGTTTTGAGTGTAGTCGCCACTAAATGAGACCTGTTTTGGTTTCCATATTGTTTTGAAGGTGATCCCCTCTCGATTGGACTTGTTTTAATTTTTAATTGTTTTAAGGATAGTTGCCCCTCAATGAGACTTGTTTTGCTTTTTATGTTGTTTGAAGGGTAATTGCCTCTCGATGAGGCTATTTTAGTTTGAAAAATTATTTCCAAAGGTTTTAGTTGTTTATATACTAATATATTAACCTACTTTATTGTTTATATGAATAATAAAACCTACTCTCAACATTTTAGTTGTTTAGATATTCATATTGAATTATATTGTATTCTCTATCTCATATTTGATGAATTTAAATTTTAACCTGATTCATTGCATATATTTTTCTTGGGTCGATGCCCGAACAATTAATGCAATCGAACTATAAATTTGTTGACAATATACATACGTTAGTTCAAATCCAGCTCGGCTCAATAATTTACTAATCCATCATGAAATGATGTAACCCTTTTGTTCTTTTGAAATATAAATAAAAAAAGGGTAAAAAATTATACTCTACTTGTTATTATCTAATAATTAAAGGAGTTTTGATTTACTAAGTTCAAAGTTTTTAATTTTTGTCTATGTTAACTCTGTTTTATATTAATTTATATCTATGTTTGTATGAATGACATTAATAATTCAGTCAAAATAAAATTATTTTCAAGAATAAATGTTTATTATACTTAATATTTTTAATATAATTTGTATCTACCATAATTCTACCCTTTATTTAAGAATTTTTTTATTCACAAAATTGTTTGAAACATACATTTTTTTTCAATCAAATCGTAAATGTTATGCTTGTATTAATGATGAAATCTAAAATAATATTTCTTGACGAGTCTCAAGTTCTGATGAGAGGGAAGAGTACTGAGCTTGCTAAGGTTAGAAGTAAAGTGACTTAGTTCAAATTTATACAATAATAAGATAGCAACCAAGATGCAATAAGTGTAAATACTTACTAGTTCTTAATCACTAATAAATGAATTCTTTACAACTTAAGTAATATTTTTCTTCTTCTCTAAGATGTCAAGAATCACTATAAGATTTCACAGTTTTACCGATGGATATAATCCGTCAATGTAAGATTTAGACTCTGTCAGTAATTTTTTTACTGACTAAATCATCGACGAAAAGCGTTTGTCGGCATCCCTTTTGTCAGTAAAAAAAAAATATTGCCGATGGTTTTACAGATGAAAAATATGCACTAAAAAAATTCCCACTGGAAATATACCGAAGGCTTTATTCCGTCGATGATAGTGGCATATCCAGTAAATATTTTTCAACTCTTTGTAAAATGTCGACGGAATAAAGTCGTCGGTGATTGTGACATTTCCAGTAAATATTTTTCAATCTCTATAAAATACGACGGAATATATCCATCGGGGAAGACGTCAGTGATTGTGGCATTTCTAGTAAATATTTTTCAACTCTCTGTAAAATGTCAACGGATAGATTCCATATGTAAATCTGTCAGTGGGTATTTTAAATGTGTTTTCTAAAAAAAATTATTTAGAATAAAAATATAAAATTATATAAATTAATTGGAAAAAAAACCAATTATGCAAATAAAATTTTATTAAAAATAAAAAATAAAAAAATGAAGTTAAATAATATTCATTACAAATTGAATGTGTTTCCAAAAAATATTGAATTAGAATAATGACGGAGCTGGAGGAGGAGGAGGAGAAGGCTGGTTGTTCCCAAAACCATACGACCAAAAGGGGGTGCACATGTATGACCACTCCGTGATGTCAAGTTCATGACCATTTGGTGAAGTTGTTCATAATTAGCTGAGAGTTGCTCGTATTTCTCGGTGAGATGAGCCGTGTGTTATTTATAATTCGTCGGGTGTTGTTTATAATTCGTCGATAGTTGCTCATATTTTTCGATGAGATGAGTCGTGTGTTGCTGCAAGGCCATAAACTCCTTAAATTAGGTGTTCGATACTGATTGGGAGCTCCCAATAGTTGAGACACTACGAATCGCTCGCAAGTTCTTGGCCATAGTGTTGGAGAGCCCGTACACCCGATTTTTATTGGGTCCACCAGATGATTCTACCTTCATCCATAAATCCGGATCGAAATTCGGATGGGTCGAAGGATCGTCCCCATATCTCTCCTTTAACCAGCTATTATAGGTCTCCTGAAAATAAAAAAAAAATCATCATTTCAATTCAATAAAAATAATAACTTACAAAATAAAATGGTTGAACGAACATACCACAAAGTGTTGAGCATGGTTGTCAACGAACTGTTGCACCCCTTTTTGGCGGTCTTGCCTCTGCACGTGCGTCTCTACAAACAGCTCCATTGAGCTCGGCTGACGTCCAAGAGACGTAGCCTGTAAGAAAAACAATTAATGTAGTAACAACAAATTATTTAACAATATATTTCATTTAAATTAATCTTACCATCTGTTTCGCATGTGCAGCAAACAAAACGGAGTCGCCGGTATGCGCTGTCAGCGAACCATGAATTTGCCGGTTTCGATTGCCAGTACCAGACTGTGAGCGTCGTGTGAACCGCCCATACATCACATGCTCAATATATTATGGCCAAATATCTTTCGGGATGGGTAGCGGTTTGAAATCCCTCCAAACCGCCACGTCATTCCAGCCTTGGAGATCTCTATCTCTCACGTTGTTTTGCCTTTTTTGTGCTTCATACCAAAAATCACACAACCTAGTTGCCGCGTAATTTTCCCACACTCTTTTCATAACATTGTCATGCGCGTTGTCCTAGTCGAATTTGTGTTGTGTATAAGTAATTTATTTAAAATAAAAATAATAATTTATTTACAATTATATTAATAATTTATTAAAAATAAGCTGGAAATTAGAAATTAACACTAACCTCAAATTTGTCAAACCATGCATCAATATTCGATATCCATTCAGGATGTCTGGATACCTGACTCCATTGAAAAAATGAAATCTTCATCGATGATTTAAACTCCGATGATATTACTCGGGCAGCCTCAATGTTTGTGACCATGAAAATAAATTAAATTAATGAAATATTGAATAGTTGTTCATAAATTATGTTATAATTAAAAAAATAAAACCGAAACAAACTTACATTAAAAGGTTGTCCTTCCAATGTGCCTCGTACTTGTGGGTGAATTGATTTTGTTGTGAAGGCACACCGCCTCTGCGTTTATGAAACCACGCTGGAAAAGGTAGTATCGCGAGTCGCCGCAGATGCCTTTCCTTGATCGGCTCCTAAGGACATGTCATCCTCTCTGCTAGAAGAACTAGCTACGACCATATATGAGCGACGAGCTGTTGATTTTGTTCTACGCATCTACACAATTTTATACGAATAATTACATAATTAAATTTGATTATTAAAAAAAATGGGCAGCACCTCCCTTATATTGGAGACTACTCAAAGTTTTCAAACCTGTAAATATTGACAATAGCCACAACCTGAGCAATAGTCGGCATTCATTTAAGAGCAGACTTAATCTACCCTTCCAAACATCCAATTTTTTTAGTAGACTCAAATATTGACAACATCACAATCACAATTTAAGAGCAGACTCAATCTACCCTTCCAAGCATCCAATTTCACATTCATTTTTCATAATTGGCTTTAAGTATACTATAATA
>Ga0325414_1006618_pt1 | contig 12297 bp, 8 predicted proteins | sample PopdelMetagenome_8_FD_206183 | JGI IMG/M metagenome (GOLD analysis project Ga0325414, IMG submission 206183) | Populus deltoides microbial communities from Bellville, Georgia, United States - Leaf-PdKOR-R3 | ecosystem: Host-associated > Plants > Phyllosphere > Phylloplane/Leaf | place: USA... | reverse complement strand
ATACCAATATTAAAAATAAAAAAATATTTTAATATATTTTAAGTAAAAAATTGTTTTAAAAAATACTCTACATTCTAATATCAAATTAATTATTTTTAATGATTTTAATATACCACTATTAAAAATAAAAAAAATTATTTTAATATATATTATTTTTAAAAATTATTTTAAAAAAATACTCTTCATCTTATTCTCAAACTCCTCAGGTAAACAAACATTTTTAAAAAGGAAAGATAGGTTTAGGAGGGAAGGAGAAGTTGAAAAGGCCAGGGCGGTAAGGCGGCTAAGGTTGCATTATCATCCTCAGCTCTCTTGTTTCTCGAATCCTAACCCTGTCAACTAGTCCGATCCTTGAACCAATATCTGGGATCTGATCTTGTGTTTCTCCATCATCTTCACATTTCTCATCTCTGGTGGGTGTTGTAGATTTTTTGTTTTATGTATAAATCTTTGTCACGCAAATGATAGATTTTTGTTAACAAAATATCTGTTTAACGTGCAAGGCAATCTCAGCTATAATCTATCCCAAATCGGAACATGCCTTTTGCGATGGATGTCTGGACGGCTCTGTGCAAAACATGATCAGTAATGTGCAAGGCAAACTCAGCTATAATCTATCCCAAATTGGAACATGCCTTTTGCGATGGATGTCTGGACGGCTCTGTGCAAAACATGATCAGTAAGCCATGCCCAAATCTTGCTATTTATCCCTTGTGGAAATGCTTTGAAGATGTTTCAGGACTCGTAGTATTTCTAAATCTGTTGTGCTAGTTCTGGTTATATCAATTTTTCCGGCTTCCTCACAAGCTTGTCCTTGTAAAGGCTAGCATAGCTACTATGATGTTAGCATTATTTTACACATGTCGGTGATACCCAGTGAAGAATGCTTGAATGCAAGCATATCACTAAGAAATTGCCATGTCAATAACAAATGCACATTACGTTATGGTATCATACAACATAAGCTGAAAATTTTCACCTCGTTTCATGAATCGAGTGAATTTGTTGCCGCTGGTTATTGTTGCTCAAACATGGTCACCTGTCACACTCTGCTTGTGGTGCAGATAATTACGAGTGTTATCTACCGACCACTAATATCACCCTTTTTTGTCTGGGTTAATTTGCTAGCTGGAAAATGCAATCTGGCCATCAGTGGTCGGGGTGCTCGTGTCTTCTGGTCAAATCCCCTAACGCAGACATATCCTGCAATTCTCATTTTTTTTTTATATAAAAAAAAACAAATAGAGAATGAGCAAATCTTAAAGCGAGTTCCACAAAAAAGGGGAATTGCAATAAATCAAAAATGAATATTTGGAACATTTGTATATTGTCTAGTCTTGAGGAAAATCTATCATAACGTGTACTTCTTGCAGAAAGAAAGATAAGGCTTATTTGCATGTCTGCGTGTAAGGGTTAAGGGTACCATTGTTAGATGCTGTTCTTCAGAGCTGCATGTAAATTCTTCATTCTATTGTTAGTACAATTGTCTCTCCATTTTCCGTGTGCATTCATCATACATGATCATCTCAGGGAACTAATTGCCTTTTTTGAATTACAGAGTTCAATATGACTGAGAATCCCTAAAGCTTGATACTGCATCTACAGGTGAAGTCCATGTGCCACCTCAAGCATTTTTAAATTGTCAGATCTCATGCGCGGAAAACAAAACATCATAAAGTCTTAATCTAACGGTTTCATTTACTAACTAGAAAAGCAACATGAGAAACTTATCGGTTTTTGGAGGAGATATTCTCAAAACCTATTGCTGGTTAGCGTTCAGCACAAGGCTGCCTTGAGGAATCCAGAATGTTAGGATTCTATATCATATCAGGATTTTGTGCATTAATCTAATGGTTAAAGTGAAGAATCATTGGCATGAAATAATGCATATTCATGTCACCATGTTTGCCATAACTTTTCCAATAAAAGAACGCAAGGGTAACCAAAGCAACAACTGCAGAACTAATGGCTAGTTTTAAAACTAAAGTAGCCAGTAGGTAGCTATAGAGAAAGGAAGAATCTACACTATCACTTACCTCTCCAGAAACAATGCTGAATACCTGCCGTTGTCAAACCTGATAGACCAAACTTACAGTGAGTGCCATTTATTGATTTCTTATCATTTGTCATAACAGCATTACTATATATATACCTTTGAATATTGTTGGTATGGAGGTTCCAAAGTACACAGTTCGTCTGGGCAGGTTCCATATCCATGCTCTAGGAACATCAATTGGATTCAGACTAGAATCATGGTCAGCAAATACCTACATAGAGAACATGTCATTAGCATTATCTAAACTGCAAAACTCAAAAGATGCTTTATATCACCTGAAGGTGTCCTGCTAGCTTATTACCTCGTTAACTTGAAAATATGTGCCATTGAGGGGAAAGCTTCCTCTCATCGCTGTTCGACATGGTATCTGTTTTTGACATGTTAGAACAATTGGTTAATATTTAATTTATATGGATTCCAACCTTCACTAATAAGTCTTTTCAAGAGTACAATTATATTGGCAATATTGGCATGCTTATTCTCACCAAGAGAGTCCCTCGAACAATTTGAGAATTTTCTTCCCGTATGTTGTTGCATGAGAAACATGTTTTCTCATCACACAATTTGCCACATTCATGTAAGCTGCAACTTCTTTCCAGTGGTTGAATGGAGTTTGCTGTTTCGCCTAATGTGGGTGATTTTGCACAATTGATCAGATACCTACAGAACTATAGCCTAGACATATCTGAACTTTGCCTGCATTAACTTGTTATTGAACATCGCATGTATTTTTCAAACCTGTGATTTGTGCCTGCTCATGCTATAATGGGAAATGCATAGGGTGTTCAATTGAGCTGAGCTGAGTTGTTGGACTGTTCAGGTTATTCTACTCCCACAATTGAAAGAGCTTTTCTTGATCTTGGCACAAGCCCTGAATTGCGAGATCATACTTAGCTTACTAGTAGTCTATTCGGTGACAAGCGAGTCAAGCTTAAGCGTGCCACATGGCCAGCAGCAAACCACATGCACCCAAACCTGTTACCTTTGGTCTTTATGAAAATTTGTAAAAGAAGAGGGGAGGAAGAAAGATTAATGGTCATCCAAACAGGCCTGCTTGCCTCAGATGGAAAGCCTAAGACACAGATTGGGACACACTAGGTGCAGCTCCGGAATCCCTCATCTTTTACTTCTTTTTGATGCAGGAATTTACAAATTCCACATTTCTCTTAAAAGTGAGATGGTCATTAGACTGATTTAAATAAGTCATTCCTTTTTTATGCTGGACTTGACTCTGATTGTTGAGGGACAATATCATTGACTGAATGGATTGCTTGTTTGTAGATTTTCTGTTCTTTCTGTTGACCATTGTTTTCACTCTTAACTAATGAATCCCACATCCAAGGATGCGAGGATCCAAACCTATATGTGAGTATTTTAATCATGACTTGGTATTAAGAAGCAACCCATGCTTCTGAGCTTTTAACCCTGCAAAGCTTGGACTCAGATCCTTTTCCTAAAAGCATCTCACAGGGTTTTGACATGGCTTGCTTGATTTCTGAGTTTACCCCAGCTAATATTGGGCATAGAGTACCTGAATAGTTCATCAGCAACTCAGCTAATTTGACACTATGCAGAAAGAAATGTGTCATAGCAGTTTCTCTTTGTTATTTACCTACCTGGTGTCCATATGGCAAGAAGGTATGAACATGGATCATCAGGTTCTCGCCTGTCCAACTGATTCAAAAGCAAAACACATAATTAGGAAAGAAGTTTGGCTATGTGGGCACATTTCATGTAACATTGCTGATGAAGTAGATGCAGAATTAACTAACCCTTTGCAGAAGGGGATGAGAATCTGGAAGTTCGTATCTGCATGATGGTGAAAGAGAGAAAATTAGAATGTACGAGAAGATTTTACCTTTTAGTTCCGGCAAAAGATTTTTGCCTATTTTTATCATGGACAACATGAAATGTGTTGAAAAGCATTTGGCTTCAATGCTGAATGGTGAGATTTTATCATGTTCTAATTTTGATTCCCTTAGAAAAAGTTACAAGTTTTGTATGGGGCTGGTGACATTTACTTCATAAGCTAAATTTTGCCTACTACTGTTTCAATAAGAAAACAGTTTTAGTGAGGAGGTTGCTACTTACACCTGGTGCTCTGTTCGTAACCGACTAACATTCTTAAGCTTGGGAACGGGAATGGAGGCAGCTTCTGCAGTTAAAGCAACTAAGGCCTTAGACATATCAGCTTCTTGAAGTTCCATATTCTCTTGCATATAGTTCTGTAAATTCTGAGTGAATTCTTCAATGTTAAGTTTGATGATGGGAATTTCATCAGGATCCTCGCAGAATGTATCCTCCATATCATTTTCTGTTACTTGTGTAGACACTGGTTCTGGTGATGATGGTTCTTCAATGATAGGTTCATAGTCGGTGATTCTGGATTTGCTTTCTGCAAGCCTGCTTGCTTCTAGCTGTTGACTTCCTTCGGATTGTTTAGCTGTTTGGGGCAGGGGCAGGGGCAGGGGCAGTTGAGCAGCATCCACAGCAGGGTTTTGGCCAGATATGTTCTCGGTTGCACTCACTATGCTTTTTTCTTCCGGTCCTGGAAGGGCAAGCCTTGCACTACATCCAATAAGTTTATGATAAGTTAACAAATCTTGCTTTTCATGCATGTTAAGGAAAATGTTGTTCAGGGTATGTTTCTTAATTGGGATTTGTAAATGCTAATTTAACTGCAATATTTTCTTCTGGAAATGGTTGTCCATGGTATAATCAAACTATGAAGTTATAGCTGGTTTTTTTCTTCAAATCATCATTTTTACTTAACTGAATAATCCATAACCATTTGAAGTTTTGGTTAGTTGATCCAATTAAAAAAAAATTAACCTCCAGTTTTTATGAAAACTAAAGAGGGTTCTAGATGGTGGTAGGTTTATGGAACTAATTCCTGCATTTGTTTGCTACCATGCTAACCACACTAACCACACGGCAGTGCCATTGTAAGAAATGGAACAAATTATATGCAAACCTTGCAAATGCACTTGCAAAATGTCTGCATTCTCCTCTCATTGGACATGCATTGCAATTTGGTTTGCTTTTTGTACAGAATACCTGCATGATCTCAAATAGTGCTTCCTTAGCTTGAGCTTTTCATTAACCACAAAGAAGAGCATATCACTTCAAGTTTAAAGTATATGAAACACACCTTTCCAAATGTGATCATCTGATAATGAAGCTCATACCTGTTTATGCATTAACAATGGATTAGTAAAATGTATTCATAATTAATTCTATTTGTACATTAAGTGTATTCATGGTCGAGGTAATGTCAAATGGAATATTTCTCTACAGTGTTCTTTGGTCAAGTTTGCACAATCGAGGCCAGAGGTATTTTTGAATTGATTCCAGCACAGGGTACCTGCACATCAGCACATTAGTACTTGTGTCATAAGCATTTAGTTAGCATCAGTAGCCTTTCAGTTAATAATACTAACAGCTCTAGAAGATGCAGCTGAAGTGATTCAGGCAGTGGCTGAAGGGGGACCCATCCCAGTCGTACAGCTATGCGTCCAACATTTGTGTCAACCTGTTATGCAATATTTAGGGCTGAGATCTCTAATAGCCAAAAGTTGAGGTCTGTATGTTGTTTTGTTTATGAAGTGTGTCCAACTGATTAAAGCTTACTGGGAATGCTAGATGATGAAGTGTCAGAAGCCGTATGCACTCCACACTCTTCAGCCCCAATCCTCTAATGCTTAGCAGATACTCTCTGCAGTAGTAAGCTGTAATTAAGTATATATTTTTTTGTCTTGTTTTATAAACCAAGCAACTGCATTTAATATTTCTAATAAAAAAAATGCAATCACTATATCATATGCTTAGCAACGGAGTAATGCCATGTTTATATAATAACTGCAGAAGTAGTATTTTAATGCATTCAACTGATGCAGGCTATATGGTTAATCCTTTCGGCTTACTTTGCTTTGTCAGGTGGAATATCTCTCAACCATTCCAGATCAATGCTTCCATGTTCTCTAACCAGTCTATTAAGCAAGTTCTGCATGGATTTTCCAGTCAGTATCAACTAAGATAGGCTCTAGCTTTGGTGGGTAACCATGCTTTAGAAATCTTTGTTATTGATTGTGACATGTATACCTTTATCCGTTCTGCAAGTATGTTGTTCATCCCACGCTCTTTGATTGTGTTGGCAATCTCATTAACATCTGCACATCTTACAGCTTCCCAGTCCAGTGAGTCCATTGTGTTTTCTGTTCCCTCTCTCTTTCCATTTGCTTCTGCCTCTTTTCTCAAAGCATCCCAGTCAACGTCATCTCTTATTTCATTTCCAACTCTTCTGCTTTTTGCTTTTCTTGTGGCAGCTTTCATCTCATTGAGCTCCTTACTTTGTGAATAACCTAGCTCAATCATTTCAGACTCTGTTGTTTTTTGTCGATTCTTTTGCTGCCTATCAAATGCACTGGTACTACCAGTTATATGCGTGGTTTCTCCTGAAAGGTTTTGTAAGTATTGATTTTTCAGCAGGTAGTTATTTTGCATCTGAATCAATGAATTGTCAGTGACTTTGGGGTCTTCAACAGGCATGGCTGTAGACTGGACACTCGTATGCTTGTCTTTTTGAATGTCAATGCATGACTGATTATTTGACATGGGAGATCTTGATGCTTCTTGATTGATCAAGGTCAGCTTATTTTGATCAGTAATTTGACTGGCCGTTTCCACTGCAAGGGCATTGTGATCTTTTGCACTGTCTTCTTTTTTGTTTTTGGCTATATCACCATATTGTGTTTCTTTAGGGATCATATCAAAGCAGTCAACCTTCACAGCTCCAGAGTTAGAAGTAAGGTGCCAATAACAATTACTGGATGCGACCATGGACACTCCTATGGGGCTTTTATGATCATTCAAACTGTCCATCTTGCCATTTCCTTGGCTGTAAGCATCTTGCATCAAGGGAGATCCAACCTTTCGCAGAAGCTCCATGAAAGATCTGCAATCGTTATAATTGTTGAGCTTTGATCCATCAGTGAGATCTTCTCCTTCTGAGATGTTCTCCGAGCATGATTCTTTTTTCTCAGAAGCTTGCCCAATTGGAGAATTCACAGAGTTTTGGCCAGAAATCACTGAATTTTGACTTGAGATTCCATCAATTATTTGTGTCCCTTCTTCTACCATGTAACTTACCCTTCTGGTCATGGAGGTCTCAATGGTTGATCTGCTTGCCATCAATTGACTGAATGCATGTGGTTCAGTTTCAGAGGTGACAATGCCGGTACTACTTTCAGAGGATTCACTGCTTTTGACTACCTCTTGCTCTTCATCAGGCTCAATGTCATGGATAGTCAACGAACTCTGGCTACAGATTGATTGATTTGACACCTCATTCCATCTCATGCCCTCTTCTGAATCTGGTATGAATTCTATTGGTTTTTCAATCACTAAGCTAGTCCTCTCGTCATAGCATGGCTTGTTCTTTGACTTGAGGGGAAACCGTGCGGCAAGTGACATAAATGCGGAACTGCAGGAAAATGAATAAATGGTATAAGAGGTTTCACTTTTGCCTTTTCTCTAATTATGCACTGTATCAAAATTATATGGGAAACTCAACTTTACCTAGAGAGATGATCTGAGACATTCTGGGTAAGAAATACTCCAATCACCGAGTCCACAACTGATCCCTTCCACGGAGAGAAGCGTCTGTCCCCTGTGTAATTGATATTGTACTGATATAGCATGAGTTCAAGACTAATTTGAGTCCAAAATTTGGAGGAAAAGTTCAGGATAAAAAATGTAACTGGAATTTCTCAACTGAATTGCTTATGAGGTTTCAAGGTTAATTTGTTTGGAATTTCAAATATGCAGATGTTTTATCTCCTACCTGTTTCTACACTTTCTTAATTTCAATAATATCTCCTTCTTGATAGTGGATTGCCTTACCTTATTTTTTGCTGCGGATTAGTGTCACTATATCGTGCTGGCCGTGAAAGTGCTAATTGCACATCTTAGATTTCATTTATCAAGATATATAAAATGCTCCATGCTTATGACCTTGGCTCTTTTCTCTTCCTAATTAAATTTTGACCTTCAATATTCTTCTGATTTTCTAGACGATTCAGTTTATGCTAGATGGACTGGTTTTAATTTGATGGTAGAAAAATCTCATTTGAGGATAGAATTATCAACCTTGGCAATGAGACTTTTATAGTACAAGAAATCCTAACAGCTCTATGCTTGGTCTTGTACTATTGTTAAGCATTAGTTGACAGCAGGAACTAAGTACTTTCTATTTTATAAAGCTAATCAGTGATTGGCTACTTTCCACTGAGAAGCCCGATGAGAAAATTTAAGAAAATTGTATCTGTACCTTGTACAAGATGCATCCGTGCTATAAATGAGTTTGACCGTCCACAGAACACTGCCCTTTCTTCTTCCCACCATTTTGCCTTCTCATCATCTGTTCCGTCAATGCCTTCACTATTGATGTTTCCCATTAGAAGCTTCCAAACTCTATTAGTTTCTTGATCTAGGTCAACCTTTGGGCGTGGGCGTCGCTTCCTGATGGATCCAAAAGAACCATCATAGGGTACAACGGTGCCATCTCTTTTGTAAAGGACCAGTGCATTCCGCATATCATCTCCAATATTATAATGGACAAGTGCATTCCGCTCTTCAAATGCAATGTCATTGCTTTCCCTCTTGATGTCGAGATGCTTTAATTGCTCGACTATTGAATCAACAGAAAACATTTGTTTCCACATTTCTTCTGGATGAGCACCTGCATTAAATAGCTGTAAAAGTTAAAAAGGCACTTTGCGGATTTGCTAGGTTCCTCAGATTTCAAAAATTCTTATACGAGCTTGGTCTAAATTTGAATTCTCACATAAAGTACCTAATGCCTTGGCTGAGAATTTGTGCTGATTATATAAAACGATTTTTCCATGATATGGCACTGCATTTATACTGTAGGAACCTGAATTAACCAGAGAAGCTCTCTTCTTGGTCCTCTTTTTGGTTGTCCATGTCCCATTCATCTCTGCCAGCAGGGCTTCTACACTCATGTGAGGTCCGTGTGAGTTTCCTACTTGCTGCCCATTACAATCCACTGGTACAAGTCTGTTTCGGTTAGTTGGGTGCAATGCACATCCTGGAATTCTGGTCACTGAAGCCAGATCCCGAGTTTTAGTAGGACATCTGGACCTTTTTTTGGTTGATCTTGTTGTCTGGTTTATGCTATAGCCAAAAGTTTGCAGGTCATTGAGAAGATCTATTCTTTCTTCTACATGCTTGCCCGGAAGTCCATTACGAGGAGCAGCAGAAATCCAACAGTTGATATTGGGTGTGAAAGGATCTCTTTCAGGATCCTTCTGTGGGCATGTTGTTTCTACTATCGCAATGTCCTTTGCAGCAGTCACTGAGGATGATGTGCTTGATGTGGCTGGAGTTTGTCCCTTATCTGACCTCTTTTTCTTTCGAAATAGTAGTGAAGGCATGGTTTGGTAAGCATTCAAAGAATTATAGTGAATCCCAGTTAGATTTGTGCTGCAGGTGTCTGGTTGTTCAGAATGCTTCCTCTTTGATCTGCTAGCCTGTCCTTCCAAAGTCGAAGTTGTGCTGGTGCTGCAATTGGAGCCATTAGGACTTATTGGAGTGATTTGTGCCGTGTCTTCCTGTACATCATGAGCAATCCCTTGATCTACCCCTTTCTCTTGTAAATTTCCATCCTGTTTGCCCTGTTGTTCACTAGTCTGGGCAGGAAACAATGTGCTTGGTGCTTCTTTGTCCCGCAATGATACGTAATTTTTAAGCATTTGATTTATAGAACGGGTAAGGTCATAGGCAATGCCTGCTTGTGTGGTTTCCACCATCACTTCAATTCCACGACCAAGAAACACTGTTGATTTTGATTGATTTATTGCTGCGCTTGTTTGTGCCTCTGGTTTAGAATCTAAGTCAAAAGGTGGACTGCATTTAGAGCTTTTGTCTCTAGGCTGCCTTTCTATATCAAAATTTAAGGCCCTCCTGCAAGACTTCTTGGCCGGTTCAGTTATCTTTGGATCAGCAGACTGTCCATTTGCTTCTGCTGGGGAACTTGCTGGTGCTTTACCGAGCGCCTTCTTCCGAACATACTTTCTCTTACCAGTTGACTTTTCAGTAGAAGCAGCAGACTTGGGGGTCGTTGATTTTTGTGGCCCTTTGCGTTTGACTTCGTTGATGACCTTGGGCCTGTGCTTTTTCCTCCTTAGTTTCTGCTGTGGTGTTCTGTTCAGGTCAATAACATCGCTGTCTCTCCTGTCAGGGTTGTGATTCTCCTTCAACACAGGGGACCCAACAGCAAACGATGAATTTGTTGCTCGGTGTAGGAGTTCTTCATCAGTTTGGAGGCCACTGGCATCAGCTCCCCTGGAAACAATTCCATCATCACTAAATTCTTGATTTCTTGAATGTGTGCATAAATTTTGCATTTCTATGATCTTTTTGGACTCCACTTTCATGCCCTTGTCTGGCGTTACAGGAGCAAACTGGGAGGTGGTCTCGGCAGGGAATGCGTTTGCCTTCCCCCCTGGAAGAAATGATCACCACATGCAGTTTCAGTAAAAAAAAGAAATTTCATGGAGACAAATTATTTCCAGATCGATGAAGAAACTAAAATTACTAAAGCTTCTCTTGAGAATGATACTGGAAACTAGTTCCTACATCCAAAAGGACTTTTTTTTTTCTCCTTTTTCTGGACAAAATGACACGCAGAGTCTCTGTCCATTGTGTGTTTTGCTATTGATTGATTATATCATTGATGTCTGAATGAATTCCATTTGTTGTTATAATCATTTTCTCTATCTCTATTGCTACACCCTGCAGGTACTTGGCAGCTAAATGAATGCACATGAGGGAACTGCCTTGGTGAAATAAAAGCCAAGTACACAGAAATGAGTTTTTTCTAAAGCCAACTCGGTTATGCTTACACTTGGGTTCCTGGGTGTAGTTGCCAATAATCCATGGATTTAAATGTTCCCTGGAAGCTGCATCTGCAAGAGCCAACAGAGGGTCGTCCAAAGACATAGGGTTCCATGTAGCTGTGTTACCAGTGGAGCACTCTCTGGATGTTTCGACATAGTCATTACCGGCGCTGCCCTTTTCTGCACCTCTAGCAGCCGCCTCCCAATTGGAACTGGAGGGAGGACAACACTCACCCAATCCAGATAACCCCTTTATTTCTGAACTACTTGCTTGGTCTAGCTGGTTTCCCTGCCTGTCTGTGTAGATCACACGAGGTAGGATATGCCTAAAATGACTTTGTGGAATCCATGACTCCTTTTGGTTCTGCCTGCCGACATCCATTGCTGATTTTCAGGAACTTCAATCTCTTCCAGTGCTCATTTCCTTTTGAGGCAAGATTGTCTTCAATTTGCTCAGCAGGCTTCGGTCGGAACTCCCTTCAAGGTGAATTGTGGATAATATCGTTCTCCTTTTGTCCCCATTTTTTGGAGCTAGCTAGACAGGAAAAAATAAAATAAAATTGAAGACAAACAACATAAGACAAACAGCAACAAATTTCAGCTGATTAAACTTAAAAACACGAGTAGCAATGCTACCCAGTTTCCCAATTCCTTAAAACACTCCAATTCACTTCTTAGAAACAGCAGATCTCTCTAACAGACCTGGGGCTGGGAGCGGCTCTGCTGCTTCACCAAAAATTGTAAGCAATAAAGTGGGACACTTTCAGTCTAAAAAATGTATCTTATCTTATATATACCCGAAAGGATATTCCCGGAAAGAATTTAAAGAAATCAATAGCCATTCAAGATCAGAAAAATAAATAAATAAATACAAGAAAAACCATTTCTCCACAGATAATGCCACTTTACTCTCTTCTGTTGCTAGAGACTAATATATCAGGAAAAGAAATATATATGTATAAAAAAAGGGAATCCCATTAGTAGTCAAAGATACCTGTGGACTGAGTCAATGCCGGAGATCTGTTCTGGTCACTTGTATGCCAAGAAAATAATAAGTTAGTAAGCAGGCGACAGACAGAGAAAGGATAGGTAAAAAAGAAACCTAGCATCAAAACCAGAGCTTTTTATAGACACGTACACAGGTAGGGCTCTTTTAACTGATAACTTCTTTTCCCGGTAAACATTCCAGCCTTAATTTAATTTTTAATTATTATTATAATCGCCTCTGTCTTTTGTGCTTTTGTTGTTAAATTTATTTTCTTGTGCTATAAATGGATATATCGTTGGCAGCTTGCAAGGTTTAAGAAGTAGCAGAAAAAAGAT
>Ga0325414_1006617_pt1 | contig 12299 bp, 6 predicted proteins | sample PopdelMetagenome_8_FD_206183 | JGI IMG/M metagenome (GOLD analysis project Ga0325414, IMG submission 206183) | Populus deltoides microbial communities from Bellville, Georgia, United States - Leaf-PdKOR-R3 | ecosystem: Host-associated > Plants > Phyllosphere > Phylloplane/Leaf | place: USA... | reverse complement strand
AAAATGAAGTGTACTGAGTTCCTGTCTAATAACAATATAATCAGTTCCATTCAATCGAAGACTGCTATATCACAGATTGATTTGATCAAATCCAATGATTCTGCCATGAACCAGGAGAAGCCTGTCGGTGCTAGTAACATTCCAGGCAATGACTGGTAAGCCAGTGACTTCAATCCAAGCAAAGCGGTCTAAAGGACCATCTATCACAGTGCAAGGTCTTAACTCATCAAAACAAATACCCCATGGTGCTATATTCAATTCAAAAGCTCCAGATCATATCATCGTAAGAATAAAAAAAAGATCAAGACTTGTGTAGCAACCATAAACCGAAACCCTGACACTTGCACCCCATTATCAATCAAAGCTTGCTTTATCTTTTGATAATCGATTCCTTCACTCAATACTCCCAGTAGGCTACTTTTCATCCACGCAGCATCCAACTCAGTGGGGTCATGAATGATCAATTGCACAGATAGAGATGAACTATTACTGACCTCTTTGAACTCCTCGACTGCAGAAGAAGGGTTATTTCTATTTCCTGCTTGCACTACCATTGCATCACTTCTTGAGTCTCGTTGTTTAATAGGTACAGGAACACGTTCAACTGATTTGTTGCTCCGACTATTTGGCTGCGGTCCTGCCGATGATTCCTCTATTCGCTTCAAATTTGCTCGCAACAAACCATATATTGTTGAGTTGAAGAACAGGGTTTCTTTTATTATAGTAGTCAATTTCATTGAAACAAAACCGAATCTCCAATTTCTTTGATTATTCCTACGGTATATGAACAGTGCAGTCACCTCACAAACTTATTGAAAGTTCTTCTCAGCGTCTGGTAATCCAGCCATGGTTAAATCCCTCGAAGTATAGCGGGGTTACCGAGGCTGTAGTGTTTTGCGGCAGGAAAAATACCAAAAATCTCATAACTATTAATTTATTTAATTAATATTTAGAATGTTAGAATTTAATTATAGGTTTTAATACTTTAACGTATAAAATTAGATTATAAAATATATAATTAAGTATTAAAATAAAAAAATAAAAAAATAAATGTTTTGTTAAAATTTAAATCTTAAAATAGTTAGGATTTAATTCGATAAGATAAATATTTTTTTTATGAAAGGGAGATTTGCTTTGAACCTTAAACAAGACTAATAGATAGAAACATGACCTAGAAAAATAATCAATCAACAATGCAACTTATCTTAGGTAGGGTGTACTGGAGGTGATGTGTCTTCCACATGCACAAAAAATTCTAAGTGGCAATTCCCTCAAATCATAACTTTCTCATTAAACACAAAACCATTTCCATTCTAGGAGGCAGCTCCGCCATTTGATGTCATGCACGTCACGACATTAGGTATATCCGATAAAAACATAATCCACAATTTAGTTTCTATTTTGACCTTTTTGGTATCAGATACAACTACCTTTGCAAGACACCCTTGTATTTTGAAGTATTTATAAGAAGTTCTTTTATATTTTCACAATTTATCATAGTTATTAAACCCGGCTCGGGGATTGACCAGGCCAAGGGATCGGGTCCCGGGTTTCATGGGTCAACCCGGGTCAACTTAAGTCAACCCAGAAAAATTAAAAAATATTAAAGTTTTAATATTTTATATGAAAAAATTAAGAAAAAATTCATGTAAATATAAGTTATACATATTGTAAATAATAAAGTTTAAAAGAATATTTAAAAAAGTTTTTTATCTCACGTTAAAAAAATATTATGTTAAGCTTTTAAGTTGAAGTATTTAAACCAAATACGTTTTTTATCCCACATTAAAAAAACATAACTCTTTTTCTTGGAAACATAGAGTATATATACTAATGGGTTTCAAATTTCACATTGAAAAAACATAGCTTTTTTTCTTGTGACATAGAGTCTATATACTAATGAGTTTCAAATCTCACACTGAAAAAAAAGATAATTTTTTTCTTGGGAACATAGAGTATATATACTAATGAGTTTCAAACCCCACATTGAAAAAAGATAGTTTTTTTCTTGTGAACATAGAGTATATATACTAATGGGTTTCAAATCCCACATTAAAAAGATAATATGTTATCTTTTTAAGTTGAAGTATTTAAACCAAAAGGTTTTTTTATCCCACATTGAAAAAACATAACTTTTTTTCTTGGGAACATAGAGTATATATACTAATGGGTTTGAAATCCTACATTTGAAAAGAAAAAAAAAACATCGGGTCTCGCTTGGGTCACGGGTTGACCCGCTGGTTCGACCAGGTTTGGTCGGTCGTTGCACCAGCTGGTCTTTTGACAAAGCTGGACCGGTCCAGCCCCCGGGTCGACCCATCAGGATGGTCCGAGTTTAATAACTATGCAATTTATATGGTATTTTTTTTCTAATCTTTTTTATTGGTACTTTGTTAAGTATATAATTGGCAATTACAATTCCCTCCTTTTACAGGTTATGAGGTGTTTCTAAACTTATCCACATGTCATTCATTATTTCTTTAATGCTTTGATTCTTACATTTCACAATGTCATTTTATTGTAGTAATAAGGAATGATGATTTGATACTTCAACTTTATCATTCATCATTCATACCATTTAGGAATAACATTTATCAAATGGTATTTTGTATTTTCTATCTTTGTCACTTCTTATTACTTTTATTTTATTTTTAGGTTGATTTTCAACTTTATTCTTGTGATGTTTAAACATTTCAGGAGCATCATCTTTTCTTCTAAGCAAATAGGTATAATAATACCTTATACAATCATCTATAAAGGTAATATAGTATTTATTTCCACCTCTAGTTTGTACCATTTTTAAATCACCAATATTCAAGTGAATTAAATATAAAGGTTCATTATTTCTTTCAATTGTTTGAAATGAAGGTTCTATGAATTTTGATTCTACACAAACCTCACATTTAAGATTTTTTTCTCAAAAACCATATTTGGTATTAATTCAAGGTTAATTGACCTTTGTATAAAATTGTAATTCACATGCTCTAGCATACTATGTCATACACTACAAGACTCAATCAAATAAGAAAAAGAGGTATTATTATTATTATTGCTACTACAATGGTTATTACATTCATCTTGAAAGTCGCTAATAAATCTCTTTCTTACAAAAATACTTAAGAGTACAAATTTATCTCTCAAAGACCATTCTAAAACCATTTTTGCTCAACAATGAGCTAAACACCAAGTTTTTCTTAATGTCAGCAATATGAAGTACATTGTTGAGGGTGAGAAACTTTCTAGAAGTTATTTTTAATATAATTTTCCCAACTCCTAGTACCATGGAGGTTGATGAGTACTCCATGTACAAGTAAAAAACATCCTCTTCTTGGTGCACACATCTTTTGTTGCGCTAATATCAACTCACCACTACTTAGGATTGTAGATTAGGTTGACTTTAGAAACAATGGTAGATATATTTATTTTTTAGACTTTATTTGTAAGGTGATCAACCTCAGTGACATTGGTTATGCAATCCCTTTCTTAAGGTTTCTTATTGACCATTATTTTTACAATTTTTGGCTTGGTGTCCAACCTCATTGTGAACAAAACATTTGATATTGAACTTCTTAGCAATCATTTCCCCTTGCAAAACAATATTTTTCTTTTAGTTTTTATGAGTCTTTCCCACTTATTTAATGATATTTTCTTTAGAGTTCACACTAAAAACGTTGGCTCTTCTTTCGAACAATTTATTGTCCTCTTTTATCTTTAACCTGAAAATAAGGTCTTCAACTCCGATCTCCTTACATTTATGTTTAAGATAGTTCTTAAAGTTTTTTCAAGATGATGGTTATTTTTTAATTATTGCAACCACTTAAAAGGATTCTCTTAGAGACATACTGTCAGCATAAATATCATGAAAGAGAAGCTAAAACTCTTGAACATATCTTATGATAGTTCTTGAATCAATTATCTTGAAATTTAAAAATTTATTGACTATTTATTTCTTTATATCAACATCTTTAATGTTATATTTTTTTTCCTTAAACTTCCTACAATGCCTTAGCACTTTTGATTAAACTATACAAATCATATAATGCATTGTTCAATTCAGTTAGGATATAGTTCTTACACAAAAAATTAATATGATTCCATATGTCCACAACTATTATAAACTATTATAGTAGTAGCCAGTAGGGTTAGACTCATTAGCTACGAACTTTGGTGCTTTCCTTGTAAAGAACTTTACCCAAGTTCAAAGTGGTTAGATCGAATAAAATTTTTTTATTATCGTTTCTTGAAGTTCAATCTATTTAACTTTTTAGGTTTTTCATTATATACCACAATAGATGATGGTGGAATCCTCCTTGTCAAAGTAGTAGTTATCAAAGCAATATTGGATGGAACAACCACTTCTTGACATGAAGACATAATGATTTTCTATAATAAAAAAAAAATAGCAAAAGATTTATAAAAAAATATTTGGCTCCTTAAAGAACAAGAAAATATAAAAAAATAATAATAATAAATAAATAAAGCTACTATAAAGGCAAAACAAGTTATCTTCAACGCAAGATCAAATTAATCAAATATTAATCATAGTGATTTTTTAATATTAATTACAAAAGATGTCAACTTGGGGTTTTTTTTAGATTAACTTTTTATTCACCAACAATTTATTTTAGGGGGCATTTATTTGTTATTAAAAAAGTTGGTCAACGAAAAACACTTTCAGTTAAAGGAAAATTTAGCTTGGCTTTCAGGAAAGTGTTTTCCTTTTATTTTGGGCAGAAAACACTTTCTAAAAGTTGTGAAAAAATTAGAAATGTCATATTATTTACTGATTATATCAAATTTGGTCTTCAAACTTTAGATTGCTATTATATTTTGTTTTGAATATTTTTTTTCAATTTCATCCCTTAGAATTTATTTTTTATATTAATTTTGGTCCTCATTTTTATAATTGTTATTTGCTTTTTTCTTATCATTTTTTAATTGAATTTTTTTATCTATCAAATTTGGTCCTCATTCTTTTGATTTTTACTTATTTTATTTGAAATAATTTATGAAATGGTAATTATTATTATTTTAATTTCTTCATCTTTCAATTTTTATATTTGTTAGATTTGATCTCTATTATTTTGATTAATATTTATTTTATTTGAGATCATTTATTAAATTATTATTTTTTTCAATTTCATTCTCATTCAACCTTTTAATTTATAAGATTTGTTCCTCATTATTTTAATAAATTTGAAAAAAAAACATTAATAAGTTATTTTCTAGCTTATTTTTCATGACATAACCAAATATTGAAAAGTATTTTCTAACTTATTTTTAATTATACTACCAAATATTGGAAAATAATTCACTTTTCCGGAATTCACTTTTCAAAGAAAACTACTTTCCAGCAAACAAAAAGTGCCTTAATCATATTTTCATTGAATATTAAAGAACTTTTATTAAAGAATAATTTTCAATAAAATTTTAATCCTAAAAGGAAGTACTTACTTTTAATTTTACCTCAAATATACTAATTAACTGTATTTTAGAAGACAAATTCCAACAGTAACATTATCATTCGCAAGTGTCTGATAACATAATGGCAGTAACAGTATACTTTTCAAGCACAGCTCATAATTCATATACAAGGATGATATTATCATGGTTTTGATTCTTTATTGGCCTTAAATGATGTTTAAGCTACAAAGAATGCATGACAGGAATATTATTTCACTCAGATTGTCCAGGTTGCTTTGGATGCTGACATCTTCTCAAAACACTACATCATACATGGATCTAGGGCTCCTCTCGAATATCTGCCACATTTCGTGTATTGCAATGTTTTTAGGTTGTGGGTTTTATTTAGTCACCTACGATGAGCTTATACCGAATAATGCATTTTGATCAATAATGGGAAATGGAAAATTAACAAATACTGTATGCCACATGGAAAATTAACAAATACTGTATGCCACATGGAAGGCACACCTTGTGGCCATGCATGCTTACCAGACAAACATGCTCATGCTTTCACATGTAACCTTGTTGCTTTTCGGCTATTTCTGTCAATGAATCTAGCATACTAACATGCATACGCATGTGCATAGATAGAGAGATCTGTGGCACTGTTATGATTGTGTTCCAACCTGAAGAATATACAGAAGATAAACCAAAATCACTACATGTGTTGTTAGTCCAATCGATCTGTCTTCGGTCTGAATCTTGCATCTGTGTCTTGTCAAATAATTAGTAATGGTGCAGATTTTATTTATAATCTTGAGAATCTCTTCTTACAAATCCAGGAAAACCTTGAGGGATGGCTATAGATGAAACCTGCATCCAGTCCGTGTGCAGCACACAAAGACGCTGACATGAAACCCGTGCATGTTATAAACACTTGTGTTATTTATATTTATGTTTTTTTTTTAATTTGACATTTTTTTTTGAAAAAATAAACATAATGTAAATCATGTAATGGAGGAAAGAGTAAAATAGCATTACGTTTGCGTTGTATAACCATTGCATATAAGCTCCCCATGGCAGTGCTCGAGGAAGGAAATAAATTGCAAATTGTAATGGTGAAGAACGAACCAAGAGCCCTGATGATACCCTGCTGAATAGGTGATATTAAATGTGAAATATGGGGGAATTCCTTGTGTTTTTAACTGAATGTGTTTTAAAAATATATTTAACATTAAAAATATTAAATTAATTTTTTTTAATGTTTTATGATGATTTTAATATAAAAAATTAATTATTTTTATATTTTTAAAAATCAGCATAAATTGCATTATCAAGTACACAATTTTTTTTTATGGAAAGTACCTCCGTTATCTTTTTGGCCCATTAATTAATATTATACTTCGAGTACGATATTTGGGGGGTCCTTTTTTTCATCGAAAGAGGAAGTCCATTATTCCAAACCGAGCTGACATACACAGTGCAGGACCACAGGCAGCACCCTGCGACTTGCACTCGTCTCACTCAAAATATTTTACTACTCTTAAGGTGATGAATGCGAATCACATTATCTATACTTTAAAATATATAGAAAAATTATTGTGCTATTATTGTGTATATAAAAATTTATACTGTAAATTATATTGGAAATATAAAGTGTTTGCATTATTGGAGTACAATGCAGATATTCAAAGGAATATTAGTGGCATTATCTTTTTTATTTTTTATTTTAAAAATTGCTTATGTGTATTGGATCTAACATTGCTATCAGATTCAAAACTTTTGAATTTAGGTTAGCTGTGAAACTCAAGACTCATTGAAGTTTTTTTATCATTGAAGTTTTTACCTTTTTTAATTTCATCCCTCATGTTACATTGCTATAGTTTTTTTTACCATTTATTTGATTTTACATTATCTGTCGTGTCCATAATTTTGAGCAACATTCAAAGATTAACTGTTAATTAAATTAGAAAAATCAAATTTTAATTGTTGTTACAAATAGAAATTAAAAGTAGGATCAACTTTGATAAAAAAAAAAATAACCTGATGCCATTGTATGGCGAAAAAAATTAGTTCAATCTCTCGCGTTGTAGTTTTTCAATTATTTTTTCTGTATTATTTTAAAAATTCATATTTTGATATAAATTTTTTTTTCACATTTCATTCTATGAGAGAACACAGAGTCATTCAAAACTTTTAAAGAGAGAGAAAATATATATGCCAACTACTAAAAAGACCAATTTTTATGTTAATAGGTTGGTTTTCTTAGATAAGTTCAATAAAGATGATTTTTTCTATAAACATGTTGAAAAACATGGATCAAGTTCGTTCAATTTTTTAATCTAGTTGGTTTTTATTTTTTGAGTGATTAAAGGATATTTGAGTGTTGAAAGTGTTTATCGAGATTCTAATAATGTTTTTTTAGGTATTTCAATTGAAAAGGAGTTGGAATATAAATTTTTTAGGTCTAAAAACTTTGACCCCTACTTTTCACTCATAAGAGATGTCTGGAAAATAGTCAAGCAAGTGACAAGTTGTCTTCCGTCGCAGTCGACCTCTTGCCTGTTAGAAAACAATTAAAGCAACTGACATGTCGTCTACTCCTTTAAAAAAAGAAAATAAACATAGTCAAGTATATTTAGGCTCTTTAATGGCTTGCTAAACACATGAGTCTCGCTTGTCAAGTCCAATAATGTTTAACCTCTTTTTTTTTCATTTTTTTTTCTACTTAAATATTAATCAATATCCTCTCTTTTACTTTTTAAATTGTATGGCTTAATATTTTTAAATGGTGATTCATGTTTTAAAATGTTTTTTTTTTTTAAATTTTAGAATGCTTTAAAAAAATTATTATAAGTTTTTTTTATATAAATCTTCCTTTTTATATTTTATATAAATGAATTATATTTTAATGGAGCGCTTATAAAAATAAAAATCATTTGGTATTAGGAACGAGGATACCACTAGCATAAATTAAATTAAAAGATGTAAAATAAAATGGACTAGGAAGATTAGATTCTCTCTTTATTATTTAATTAGCCTTAATGCCTTTTTTATTTATAATTTTATTTGTTTATTTATTTATTTATTTTATTAAGCATAACCAACATCTTTTTGTTTTCATTTAAAAAAAAATCATGATATTCATATCATACATTTCCTTCTCTTATGTTAGAATTTAACTTTAAAAAGACCCAAGAATAGCACTGGTACAATATTATTCATATTACACACTAAAAGATTTGAAAGTTGCTTCACTGTTGATATTAAAACTGAAGCATTTCTCAAAAAAAATAAAATTATTTTCATCCTTTTTTAAAACAAATTAACTTCATCCTCATTTTTTGATTGAATCCCTTTGTCTTTTTTTTCTTTTTTTTTTATTTTGACCTTTTATTTTTTTTAAGTTTGCGTCTTGTTGAGGAAAGTGGATTAAAGTTGAGAGAGAATTTGTTTTGTATTTTTTTTAAAATTATTTAGGGTGTTTTGAGTTGGTAAATTATTTCATTGACACTATAAGGATGTTTATAAGGAGGTTTTAGGTGAAAATAGGTTGAAAATGTCAAAATGTTTTAAAAAATATGTTTAGATATTTGCATATGCATATCTTTTACTTTTAGGGAAAAAAAATTAGCTTTTCAATTTAGTATTTAATTAGTATTAACAATTTTTTTTCAGTTCATATATTTTTTTAATTTGTTCTATTAAACCTAAATAATATGTTTGCTTGTCTTAATTAAAAAAAATATCACAATACTTGAAAATGCATCTACAATATTAACATGTGTGTGTATTCAAAATAAAACTAGTATAAATAACATGAGATGATTTAGAAGTAAAACTATAGATTTTATAATCATAAGATTTGAAGTTCTACACTTCCTAATGCTTTAATGTGGTCATTGTAAGCGAAAAATTATTACCTCAATATATAAAGTGCAGGGGATATTACCTTTACATGGAGCTTTTTTTTTCTTTTTAAAGTAGAACAATAAAAATAAAATATTAGAAAAATAACATACTTGAACACTTTATTAGAAAAATAATACAATTTAACGAATTGTATATAACATTTGCGATTCCACACAATTAAAATGCTAGAAGCCCTTTCTTCTCTTTTTTTTTTTTTTCTTATTTCTCCTATCTTCCTCCTTTCCTTCCATCGCGACCACTAATTTAGTTTCTCTATCTAGCTTTCTCTCCCAACAACAACCTCTCTATCTTCACCATGACATACCACTTCTCTCTCTCTCTCTCCCCCCACCATGATAGACTATCTCTCCTCTCACTCACATGGCTTTGCATAAATTCAGCCGCCACAACCATATTGTGCCACCACCACTACCGACTTTCAACAATATCAAGTATATTACACACAACCCTTTATTGATTTGATAATTTTTTGCAATGATTTTTTATTTTGATTATGTTAGGGTTAGGATTTTTTAAGTTAATTTATAAATTTATTGAATTAGATATAAAGTACATCAATTGAGTTGATAGATTATATTATTTGGGTTAAGGGCTTTTTTTTTTTTAGTTTAGAGTTTTGTTGAATTAACTATATATTTTGTTAATTAGCTTTAAATTGCTCGAATTGAGTTGATAAATTATGTTATTTAGGGATAAATATAATGAATTAAGGCTTTGTTGATTATATTATGATTTGGAGTTTCGTTGATTAAAGCTTTGTCAAAATTATATATCTTGACTAATTTATGATATCGATAAATTAAGGTTAGGTGTCGTTGTGTTGTTTCAATAGATGAACAACATGTTACTCATTGAAATCAAGGTCCGAGTTTTAGGACTTAAAACTTAATTTTTAACTTGATTTCATCTTAAAACACCCTAAAAACTTTCTAGCAAGCTTAATAAACCCATTTCAAAAAAAAAAAAAAACACTTGAATCACTCTGAAAGCTTAAAATCCAATAAAATCAAAACTGACTTTATGGTCCTGGTCTTTGAATGGCATTTTTAAAGGAAAACATTATCTTTATGGAACTACTCATCATAAAGTCATTAACACCATTATTGATTTTTTTTTTTTTTTGTGATTGCTGAACACTCTCTCTCTTATCTCTTTTTTTTCTAGTGACTTTCCCTCTTATCTCTCACCATGTAGGAATTGAAATGAAAAAAAATAAAGTTAAGCACTGAAAATGAAAATATTAACAATACTAAGGACCAAGCATAAAAAATTAAATTCAAAGATCAAATTATAGTTTTCCACACCCCCATGAATAGTAAAAAGGAGATTTTTTCAGTTTTAAGGCTTCGTTTGTTTACTGGAAAGTAGTTTTCTTTTAAAAAGTGAATTCCGGAAAAGCGAATTATTTTCTGATGTTTGGTAGTATAATGGAAAATAAGTTGAAAAACATTTTCCAGTGTTTGGTTATGTCATGGAAAATGAGCTGGAAAATAACTTATTAATGTTTTATTTTTCTCAAGTTTATTAAAATAATGAGGAACAAGTCTTACAAATTGAAAAGTTGAACGAGAATAAAATTGAAAAATTTCATAAATTATGTCAAATAAAATAAATAATAATCAAAATAATAGAGATCAAATCTAAAAAATAAAAAAATAAAAGATGAAAAAATTAAAATAATAACAATTAACATTTCTTAAATTATTTCAAATAAAATAAGTAACAATCAAAAGAATGAGGATCAAATTTGAATGATAAAAAATTTTAATAAAAAAATGATAAGGAAAAAGCGAATAACAATTATAAAAATAAGGACCAAAGTTAATATAAAAATTAAATTTTAAGAGATGAAATTGAAAAATAAATATTCAAAACAAAATATATATAGCAATCAAAAGTTTGAGGACCAAATTTGATATAATCAGTAAATAATATGACATTTCTAAATTTTTCACAACTTTCAGAAAGTGTTTTCCGCCCAAATTTTCCAAGAAAACACTTTCCTGGAAACCAAGCCAAATTTTTCTTTAACTGGAAAATATTTTCCGTTGACCTACTTTCTAATAGCAAACAAACACAGGAAAGTTTGAAAAGTGGTTTTCCTGAAACCACTTTCCAGGAAACAAACATGGCCTTAATTTTAGTCCTTATTGTTTCAATTTTTTTAATTTATAAAACTAAATTTTATTTGTAATATTGACTTTTAATTTAATATTGTGCCATTGCTAAGCACCATGAATATGCTAGAGCAATCAAATTAAAATAAATTATAACACTACAAATAAAAATATTAAATTTTTTTATTGTAAATAAATATATTTCTAAAAATCATTAAAAAAACAAAAAATAAAAGTCAGCCATATCGAAAAGTGACAAATAGGTCTCTCCCTTGCCAAAAAAGAAAAGGAAAAAAAAAAAAAAAAAAGGGGAAATACCACAGCTTCACGTTAGTGTCGGTGGCCCCAGCTAAGTACAAATTTTCCATCATTCCACTAAAGCCTTTCCTTTCCCCATGGCTGTTAAAAGCAATAAAAGCTTCATAATATAATAACAAGATTTAATTATAATTATGACACTAATTCTGACTTCATAATTAATTAAAACAGTGGCATGGCCTCAGGTTAAGTGAAAGTAATTAGTTTAGCTAAGACAAGTCACCAGACAACCAACTTAACTTAAATCCCAAGTCAATAATTACCCCATTAATAATGAATGCTGTTTTCGAGGTTGGATTTGGTAAAACTCTGGCTAGCTACCACGTTGAGTTGCCTTCCATCAACAACTTTTGTCTTACTTAGTTTTTTTTTTTTTTTTCCTTCTGGGTTTGATAACTTGAGTGCTTGTTTTCTGCCTCCCTTTCCTGTTTTAGCATCAGGACTTAATTTTCAAATGTCTTTCCAAACGGGTCTGTGTAGTCGTAGGCATATTAAAATCACCCATATTTATATAGTTCAATTTTT
>Ga0325414_1006616_pt1 | contig 12300 bp, 8 predicted proteins | sample PopdelMetagenome_8_FD_206183 | JGI IMG/M metagenome (GOLD analysis project Ga0325414, IMG submission 206183) | Populus deltoides microbial communities from Bellville, Georgia, United States - Leaf-PdKOR-R3 | ecosystem: Host-associated > Plants > Phyllosphere > Phylloplane/Leaf | place: USA... | reverse complement strand
TTTAACCTCGAGAGTTCCAAGAAAGAGATCTAGTGCTGATAAAAATATTGTCCTTACCAGGAGAAGAACAAAGTAAATGAGAGCCAAACTACGAGGGTTCTTATGTAGTGAAGAGGCTTTCTTAGGAGGAGATCTAAGGTTGTCTAGAATGGATGGAGAAGATCTAGTTAGACCTGTGAATTCTAATTCTGTAAAAAAAATATTATGTATGATGTATCTAGTTTACATCCCACATCAATACAGTGAAGTTTGGCTATGAATTCTTCATGTAAAGAACCTTTCTTTATAATTTGCATGATCTTACAACATTTGAAATCCTTTTTCTAAAACAAAAATCTTGAAAGAACTGATTTTGTGTATGATTGCAAGGAATGAATCATAACATTCTCAAGATAAAGTTCAAGAAATTTTCAATTAAAAGGTGACCAAACCAAAGATAACTATGATATAAAACCTGTCTTTGAATGGCATTTTGAGTTGCATGGATAAATGGTTGGTAGTCACTCTGTAATCACCTGCAAGTTCTTACGGAAAATGACAAAGTTTATCAATGCTAACGATATGAGTTTGAAATGAGGAAAAGTTGTCTTTGTTATCCCTTCACTTTCTAAAAATATATCATCCCCCTTCTAAGAATATATCATCCCTCGTGGTCCTTATTTGAGCCTAAATAAGTTTTCTTTGGAAAAACTTACTAGGATCACACCTCATACTAGGGGCAACAAAACAATATGAGCAAATTGTCAAAATACACACATGGATTTATGAAAGTCAGAACCCAACACTAGGAGGCATCATCATAAAAAGAAAAAAAAAGAGAAAAGAAAAGGAAGAAGTAAAAGAAAAGAAAAGGAAAGGAAATGATGGTATGATGATACTCAAAGAGTAAAGCAAAGAGCTTGAAGAGAGATTCTTCATTAAGAAAGAAAGTCTAACTTGCATTACATAACTTTAAAAGTCTTTTCTAATCAAGCACACATAACTTAGGTTGATAAACAACGATCTTATCATTCACACGAAGTGTTAAATGAGTAGCGACTCATTTTATTCATACAAAAAAAATATAAATTCTAACATAAGGTAAAACTTTGATTCTATACATATTTTCAAGTAAATACTTGAAACCTTTTTGAAAAATGAAACAGAGGTCACTTCTAGTAAAATATTGACCTAAAGACGACCTACTTTTAAAATCAATAAAACCCTCAAGGGAATTGCTTAAAGAACTATTTTGACGCATACATTGAAAGATTCGGTTTTCATAAACGCAATAAAGTCTTTCAAAGATGTTCTTCTTGAAAAAAATTTATGTGCTGGAAAAAAAACTAAAAAGCCTTTAAAGCGGAAAAGACAATTAAAGCATTGACAAAAGCATGATAGAAAGCAATGTCAAATCACATATTCAATAGAGTAAGAAAGGGCCCCACAAGTAACAAAATTTAGAGACTTCTTCATAAAAATAAGGTGGGTAAGAAAAGCATCACAAGAAACAGATCCTAGCTCAAACATACAAATTTAAACAAATGAACGAGCTCGTACCGAAAAGGAGTTCACAGAAAACCAAAGAAAGGGTGAGACCTATGTTTCCAAACAAGGTAATAATGCATTCATTTAACCCCAAAGTATTGCACAAGGTTTTATTTTACATGAAATATTCTTTAAATCAGCCTCACACGAGTCAAAAAATTAACAAAGAAGGAGTCTTTGGAAAGCTCTAGTTGAAGGGGATCACTAAGATTTAGGGTTTCAGGTCAGCTAAGCTGAAAAATAAAAAGACAAACATTTTGGTTGTAGTTAAAGGAAATCGTCAAATTGGGATCTCAGGTTAGCCAAGCTATCAACAGAAATTTCAGCTATGGTTAAAGGGAATCGTCAAATTAAGATTTCAGGTTTACTGAGCTGAAGGCATAAATTTTGGTTCTGGTTAAAAGAAATCGCTAAATTGAGATTTCAGGTTAACCAAGCAGAAGACAGAGAACAAGGTTTTGGTTAAAGCAAATATCCAGACTGGGATTTCAGGTTAACTAAGTTATAACTTGTTCTGAGGGAACCATTGAGATGCGGGATTTTAGGTCAACTCTACAATTAGGAAACACCAAGAAATTCAACCCTGTAATCAGAAAGAAAAGTGAGAATAACCCTACTATTAGAAAATTCTCAAGAAAAGAAGAAAATACAAACCTCGTCATCACGAAGAACAAAAAAAACTACCATCAAGAATCTCAGTTTTGAATTTTGCAATCAAAATGTTTTGGATTCAATCAAAATACTTAAAGACACGCTCATGAAGTTCTGGTTATAAGGAATCCCTATATTGGGATTTCAGGTTAATCAAGTTGTAAACAGTTGAATTATAATTCTGGATTGAAAGGGATTGCTGCAAAGACAGAATTTCGGGTCAATTAAACTAAAAACTTTAAGAATATTAGTTTTGATGGACAGTTCATTTGTTTGTAAGTATTGTAAAGACAGGCATATATTGTTACCCATTTTGGGGCACCACATAAATAAGAAAAATACAAAAAAAGAGAGAAAAAGGAGAAAACACAAAAAAATTGAAAAAAATAAAATATATCAATGAGAATAATATACCAGAATACCTAGAAAATTGCCGAAGACTAGTTGAGGAAGATCAAAATATACAAGATTGAAAATTTTGATGGTGTATTTTCAATTGATGAAGGCCTTATTGGCATAGAAAAATTAAATTTAAGAAGAAAAAATCAAAATTGTATGGTTAAGGACTCAAATGTAATTTTTCATTATTAATTCAATTTATTGAGGGCTTAATAGCAAGAAATATTGATTTTTTAAGTTAATTTAGGATTTTATTATAAGAAATTACAGTCTAGGGGCTGAATTGCAATTTTTAAGAGTTAATTTAGTCAAATCATGAGCTTAATTGCATAAATGTTAAAGTTTGATGGGTAATTATGGACTTGATTGAATAAATTCAAAACCAATGACAAAATTGAAAAAGGCATGTGAATGTAAGGGCTGAAAATCACCAAATCATGGGCCAAATTGAATAAATTGGAAGTTTATTGGTTACTTGGGGTCAAAATGCATAAGTTTAGAACCAAAGACTAAAATGAAAATAACAGTCAACTCTGAGCTAACAATTGAGTTTGGAAATGGTAAAATTGTATGAAATTAAAAGTCTAATGGCAATTATGGGTACATTAAAAGCAATTGGAAGAATAGGGACTTAATTAAAAAATTTCAATCCCAAATTAAGGACCCTAAACAACGTGTCATTCAGAATTATTGAAAAGAAGGTAAATGACATGTCATTCGTCAGCTTGCATCTCTATCTTGACAGTTTTGGTTGATCAAATTGGCAACTTCAAATGAATGATATGGAGTTATTGACCTCCGTATTGAGCAAAGTTGGATATAAATGAAAGGTGTGCACTCTCTCTATCAACTTTAGATGGTCTCAGACGATGATGACGTCAATATTGCTCTAACGAGGCCTTGAAAGTGGGCAACTCAGTTAGCTCTGACAGTACAACCATCATGTAAAAACCAATTTGCTTTTCATATGTTCACACATAAAGGCTCTTCAATAGATTTTTATCAAGGGTTTACAACACTTCTATCAAGATCAAGAGGTTAGAAATAGATTCAAAACCTCCCAAAACCCTAGCAAATCCCTATAAATACCCCCTAAAGATAATAATAATAATAATAATAATAATAATAATAATAAAGAAAAGAGGTTAAAAAATAAAGGGGAAAAAACAGAAAAAAGATAAGATAAGATAAGATAAGGAAGAGAAATAGAAATAAAAAATATAAGTGTAGAGGTCCAAAAACCTAAACAAAAGTTTTTTAAAACTTTGTAAGTTTGTGAGAGGCAAAATTTTTCAAAGAAAAGTCAAGAGAGAGTAGTTGTTCTAGGTATGCCATGTTGATTCAAAAATAGGTTCTTTATAACCTGTTTTTGTAGTTTTTTTATTTGTTTTTTTTTTATATTTATGTTTATAAGCATAGAAAAGATATTTGAAATACTTAACAAGTGATGTTGCATTTCCCTATTTGTTGTTGTGGTTTTTATTTAATGATATTCTTTTAATGTCTTTTAATGTTTTCGATATATTAAAGTTGTTGTTTAAGTTTTATATATATATATAATGTTGTTTTATTTTTTGCTTAGCTTAAACTATGCATATTAAAGCAAGAGTGTTTATCCTGGATTTACTAGGCTTGTTTAAGCATAAAATGGGTTCAAAGAAACAATTTTAAATCCATGTTGCATGAACATATAGACTATTTTAGGTTAGTAGTTTTTGGATCGATACCTCATGCTTGATTTTGATGTTCTGATTTTTGTTTGTTAATTTTTTGGATTTAAACATGTTTGTGTATAGTATTATAACTTGTTGGAATAAAAATAACATGTTTTAGAAGCTAAAAATTCCTATTTTTTAGGGCTTTGCATTGGTTGGGCATGGCTGGGTTTTTTATAGGTTTATAGGCAATGTTCTTTATATTCTTAAGAATAACATTGTCTTAGCCCTTTGATTTGGATCAATTTTGGTCCATTTCTTCTCAAAGAACCCTTTCTTATGCATGATTAACCAATAATCTAGTGTTTATTTGCATCAATAACATGATTTTAATGGCTTTCAAGGGTTTCGATTCTAACTAAACCCCATTTCGACAAAATCATGATATTTAAGAGATAATCGAACTGAATAGATAGTAGATTATTGATACATGCACGATTTTCAACATGTATGTGCCTTCGTTTTGATAAAATCTAGTCTGTTTTGGAACCCATGTTGCTAGGTTCATGTTCTGTATTCTTAATGTTCTTGGTGTTCTGCATCTTTTTTTTGTGTTTGATCCGTTTTATTCAAGAATTTTTAAGTTTTTATGTCTTTTAGATGTTTAATCTGTTTTATGGCTTTAGATTTGTTTTTGGATTATTTTCGGGTCAAATCAGGATTATTGGTTCAGTTTATGGTCAAAAAAAAATTAAAACAAGTCAGTTGGTCAACCTGGTCAGGTTGACCCATTAGGTCAAATTGGGTTAAAGGTTTAAAACCATGTTTGGTTTGCTATATTTTTAATAAAAGGGTTTTTTTTTTGTTTAAGAATGTGTTTGGCAAACACCCCTTAGGCTTATTTTTTGTAGTTTTATTATAAAAAAAAATGGGTTTTTGAAAACTAAAGGCCTAAAAAATAAAAATAAAAATAAAAGATATTTTTTTTTCTTACATGTGGCTAAAAATCCTAAAATTATTTAAGTATTTTAAAAAAAAAATCTAAAATCCTTTACATGTTTCAAAAAAAAATATGACGTAGATTTTACAACAAGTTTGTAAAATTCTAAGGGATTTTGGCATACATTTCAAAATTATTTTATTTATTTTAATATGTGGAATTGTAAACTTATACGTAAGATGTATTGCCGGTATTAAATTAAAAAAATCAATTTATTTTATTTTTATGTTGGTATTAGAATAACTAAGTTTTAACCTAATAAGATAAAAATATTCTTATTAAGAAAAACTTTTCTTAAACTCTAGATAGACTAACGGTTAAAAAGCACAACATTACCTTAATTTATATCAAACAAATAAACAATGCAGTTTACCTCAGGTAAGGCGTATTAAGGGTGTTAATACATTCTCTTTACGCAATCAATCTTTTTACCCAGACTCTGTTAGGACTTTTTGTGAATAAAATATTAGGTAATGACTTTCATTCTACTTTTTCTATTAATAAAAGATAAGAATTTCTTATCTTTTTCACCCACATCATTCCTAACAATCTCGATCCAAGGGGATAATCGTTATGACACCACACACATGTGCAAAATAACCTAATCTTTACTTTTAGAATACAGATATTGGACCTGAAATAATACATTGTGCGTTGGCCCATCTCTTTTAATTATGTTCTAAAATGAGCCCAAAATCATACTCAGTAGGCCTATATGGAATTGCATTTATCCGGCTTAATTTTTATCCCCATTTCAAGGAAAACACCCAAAACTAAAATCAAGTAAGTTATTGTTTTTTATTTTTGAATAATAAGGATTCGTGTATTAATAATTTATATCATTCACTCGTAAATATCTTTGAATAGTGACCATATAATTTATTTATCTTGGGTTAACTTTATAAATAACAAAAACAATTAATAACTAACAAAATAACAAAATTATAGAAAAGAATAAAAAAGTATGATATTTTCTAAAATAACTTTGAATGTATTAAAAAAATCACGCATGAAGTAGATTTGTCATTCATGTATCAACATTCTTGAACAATGACCATATATGACTCATTTATTTTGGGATGATATTGTGAATAATAAAAAAAAGTAAATATTATCTAATAAAATAGCAGAAAAATAGGACACCACAAAAATATTTTTCTCGGAAATAACTTTATCGTGACAAAATCAAATCACATATCAAATAATTTTCCATCCAAGTGTCAACATCCTGAAACAACATCCAATAATAATTTATTTATCACAAGTTGATAGTATGAATGACAAGAAAAATTAACACGCAATGCGGTGAATTAATTTAATGTACACAAAATCGACATGATTCAAGCATCACAATTTACAATAATCCACAACATGTTAAGACTTGTACAAATGAGAATTTGTTCGGGTTCAAAATTACCATTCAAGAACGATGGAAATTGGGCAAAAGCCACTGGAAATTGATCAGGTAGCATCGGCAACTGCACCTCATGCGCGAGTGCTGGAAAGTAATTGGGAAGTGACGGCGCATGTCTATCTTGTGCTGTCACTAAATCTGCACAAAAAAAAAATACACTAAAGAACTCGAATTTCTGGGTTGTGATGGTGCTGTGATTCTGGGTTATTTTTTAGGAATAATTTTGAGTTATTTTCTTTTGTGTGTTTCCATCGGATTAGTGGTGAGGACAAGGATGTTATGTTGATCGGCTAGTGTGGAAAAAGTGGTGGTTTTAAGGCTGATGTGGTTGTTGATCTTGCTTTTTTCTTTTTCTTTTTTTAATCTTCTCTCTAGTCTCTAGGGTTTTTTTTTCTCTTTTGTTGGTCTCTTTTCTTTTTTAGTAGGATTTTCTCTTATTTATATTATCTGGACTTCTCTCACTATAAAAAATAATAATAATAATAATAATAATAATAATATTGAAAGATTTTATTTAGAATTTTTGCAATCTTAGTTCGATTCACTATTTATATTTTCCTCTTTTGTGTATTTTTTTTCTTCATATATAAAAAGAAAAAACTAATATCCTTTTTTTCTTGCCTTTCATTTCACTCTTTAATTTTTTATTTTTTATTTTTCTATCTTGTCACACCGAATAAAATAAAATAAATAAAAGTGCCCAATTACAAAATTATGAAAATTGAGTGAATTTTGTTGAAATTATATTTTTGAAAATAAATGAAAAATTTAAGGGTTGAAAATGGATTATGATAACATCATACTAATGATGATGGCGGTGATGGTTAAAGAAATACTAAATTAATATTAATTGTTAATTTATTGATAAGTAATGATAATTATAATAAGTGATGATGACACGATAAAGGTGATTGCAAAGATTTTAAATTTAATTGCGAAGGTTATAAAGCTAATGATGTTAGTAAAATTAATAACCACAATGATAATATTAAAATAAAAGCCGGTGGAAAAGAATCGATAATTGATAATTATATGCATTAAGAAAATCTAAAATTAAATATGTTTTTAAAAGGTTGATGATGGTGGAGTTAATAATGATGGTGATAATATTAAAATAAAATATGATGATATTTCAATTATGTTAGTTTATTGTTTAGGTAGTTCTTATGATTGTGGTTTAAAAAAATAAATTTTAAAAAAATATAATTAGATACGTATTTGGTAAAAATTATGGTAGAAGTTTATATGTAGCAAAATACATATTAAAATAATTTTTGAAAATATGATTGTTGCTTTTTAAAATGTTTTTTACTTGAAAATACATCAAAATAATTATTTTTATTTTTAAAAAATTATTTTTTATATCAACGCATCAAAATAATCTGAAAACACCAAAAATACATTAATTTAAAGTAAAAAAAAATAAATAAATAAATAAATTTTTTTCAAATATGTTTTTGAAACGCAAAAATAAACAGCATTTTACGAAACTCAGTTAAAAAAACATTTAAAAACTGTTTCATAAAAACTGCGATGCAAACTTAATTTTTTGATCGATCCTATAATATAAAACATAATTTAATTTATTATCAAACACCTTGCTGTGTTTATTATACCGCAAGCATAAAAACAGATATAAAACAAACACAGCCTTAGATGATGGCTTTAATTTGACATCAATTTGACAGTTTCAATGGCCCAGCTGCAATGGAAGTAAAGAGCAATCGGCAAAATAGTGGGTTGTAAGAGTGCCATGCAATCGGCCGAGTATTGCTAACCCAAAGACTTGCAAGCTTACCCTCTTTGCCCATCTATTTAAGGCTATATGCCCAAAGGCCTATACTTGATCTTCTTGATACTGCGTTTAGGAATGCAGACTACCGGATTCCTTAATTTTTAGAAGATTGTCCCGAATAAGTCAACCTTCCAATCTGCTGCTGAATCCATGGGCAGGCAAGAAACAACCTGGCGAAAGAAAGCGAAAGCCGTAGTAGCGGTGAGCGAAATGGGAGCTATGGAAGAGGCAGCTGTAATCTTTAAACGACATACACATCCACCTCCTTCACATTCAGATGAACTCTAGCGATTGCTTCCAGTTTCAACGAACAGCCTCAATTAGTAAATGAAGGCAGCCTTACCCTTACAGAACGAAGATGCTGATGCTCACTGATCAATTGGTGTGTTCAAGGGAAGAGGTGTGGACCAATTTCTTGGGGGAATATTTAAGAAAAGAAAAGAAAATTATAGATCCATTTCACTAGTGACAACACTGAAACACGACACTAATTCCAAAATTTTCACCAGAAAGATATTGAGCTTGTTACAGTACATCCCCAGCATAGCAATCACATATCATTTGCCTTTGTGAAGATTTCAGAGAAGTAATGACGACTAACCAAAACAGATCCTTAAGATAGATTAGGATCTATTAGCATTCAATCCTCCGAGAAGCCATTTCCAATACACCATGATCAATACCAACTTGCCAACTTGCATCTTTTCAGTTGCTAAGAAGACCCTCTGGATTTTGACCGCCTTTCTTTCTCATGTTCTAGTTCGAGGCATCACTGTTAACCGAGATGAGGAAATGGATTGTAGAACTAGACTGCCAGCAGGCCATGTAAAAGCATGTCACACTGAGTGCAGAATCATCATGAATGCATGTCATATTAGAATACAAAGTTTACATAACCTATCAAAGAAAAAATGTAGGTAGAATAATTCAAATGTGAAGGTTATTATGCCATTCACAACACGTTATTGAAAGACTAATTGCATTACATGACAGGAATACTATCAAATCATGAACACGTAATAGTTCTTTACTCAACGTCCTGCTTGAAGATATTATGCAGAGTTGGATGATTGACCAGGAGCATCATGGAACAAATCAGATAAACATCAAAATCACAAAATACAATAATCCAAAGAACAAGTTTGCCACAAAATTCCAACAGATTAGAGGGGGAATATGCACACTTCAACACAAATTAAAAACATGGATAAATCTTTAATTCATACTCATATTTTATACAACAAAGTCACCCTCTATATTCCATTATCACAATCAAAGGATTGCTCGGTTAAAGTCAAGTTGGAACTGAGTCAGGTCAGGGCATAACATGAATTAAACAATCCATGAATTTTATTTCAAATTTATCCCAAGGATAGTATAGAGAGTACCTAATATGATCCTTCACTAAGGGCACAAAATAAAAATTGCTGTGAGAAAATAAATGTAACATAAGTGGAAAATGATAATCAAGTAAAAGAACATACAACAAATACTCCAAAACCTAAGGATCACCTTAAAAACCTTGGAAACTGCCTCAGCATTATGTAGAGGTGTTCTGTGGTTCATCAGCATTGACTTCACCACTAGAGGTCCCTTGGACATTTGCAGCCTCTGGTGCAGGACCCAATCCTAATAATAAGGGGGTTTGTTTATTTTCAGTACTGGAATTTTTATTAGCATCAGGTCTAGCAGCCCGAGCTCTGAGGGGAGGTTCAAAATGCTTGCTGGCAACATCAGGAGGAGGTGAATCTTCTCCAGGGAGTACAAGAAGCCCCTTATCATGTAGAGATGATGGTTCATTGTAGCAAGTGTCCCAGAGGGTGTCTACAAGCTGTCTTTCCTCCATAGCTGCCCCAAGCTCATCAGGTGACATCAGGCTGATACCATTAATCCGTTCTTCAAGGAGTTGCTTCAATTTTTCATCATCCTCGCCTAATCTACCAGTGTTCCCATCTATTTTGTTTCGAGCAAGTTCAAGAAGACCACGAAGGGCAGCTTCTCGTACTTCTGCATCTTCACTTGAGGCAAGGTGCAACATTATGCGTGGGAATCCCAGCTGGCTGACTATGCTGCAATCTGAACTATTCTCATGCAGTAGGTAGTGGATCAAGTTCAATGCTTTCCTGAAAAATTAATTTTATAAGAAACTAAAAATGGAGAACTAAATCAAGAATCAATTCAGTCAGTCTTGGAGCTACTGGAAAAATCAAACTCTCATTGTTTCAGATGAACAACAGATTTTGATTTCTTTAACTGTTTATAATGAATTAGCACTGCCAAATTCATCAGTGGTCAAACAAAAAGACTATTTGCAGCATAACAAGTACCACTCCAAATACCTTTGAAATCTCACATTCTCAGAACCCAGGGCATCTCTCAGAGCTGCAAAACCATTTCCTAGATGAAAGGCAGCAATACCTGGTTTGTTATGTTGGACTAAAGCTGAGAAGCACCAACAATGAATCTCACATTAAGATCCTTCTAAACCAAGGAATGCAGTGGACACAACCAACTTGCAAGCTTTAATAGTCAAGATTGACACATACAAACGAAAACAGTACTTACATGATATTGCACCTAGCGCTTTGGTTCTTACAGTCACATCAGGATCTGAAGTGAAATTAGAAAGCAGAGGCTCAAAACCATTTGCTTCCATAACCATTTGCTGACTCCTAGGGTTGTTCTGGACAATGGTGGTTACAACTTCAGCAGCCTTTGCTCGAACAGTAGCATGGGTGTTCTTCAGAAAACCAAGGAGAGGGACCAAACCTCCGATCGAATGAAGATCTGCACATATGCATACATAACAGAATCTGTACTTGTAAGAGAGACAAAATCAACTGATTTATTGCATATTGATAAGTACATATCCAAGGAAAGATGCAATCAAATTTTCATATATAGTAATAACTCCACAGGCATATTCATTCCAATTTGTCAAAAGATATGCAAATCATAAAACATGTCATCATGCAACCCATGCAAGTAGATACTCCACAAATTTCCAACTTAATCAGAACGATCCAAACTGTTACAATTTGCAATAAACAGAAACATAAAAAAGAGCCGTAACAGTTTTGAACTGTCTTGCACAGTGTTACCCACAGTACAAAATATTCCCTGCCAAGTGCCAACAATATCAACTACTAAGATGTTGATAGAGAAAAATATTGACTACAGGGCTAGGTGAAGATGGGACATAAAAATATTGACTACAAGAGAAAGGTATCAAAATGCCAGGAGCATCCCGATGCTAACCATACATACTCAGATGAGCAGTTTCGATATGCATAAGACAATAATAAATAAATAACAAAGCCAACCTGAGAAATGAAATAAGAGAATATGTGAGAGACAAGTGGGTAGTTGAGGTTGCCAAGACATACTAAGACAAAACGTACCATTGGCCATGTCAATGGACTCAACATGTTCTTGCAGCTCATCCAACAAATCTGCCAAAGAACAAGGTCATTACATAAGTAATTACAAATCCAAATCATTTAGACCCAACAAAGAGTACCTTCAATATCAGCAGGAGTAACTCCTTGAGATTCCAACACTTGTTCTGGGGTTTGCATCACAAGAGTTATCTCCTTCATTCTCTTTATCACATCAACGCTCTGTGATTGCATAGCTTCCGTAAACCATCTTCTATCCTCCTCACTGTCATTACACAAATTCAATGCATTTTTCAATCTTTTTCTATAAAAAAAAACAACTAATTCTTCTCAACATCAATAAATGATTACCTGAGATTGCGATTTGGAGCAGTCCCATCAGAATGGGCAAGGCTCCACTTGAGCAATCCGTCCCAGTTGGGTCCCTCTTTTGCCATGCCTCTTCCACTTCACTAATACCT
>Ga0325414_1006612_pt1 | contig 12303 bp, 11 predicted proteins | sample PopdelMetagenome_8_FD_206183 | JGI IMG/M metagenome (GOLD analysis project Ga0325414, IMG submission 206183) | Populus deltoides microbial communities from Bellville, Georgia, United States - Leaf-PdKOR-R3 | ecosystem: Host-associated > Plants > Phyllosphere > Phylloplane/Leaf | place: USA... | reverse complement strand
AATTTGCATCTTAACAATGTTTTTTCATAACCTGTGGTCAAAACACAATAAATTATATTATAGTAGCTTTAATGGTTGTGATTTGAAAAAAATAATTTTTAAAAAATCACTTTTACTTGTGGTTGGGCTAGGCAAAATATATTTTCAGTTAAAATTGTGGTTTGAATTGTTGTTTGATCAAAAAAGTTGTTATAATATGTTGGTTAAAATCATGGTTGGAATTATTGTTGTACATAAAATGACCAAAAAAACACAAAATTCTCTTTTATTTTTTAAATAGCAAAATTAACACAAGAAGAAATGAAAATTGAAGAAGATTAAAGACAAGCAAATCTGGTGGATGGATTCCCAGTTATTGTGGCCTTGTTTTCATGGATTGAATTTTTTTCATGTGTACAGATTTGTATTTTTTGAGACATATGAGAACTAAGGCTAAAAAGTTTGGAGGATCATAGCTAATTACACAAGAAGAAAAGAAAGAGGAACGGGAGGTTGAATGAAAAGATAGCCTCGAGTTATTTTAATCACTTTCTACAACTATTCTTGTTTCTTTTCTTAAAAATTATCGGTGGAAAAACAACTATACTTTCAAATCAACTTCGAAAACATATATGAATGCTTTTTATAAACTTGCAATTGAACCACAAATATAACCGGATCCCACATTTTAAAAGCATAGTTGAAAATTTAACCAAATAACATTTTTTGGTTTCTCCTAAACACCTCAAAAACAAACACCCCTATATTACCTTCAAGAATAACAGTCCAAGTTCTTAGTTTGTATAAAATAAAAAAATAATGCTTCCTAGGTTTAAAAAGGTCCAAGCATTTTTTGCATTCTTCCGCCCTCACATCTAAGCCTTGTCAATGTAATGAACTTACAATATTTTATCTAATTCCCACATGTGATTTTCACTGAATAACATTTAGGGTACGTGATTTTAAAAATAACCCCAAAAGACAATCAAGACAAAAAGAAAATAACAGAGACCAGACTAGTAAGTTGCTAAATTCCCAGTGCAGTAGAATTTCCATAAAAAAAAGAGAGAATCGAGAGAAATACTGCAGAATCGTATGAATTCAGTGAGTGAGAGTAGGAAAGGCACGTTTTTTCCCCCATCAGATTATATAGCATGCGAGTAGTCATAAACAGTAACCATAATCTGCAGATTTAGAGATGAAGACCCTGATGTGATCTATACAAAAACTCTTCATAGGGGGGGTTATATTTTCTTAAAGTATGAACCTAATTAACAAAATTCCCCCCTTTCAACCTTCACAGCATATGTTTCTGCCTACAACTGGACAGTACTTGCCACTATACGCTCCTTCAATGCATTCGCTCCAAGCAATTACTGTTTTTTCTATACCAAGTCACCCTCCAGGTAAGATCAGAGAGAGAGAGAGAGAGAGAGAGAGAGAGAGAGTTCCATGGACACAAACCCCAATTACTCTGACAAAAATTCTCAGATCCAAGGGTGCCAAAAAGCACCCTTCAAGCTCCTCTGTTATTTGATTCGTCAAGCTGCGAAAAAAACTCTCTTGATACATGGTTCTTCCCTCCGCAAATGAAGCTTCTCCTACAAAACCGCCTGATTGTATCATAAAACTCTTGATTATACGTCACCATTCTCTCGTGTGTCAAAATTTAATGTTTTCAATACCACTGCTGATGTACTGGGTCGATGTTGCAAAACATCACTATAAACAACAAAAATGTCAAGCCATGGTAAACTTGATACTCTGTGGTTCAAGAAATAATTCCTCAAATTCTTCTTTAAACACTAGTTTCCAGCTTCAAAGAACAGAACTTGAGGTTGCAAGTGTCCTTTTTCACACATGATAAGAACCTCAGTCCAGCTACCAATTACCTATTAATAGAAAGAATAATTGTAAGACACGATAGCAGATAAAACAATGGCCAGACATGAATGAAGATGTACCTTGACAGTGTTGTCATCATACATAATCCACTGACTGTGATCGTGACTATAGGCGAAGCAATGATAATGTTGCCCGTAGTAGCACACCTGAAGTTAAAAGGATCATGAGGAACGGAATAAAGTACAAATTGGCATCCCAACAACCAATGACCCAATCAGACATCCATAACATGAACAAACATAGCAAGAATGTTCCAGTAAAAAGAACAACTAAATAAATTTTACTGCTCTTCTCGTATTCCCCCTGATTCAAAGACTTCAAGTTCTATAAGAATTTTCTCCCTTGTTCGCAATAAAAGAACGTTAAATTTGATTCATTTTTCAACTGCCATAAGAATGCACAGCCTACATGGATGTGCCATTCATTTTGTTTCATTTCTTAGTTGATGAGGCACATCTGTCTGTGGTTACTTTCGTTCATATGTTTAAAACTATTTCTCTATGGAAAAATATGAAGGCATATGGTGCACTTTAAAAACAAACCAATTTTCTAGAAAACTGGAGTTTTTTGTTCAAATGCAACTCATCTAAAAAATTAATTTTTCAAATTTACATTGAGTTTTAAAAACATATTTTTAATGTTTCTTATGGTTTTTCTTCACAAAGTTTACAACGTTTTTCAAAAAAAAAAAAAAAAACTGAAGAAGAATAATATAATATCCTTCATTTATATACATTCACTTTTAGCAACATAAAGCATTAAAATTATTTTCTTTTACATATATGATTAATATCATAAATTTATTTTTTTTATTAAAAGTATAATACAAAATACTATTCTTTTTCTTTAGTTAACAAGTACAACTTTTTTCTGATAATTTCTAATTTGAATGAAATAAAAGTAATACTTCTATAGTTAGTTAAAGATTAAGATATTATTATAATTTTCTAATAATAGTTATGATCTTGACATTTTTCTTCTTTTTGTAGTGAAAAAATTCTTAACCATTAAAAAACAATAAACACAGTTTTCTATTTTTCATTGGAAATAGGGATGGAAGATAATTTCCTGTTGCTAGACAAATACTAACCATGAGTTTTCGTTTTTTGTTTTCTAAAATAGAAAACAAGGCATCATTTGGTTTGCATTTAAGTGTCACAAAGAAAGGATATAAAAAAATTAGATGAAAACTGGGCCCTTGTTTTTAAATAAGAGAATTCAGAAAATGACTTTTGGTAGTTTTCATTTGAATACAAAACTGAAAAAAAAAATACTTGTTTTCAGGAAAACAATTGTCATTTTCAATTGGTAAACATGTTCTCTAGAAATCTTTCTACAAATTGGGAGATTTTCAACTACACCCTAAGGTTTCCACATTTTTCCACTTGATGAATTTGATTTTTATATCTTTCTCCTGTTGTCCCTAGAAAACTGGTGCTTAAATATTTTCTCACTTTCAGTATTTTCAAATGCTTATCTTTTCACCCTCATATAGATAACTCATCTTTCCTTCCAACATAACTAACAGAACAGCCAAACCAATCTTTCTTAATTTAACAGCATATGCAAAGTTTTTAATATCAATATCTTCATCAAGATAACATAATAAATGGTCTGAATGACTTTACATACCACTGAAACCAAGCTACGTATGTTCTTCAGATCCAGACCACGATAAAAAACACTGATATCTATCTCAGTACTTAGAGCAGCCAATGTTGCCTTTATATCATCAATGCTTTCACAGGTTTTTCTCCAGCCCAGAACTGCATGCCAAAAAATTGCTTAATTTTGGGTTTCCACAAGCTTGTCATTCTGTCTAAGCAAAAATCTCTTAACTATTCAGGAAAACATTCACCTGTTGTAAAAACATGTGGTGGAGTTGACATAATGTGATGGATGTAATTGGGCTTCCCACAACCACCAGCCTCGGGATCACAAGTTAACTGGTGATTCATTTCGACAAGATTTAAAAGTTCATCAAAACAGCTTTCAGCACACAGGACCTGCAAGGAAAAAGGAAAAAAATCAATGGACAAGGTAATAGATAATGGACTATACACCTAGAGAAAAAAATTCTGAACATGGAGAAGTAAGTGATTGTGTAAAATATTTTTACCAGCAACAATTACCTTCATTGTTCGGAGGGCAGTGGCATTTATATTATGAAAGAAAGCATTGTACTTCAAATGTCTGGACTCCACACCACAACTCTGGCAATTCATTTGTTCTGAAATGTCCATTCCAAAAAGAGAGTGCACTATACAAGCATTCTTTTTTGTACATTCCCAAGATTCCATGCCACTACATTCCACTGATTCAGAATCAGAGCCATGTAAACCAGTGGTAAATGCTCGATGAAGGCAGTCAAATATTACAGCCAATACTTCAGATGCATCATTCATCTGACCCTGCAATTCGATTGTGACCAGCTCAGCAAAGACATCCTTGTACATCAATTCATATACTGTGAAGAGTGAATGACGAAAAATCACAGTTCACTGAATACATGAAAACCAAGGCGGACAAAAACAAATCTTAAAAAATCACCTCCTGGAAGAAATTACTATTAGGATACAAATTGCTCAAAGCTATCCTGAGGGATGTAGGAGCAACTGCTTCCCTTCGTGTATCTGTGGATGCCATGCTGATAGCAGTAAGAATATCATACAATGCACAGACAACACATGGATCTCCCACATGAACATGCTCTGATTTTGATCTACTCAAGAACTCATCTCGAAATCGCCTTAAATGCCACAAGGACTGAAGTTATACAAGAAGCCAGAAGAAACAGGTGAGCAATGAATAGTGAAATGGAAAAGCATACACCAATGGAATAGTGAGAAGAATATATAAATAGAATAGTGAAACAGCAAAGATGTCGTTGTATAGAAAATACCTGTATGATAACATTCAGGAAGCAATTGTATTCACCAATATCATTCTTCAAGCCAGTGCCAAATACATCAGTTCCATCCACATTTTCAGTTGCAACTTCATATGGTACAGTACGAGAATTATCAAGTTCAGAATATATTGTTTGTAGTGCTTTCAAACATGACATCAAGGGTATCTTCTGATGTGCTTGAAATGTGTCTTGAAAATCAATGCAAATAGATGGATATAGAGTTACAAATAAATGGACCTTTACTTCAGCGACTAGGGAATGGAAAACCATGTCTTGACCATGTTGGTAAATGCATTCAATAGCCTAAGGCAAATGCTGCCTGGCATGATTCAACCAAACTCAGCCAACCAATCTCAAGACCAGGTCAGAGCCCATTTGATTCTCAATCAGTAAGATGATGGATTGCTTGATATCGAGTAAGACAACAGTGCAAAATACTTTTATGTCAGATGCAAAGATATTCGTTTGACCTCAATGCTCATTGTGACCACCTCAAATGATGTAACAAGTGATTTTCTAAGCCTGACAGGTATAGTGCCAACAAATAATAATAATAATAATAATAATAATAATAAATGCACAGTCAAGTCCAGTACCCAAGCAAAGCAATTATTTAATTAATCAAGTAACCCACATCCCAGCTTCCTAGCGAGACTTGTAGCATGCTCAGAAACCCACCCAGGCGGGCAGTTGCGGGCAAATTAAATGTGAAACTATTCTCTTTTCAACAGGTAGTTAGTTAAGTGAACAATATAGAATCTTGAATGTTTGTCAAAGTGAATTAACCAAATACACAGAGGAAGCTTTATTGGCCTCTTTTTCACAGTGGTGTGTGCATACACATCAAATGTACATGAATTGTTGGAGACACAATTCCTCCTGCCTATATAGTACTAACACAAATGAAGAGAATCTAGGTTCTGATGATGGAACCCATCCTTCAGCATAGGCATCCTCCATGACATTCTAGGTTTCATTGTTGAGGCTTCTTGTTGTTATTGTCAAAATAAATTGACCCTGAAATAGATGGTTAGGTGCAGAACTATATGCAACAATACCTTTGATGAAAATAAACCCAGGGGATAAACTGCCCAAATGGGAAACAAATTTTCAATTTAGTTGATCAAAACAGGAAACACAAGTCAAATTAATCTTTTTATGCACAGAAGACTGAACTTGCCATTAAATAAGAAAATGAATAAAGATTACATTTTACAGAACTGGAAAGAAAAAATATAGCACGACCTTTTATACCAGATATCAGAAGATTTTGACAGAAAATGTCTTAAGAAACTGTCTATCATACAAAAATATCAATAATGCTCAAAAACCTTAAAGAAGCATAGATAATTCATTAATGCTCAAAGACCTTAAAGAAGATAGAAAAGTGCAATTTTGATAGAGAAGTGGGGTTTCATGGGCCAAAAGGCATCGAATGAAGAACACTGATTTTGTTCCCTTAGGGCCCATCTAGTTGGCATAGTTAAAAATGTGCAATTATAAAATGTAGTGAAGTACAATGAAAGCAAGCAAATGATCAAGAGAAATTTACCGAGGCTTTGGCGCACGGCTCTTTCAAGGTCAGCTTGAAACCTTTCCTCATCATCCTCCTCTACTTGTAACTGTCTCAGAGTCTTAGTTGCACTATCTCCCAAATTTGGAGTAACTGATTTCACATATGGAAACCCATGTAATGTTAGGTTCAACGTGTAGAGAATCAACCAAAAAATAGCTTAAGGTTTAATGGCTGACAGGCAAGTAAAGAAGACCATAATACAACAGCACACAACAAACCAGAATGAGAGGCCAAAGTGACCATCATACAACTAAGGTATCCTGGAGAATATAATTAAAATGTAAATCCCAGACAATGCACATGAGCAGTTGAGCAGAAGGCAATGTTAAACAAGTAATACAATTGATACTGCAAAACTTAAATGCTACACTTAACATTCATATGAAAACATCACATAAAGTTACAAAACTAGAAGCCTCTCAAAAAGCTCAATTCAACAAACCATAATTTTATGTTGGAATTTAAACTAGTTTGGTAATGACATCATGAGTCATGAACGGGTTTTTCACAGAGATATGCAGGAAGAGAGCAATATACCATCAACACCACCTGATGTTTTTACTAATACGGTATTAAAAGTAAAGATTAAACATTTCTATACCCACAACGTCATCCTTTGTGAAAATGCTGCTGAATGAGATCACTACTCCCTTTTGCACCACACTCAGACTATTATGCTAGCATGTCTTTTCAGTGTCAGGGATCAATTGGATGGCAAAACTAAGGAGAGGTGTGGGCTTGGTAGAATATATAGGGGGGGAAACTTCTTCAATTACTTCAACAATTCTTTGGCTCAAGTAAGGAAACGTAACAAGAGGGCTTCTGAGGGAGAGGAATTTCCTCTCTGAGCCTTTTGATGGTTAGATTAAAACTCTATACTAACTTTTTTTCTATATAGAGCAATATTTGGAAGATTGTCTATTCATTTATAAATTTTGTAGATTCACTCACTTGCCTTTGTTCTTCAACAAACAACTCTCTTGTAAATGAGTTCACTGTGCTCTCTAGTATGGTTCTCTTGTCACAAAATATTTTAATCATCCATACAGAAGATGAAAAAAGGCTAGTATAGAACAGTAAATACAGGGACAGGAACATCCTTACATGCAAAAACTAAGCTATGAACATCAGAGCCAATTTTGTTTTAACACATCTTTACTTTAACAACAACTACAAGTATCATTAAGTGTTGCATAATAAAAAATTAGACACAGAATCACCAGGATAATCCCAAGGGTAATATGTCCTCGGATTAAAAATATTTAATTTCAATTACTGTCCAGGAAGTATTATATGTATTGTCATTTAAATAAAAGATGGAGTAAACAATAAATCTAAGTGAGAAATAGACGGATTAAAGCTGCTGGTTAACAGGGTGTGGTGGGGTGGGGTTGTCGAAAGGGCAGTGGGAAACAAAAGATATCACCATAATTAGATGATAAAAAAAATGACGTGTTATCCACATTAGGTAATCTTAAATCCACAACCATGATTACAGCACTTTAGAAGATTGAAGTCCATTGCAATGCACGCTTCTATGCATGATACAGCCTAATTAAGAATCAAACAAAAATTAATCATGGGGAAAATTAATCATGGGGAATAAACACATACTGCTTCCAACTTCAATATTTTCCATTTCACATGACATAGGTTGATTTTTTCCATCATATTTAGCGGAGCTTTTCTGCCTCCTACTTTTCCTACCTAACTGTCGATCAGAAGGACCACCCTCCACATTTCCTCCAGTAGATGGCTCTGCAAAATAAAGACGATGAAAATCATTTAAGAACATTACCACAAGCCCCAGCCTCTTTCAGAAACTCTATTGTATAATGCTAACCCACCACTGGCAGTTGTCATAGGCATGCCTTCTAAATTGTTGGGGAACCCACTCTTCTGTGTCAACTGTTCCTGAAAGTGAAATGTCATAAGGTTCCATTTGACATTTAATGGAAATCTCCTAAACACAGCATTCTAACTCTTAGAATAACCTCTGTTTATCTATTCAAGAATCACATTTCCAAAGGATATGGAACTAATATTGATTTTCAATCCCTGTACAATATCTTGAAAGGGAAAATTTCAAACTAATGCTTACCAATGGCTCATAGGAATCAGCAGCAGGATCAAAGCAAATATTGCATCCATACAACTTCTCTGGAAGAGTTATATGAGAATTTTTGTACTGTTGCTCAGCAAGATGTTTCTGTTTGGCCTCATTCTCTATTCGTCTTTGATACTTTAAAGATTCTTCAAGCATTCTTTCCTCCTCTTCAATCTCAATTTTCCATCTAAATTCTTCCTCCTGTTGTCTCAAGTCATCACCATTTCTGGAAAGATGACACTGAGAATCTGGATAGTCACCATCAGATGCAACTGGAAAGGAACTGCAGAGAGGAATGAATCAAACATTATAAAAAAATGCAGTATGCATTATCAGTACTACAAAAAAAGGTGCAAATTAAAACAGCAGCGCATATTGTGGAAACACAAATTAGAGGTGCAAAGCAAAACATAAGAAAGCATACCCCCTTTCATTAGTCACATCTTGAAGCAAGTGCTGCTCGCTAGCAGCAGCAACCTACAAAGCAGAACACATTAGACTTGCATAATGGACTGTGTCTGTCTACTATGAAGAAGCCTGCAGTGCATGAAACACAACCATAAGGAGAAATTTGAAACCTTCAATTCCTTGGTTTTCTTATACTCTTTGTTCTTTCTCCTATCCTTCCCCTTCTCCAATGTATTTCTTGAAATATCACTTCTTCCTTGGGTACCCTTCTTGGAATCAAGGGCAAGCTCCGCCAAAAATGCTTCTCCTGCAGCATTAGACTTCTCTGTGGCATCCTTCTCAGCTAGATCCTCCAAGTGTGCCTGCAAAAGAGAGATTAGAGCAAAAATAATAAGCAAAGATACAGCTCAAAGAGATGTGAAACACCCTATTCATCACTGCTCAATACAGACCCTCATGTATGACTTCACTAGAGGTGGCAAGATTGATCGATAATCAAGGGCAGAAACTGACTCGAGCTTGAGTTCCAACTGTTGCATTCCAGTAACAATCCGCATGATTTGGGCATCAATTTTGCTGAGCTGAACCACTATAAAAGTGAGTAAAGTTGCAAGGACCATTATCAATATTATTTTACTTAATAAGGGGAACTAACATACTGACCTCTATTGACAACTGTTCTTTCTGTCGCTGGATAGCAATTTCTATGAAAGTTTCCACTTGATGCATTTGGTCCTTGGTTCTCCAATTACCATCTTCACCAGATTTCAAGTCACAAAACTGAGAAGTTATACCACCATAAGTATCCTCGTACCCATATTGATTGACATTCAGAGTATCTGCTTCTTTTAACACATTTGATATAGCATCTAACTCAAATCTACTGCTAAAGAACAGAGCATCATGCTCATTCTCAACAAGCTTCTCTCTCCGCTGCCTAAGAACAGAATCATAGCTTCTAAGTTCAAAGAGCGTGTCAGTTTCCCTCTTCTTACCTTCTTCAAGACAGAGATCCTCCACAGCCTGCAATGCTTGCTCATAGCTTAAATGTTCACATTTCCTCTCATAAAGGCTCTGCAGATGGTAAAACTCCTTCTCAAGCGTCTGGAGAATTTCCATCCCTTGATTCATTCTCTCTTCTTTTGTACGGATCCATGATTGTAATTGCTCTCCGCTAGAAAGACCTGCAAATATCCATGATAGTAAAGTATCAACAGCAGGTAGAACCCCATCTCCATTGCCAACAATAGTTGAACTTGCTGTGGTGACATCATCATCAGGACATGTTCTTGGAGCATATTCCAATGGCAATAAACAATTATCCAAGTAGAGACAAGATGCATCATCATTAAGAACAATATTCTCTTTTATTTCAGGACCTTTAGCACCAGTATTCATGTCATCTACAACGCTACTTTTCTCAGGAGACATTCCTAAACCACAAGAACGAGATAGTTCCTGTAAGAATTTGAGGATCTTTTTGAGCTGGAATGCTCCCAGAAAGCAAATGCACATAGGTGTCTGGCCCACACCATGGTTCAGAAGTTGAGAGCCAGTAGCAAGACTCTGTAGCTCATCCACTGTAAATTGTATCACCTTGTTAAGATGGCTTGCAGCAAGATATTTATGTCTAATAAGTGCCTGAAATACATCATGGATTTTTTCAAGGAGCTTTGCTCGCTCAGAATCCTCTGAAATAGGCCAGCGCTCAATAGTGCATGCAATAGACAGTTGGTTCCCATCAAATTCTTTACCTTCAATACTGTAAACTTTACCGGAGTTGCTGCTGCTCACAGGACAACTAATACAACCATCCCTCAAATTTGCCTTCTCTGGAGAAGAATCCCATGCGTCTTTGAAACAACCATCACCGTCCTCATTATGGTTCTCTGAGCAAATATCCTCAACAAGTTCTCCATTCTGACATTTCCCTCGATTCCAAAGCATCTTAACCGCAGAGGAAATGTCTAATGGTTTCCAGGAGCAACTGTTAATCATTTCAATCCACTCATTGTCAGGACTCTGTGGCAAAACCTCCTGCATCTTCGGCATAAGACTCCTCATGTGCTCTTGCACAACATGATGCAAATGACTATCCGAGTCCGCAAACTTTTCATTGCATCGACAACACACCCAAAACCTCCAGCTCTTATTCTCCTCGCTGCAAGCCAACGCCTCATTCAAAACATCACTCGCCAATCCATTCTTTGATGACACAAAATACCTCTTCAAATCACTGACCTTAATGTTCAACAACTCCCTCTTCATTTCCAAGCTCATCGAATTCCAATAGGACCGAACCCAATCCTTTCTCTCAGTGTTAGTCCCATTCTTCCTTGCATTACTCCCATTCTTCCTCCTCTCTCCTCTCCTATCACTCCAAGGCGTTACCTCCACTCCTTTATCACTCCTCTCTCCCTCACGCTGTCCCAAACCTATCTCCGACTTCTGCAACAACCTCGCAGCAGCAACCCTAACTTCAATTTCTTTCCTCTTCTCTTCCTGTGTCTTAGTAGCCTTCTTAATCTCATTTGGCCGCCTTGTTTGCACCAACCTAACTTCCATTGGATCTTCAGTAGCTCTTCGTATAGGTATTAACCTAATCTCCTCACCAGTCCCCAAATTCTTCATCCAAGTAGAAATCGAAGCAATGTTCGACTTCTGCTGCAAATTTTTCAACTCACCTTGCACATGTGCAATCCTCCCTTCCGCAGTAGCTATCTTCTGCTGACTCTCCTCCTGCAAACTCTCCTTCGCAGGATCAATCGGATTCTCAATTTTCAAAGCACGGTCACACTCTTTCATTACCTCTTCATACTCTTTCCCATCATTCGCGGCCTCATACAGTAAATTCGCATAGAAATGAGCGAACTCGATCGAATTCGGAGACAATTCCGCGGCTCTACGAGCAGCTTCGATTGCGTTCTTTAAATACCGCTGCTTACTGTTAGGGTCGTCGATTATTGAAGCAACTTTAACACACACCGTACTATGAACACGGTGGATTAAGGCGTCGCCGCCGTGTTTAGCGCCTGAATCCTTCATGATACGTAGGGCTTTTGTGTGGTTTCCACGACGGAGAGCATTTAAGGCGCGGTCACATTCGTGCTTGATTGTTGAAGAACCGTCCGATTCTGTAGAAACCGAATTAGGAGAAGGATAGAGGTCGGTTTCATCGGAAGCCACAGTGGGCGCCGCCGCAGACGGTGGCGGAGGGTGTTTGGTACGAGAAGTTAGAGGCCGTTTTCTGTTCCCCATGGAATTTTAATGGTCCGTCACAAAAAAGAAAGGATGCATGGAATATGCAAAATGCGTCACTTCTATGATTATTATTACTATTATGATCTATAGAGTAAAGAGACAGGCTTACTAGGAAATGTGAGTGGGGGTAAAGAGGGGATTTCACTAGGTGTGCCG
>Ga0325414_1006611_pt1 | contig 12304 bp, 8 predicted proteins | sample PopdelMetagenome_8_FD_206183 | JGI IMG/M metagenome (GOLD analysis project Ga0325414, IMG submission 206183) | Populus deltoides microbial communities from Bellville, Georgia, United States - Leaf-PdKOR-R3 | ecosystem: Host-associated > Plants > Phyllosphere > Phylloplane/Leaf | place: USA... | reverse complement strand
CTTTTTCAACAAAAACTATTGATATAATGACATATTGTATCAATCTCAGTCCCCTAGCGAACCGTGTCATGGACTCTATTGAGTTTACTAATTTGTTTTTTATAAAATATTTTTTAATTATATGATACAAATGTATGGTAAAAAAATTTAGCACCAACCTAAAAATAAAAAATCATTTGAGACAATGATAACCTTATAAAAAGGGAAAAAAATAAAATAAATCATGTAGTTTATTCTCCAACCAATTCAATATTGAAGGATAAAATCGAGAAAAAAAATTAATGAATAAAACACCAACCTAATACCATAGTTATTAGACTCGATCCATTAACCCGATAAACCTGGAAAATTAAAAAAAAATTGGGGTTTTAATTTTCCACATTATAAATTTAAGAAATAATTCATGTGAATGTAGGTTATACATGTTGTAAATAATAAACTTTAAAAGATTACTTTAAAATATTTTTTATCTCACATTGAAAAGATATTGTCCTCTCCTTTTATGTTGAAGTATTTAAATCAAAATGTTTTCTTATCCCACATTGGAAAAACACAACTTTCTTCTTGTGAACATAGAGTATATATATTAATGGGCTTTCAATCCCACATTAAAAAATTAAAAGCTTATTCTAGTATTTATATAGTGAATTTTGATAAGGGCTGATAATCAACAAAGAAAATATGGTAAACTTGCAAGCATTAGGTTGGGTCGAGCTAGTAAAAAGCCATCAATTATCCCCCATGCTCGAAATAGTGAAAAACCATTGATAATTTACCCTTTTGCCTGTTAATTGATTTATTCCACCTGTTTAGAAAAACTGTAACCTTAAAAAAATCATCACAGTCTAATTAAAACATAAACCTAAATTTTATATTTTTTAAAATAACATATCAAATATGCATTATCATAAAAAAAATCAAAATTATTTAAGAAAAAGAGAGAAGGATAAGGCCAGACCAAGTCTAATTAAAACATAAACCCAAATTTTGTTTTTTAAAAAATAATATATCAAATATGCATTATCATAAAAAAATCAAAATTATTTACGAAAAAAATAGAGAAGGATAAAGCCAGACCAAGCCTCGAGCTCGACCCATGCCTAAAGGGCCTGCATGCGGGCTTGCGATGTCTAGTCCAGTCGTGCAAGCCTTAATTATTTTTTGTTAGATAATAGGGAGGGCGACTTTTTTTTTTTAAAAAAAAAGACATGTCAAATGTCACTCATCATACCTAGATTCCAACCACCATAGTGGCCAGAAAATCAGGGTAGTTGATGTTTTTCTTCTAGAAACCCATTTTCAACCCATTCTCAACCCAGACAACTAGAAATCACCTTATTAACCTTTTTAAACCAATCCTCGACCTCCAAAAGCGCAAAAAACAGTCAAAAACCCAAAATCAACTCAGAAACTAATTTCTTCCTAACCTCAAATCTTGTTTTCTTAGGCACTTTCAAGGTAAAAAAAACCCAAGTCAAACTTTTCTCATCATATGGAACCATTTGGAACAAAAATCTAACGTTTTGGTGGCCGGTATCGAAGAAATGACATTTTCTCTCTCTAGGTCGGAGTCCAGCTATCCTCTCTCTCTCTCTCTCTCTTCTCACCCATTAAAGACTGAAATATGATGAAAATGAACTTTAGTACCAAAATGCAATTGTTAAAAATGCAAAGGACCAATCACCTTATAGTAAAAAAATATAGGGGGAAAATTTACTTCACAAATAAATTTGAACGCACTACCTATGTCACCCTTGTTTTGCACTTCAGTCCCCTGACTTTCAATTCAATCCTTAGCCACAAAAAAACATTCAATTAGGCTCTAAGTTGGGCTTAATTATGTTGAAACAAAGTTCAAGGACCAAATTAAAAATTTTCAAAATCTCACTATTACAATCCATAGTGAAATGTGAGATGAAGAATAGTAAAAATATATACAATAAAACAGCCACGCGTTTTATATTCTAGGTAATATGTACATGCTTGTTTGATTACTACGAGACTTGCATCTCAATGGTGCAATTATATAGGTTTTCTTACGTGATTGACTAATGATCATCGACTTGAGGGTGACATACTTCTTAAAAGAATTTTTTCCTCAAGAAGTTGGGTTTTGTGTTTAAAAAGTGTAATTTTGTTTTTCTTAAAAAAAATGTAAATATAGATTTGTCTTTTTCATTAAGAAATCAAGTTGAGAATTGTATAATCTTTTAAAAAGTTTTGCTGATGAAAAGTTAAAGCTTTAGTGGTTTACTTATCAAAGAATAAAACCATAGCTAATATAATTAAACCATGGATGTTATTAATGCAAATTCTCAAATCATTGTTCGCCTCACTCCATCAAACTACACTCAATGGATTGCTCAATTTGACGTCATTCTTATTAGGTATGATCTTCATTGAGATGTTCATGGCATTCTTCCTTACCCATCTCATTATTAAAAAATTGGCAAATACAAATGAAAACACCAGTGGATTTTTTCTGTTGGTATTTTGTAGTGATATTTACCGATTGAATTTTTCCATTACTAACTCCATTGGTAAACACTGATGGAAACATATCATCGGTATATATCGAGGGAATTACAGTCGGAATAGAAGGAATAAAAAAACCAAACAATGCAATGGCGTGTAAGTTTTTACAGACGTAGTTACCGATAGAATTACAATGGGATTTAAATAGGCAAATCATACAATGACGTGGCATTGATACCGACTGAATAGTTGATGGAGTCACCATTAGAATAATTTCATCGGTAAATCTATCTGTAATATTTAATATATGACCCGACGCTCGACCCTCCTTTCCCCCTCCCTCATTTCTCCTTCTTTCCTGTAAAATTTCTTTGTAACAAAACAGCCTCACCCCCCCTCAATCTCAACACAATTCAACCTCTCACACCTTTTCCAGTCAAAACACACACCGTTTGTCATCATCCGAGTTCTGATTGAAATTTTATTGAGGATTCTCTACCTTAAGTAAGCAAATCTATCATTTTTTAATTTGAACTCAATTTTAAAATGTTAATTTTTTTGCATATTTTTGTAGTATATGTATTTTGTTTAGATGTTTACTTATTTTATTGTTTTTTATCTAACAAACTTGTTGTATGGATTTATGATTTGTACATGTTTTGCTTGTTTTATATTTTATAAAATTGTATTTGTTTGTAAATTGTTGAAACTTATGTCGAATTACCGACTTAGGTGTTTTGTGATGAAATAAATAATGACTTGTTTAACGAGTTCATTTTATATTTTATTGATCTTATTTTCGAGTTGTAATTTCTGTAAATGTGTGTTGTTGCCCATTTTTGGGTTCCACAAAAAAATGAAAAAAATATAAAAAATACATATCAAAAAAATATATTCGGAAGGAATAAAAAAAGGAGTGAGAAAAGGATGTTGGAACGCCCATAAAATGGCTAGGAATTGGTTGAGGAGGTTCAGAAATACAAGAATTGAAATTTGACATTATTTTTTTTACTGATGAGAACCCTATTGACAAAGAAAATTCAAGTTGAGGAAGAAAAGTTTAAAATCAGATGTTTATGGACTCAATTAAATTTTATCTAAAGTTTAATTGAATTATGGAGGGGAGGGTTGGATTGTAAGAAAAATTGATTTTTAAGTCAATTTAGGCTTTTATTTGAAGAAATTAAAGTTTTGGGATCCAATTATAATTTTGAAGAGTTGATTTGGTCAAATCAAGGGTTTAATTGCATAATTATTAAATTTTGATGGTCAATTAGAGACTTAATTGAAACAATCCGAAACCAAGGACCAAACCAGAAAAAGGCACTAAAATCAAGGGATCCAATTACAAATTATCTAGGGGGCTTGATTACAAAATTGTAAAACATCCAATGACCAAATCAGAAATATCCATTTTCATAGGAAGAAGGTGCCGTTTCAGAGTAATATTTCATCACCTTTCTTCAAAGCCGTTTCAGCGAACAGTGGAGCCATTTCAGCAACAAAAATAGCAGATTGCTTCAGTTATGGGGAATGTTTTACGACTACTATTCCTCTACATGTCGTTACCAAGCTGAACGTTGCACCACAGGGTATTCTTTGGCTTATAAAAGCCAGAGAAAGACGATGAAACAGAGGAGCAGAAACATTGGAGGGAGAACGAGACAGTGAGGAGAAAACAGAGGAGAAAAAAACGGGATAGAGAGGGAGAGTGTAAGGAAGAGGAGAAGAGAGAAAAGGGCGAGAGAGAGAGGGAACAATACGAAAGAAAAAGGGAGGGGATCAGAAGAGAGAGGAGACACAAGACAAAGAAGGGGAAGAATTAAAAAGAAAACAGGGGGGGAGAGGCTCACGCCTCTACACAAAGAGGAGAAGAGCCACCGTTGCCCCTCACTGCAACTCCTCCGGTCAGCAACCTCCACCACACTGTCTGAAAGCCACCAGCGGCTCCGCCCCTACCAGAGACTAAAAGGAGAAGAACCAAACAGAAGCAGACGAGGAAGGAAACAAAAACAGAGGTTGGCGCCTCTGCACGGGGAAGAAAAGGAAAAACAGCAGCGCCACCAGGCTTCTCAGCCGCCACCACAGCCGGCTGCCGCGACACCAACGCCACCATGAGCCACAAGCACCGTAAATGACGGCGCCTCCATTCTAGGTAACTCTCTTCCCTTTGTTTTAGTTTCTCACTTCATCTTCTTGCATGCAGAATGTGCACTGTGCACATTTCTGCAAGCAAAAAGAAATAATTACCCTGTTACTGTGCATGAGCACAGTAACGGGTAATTATATTTGGGGATGGTTACTTTGCATGGGCGCAGTAACCAGTCTGGGTTGACTCAGCCCAATATGTGTTAGTTTGCATTTTATTGGGTTGATCTCGATCCAATTTCTTTTTGGGTCGGGTCTGGCCCATTCAAAAAGAAATTTCTTCAAAAAAATTATTTCAAAAAATCTGTGATTTTCCGCAAATTTGTTACTGCATTTTGATTAATATCGGTTTGTATTTTTATATTGTAAAGATACAAATCCGGTATTAAAATACTCGGTTTTCGTCAAGATATAAAAAAATAAAATAAAAATAAAAAATATTTTGTTTTCATGCATACGGCCAAGTCTCTCAAAAATAAAATAAAAAATCATATTATATTTTCATACAACAAAGGAAATTTCAAAAAAAAAAATATGTATTTAACCATACGTATGAATTTCTTCACTTTTATTTCTCATGTAGTTAGTTTTCAATTTAAGCAACCTTTATTTATTTATTTATTTTTATTTTTCCGGGGTTTACAAGCGACCTGAGTCATGAGATGAGAACAACATAATAAAAAATAAATCCAATATTAAAGGACCCATGACCCGGGTTATGAGACTTAGATAATCTCTTAGAAAGAAAATAAAAAATGACCCAATTTAACCAAAGTTAAAATGCCAAAACCTAAGAACCTAATCATGAGATAAAGATATCCCCATAGAAAACAAATCAAATTAGATTATGAAGCTCGATTCCCAACCAACTCAATGTTGAATGATAAAATTGGAAAATAACTTAATAGAAAGCAAAAAAACAACCCAAGTCAACTCGGATTAATTCATTAAGTACTATTCCCAGACCATGAGATTAGAATAACTTAATAAAAAGCAACAAAGTAAATCATGAAGCCTAATTTTGATTGACAAAAGACCTATTTAGCAAAAATATTTGTATTTCGTGTAAAGATATACAAATTTGGATGAGTAAGGACTTAATAGGTATTTTGAAAGGCTTAATTAATTTTATTAAGGACTTAATTGCAATGAAAATCAATTTTTTAAAGTCAATTTGGGTGTTAATTGGAAGAAATTGAAGTTTGGGGACTGAAATTAGACTTTTAAAAGTTTAATTGGTCAAATCAGGGGCTTAATTGTGAAAAATTAAAGTTTGATAGCTAATTAAGGGTTTGATTTAAAAAATTCAAAATCAAGGATCAAATCATAAAAGACGTGAGATTTCAAAGGCTAAAATTGACCAAATCAGGGGGGAAATTGAAGAAATTGAAAGTTTGATGGTTAATTAGGAGTCCAATTGAAAAATTAGAAACTAGGGACCAAAATGAAAATGACACTAAACTTTCAGGCTAATATTTGAGTCTGTCGGGGATTAAATTACATGCAATTAAAATTTTTGTGTCAATTAAAGGTGCATGTGCCTCAATTGGAAGAACATAGATTAAATTGAAACTTTGTCAAATCCTAAATTAAAAACTCTAAATTCTAGAGTTTAACTTAGATGACGTGTAATTTAGCATTTGCTCATCTTCTTCTTTGACAGTTCACAATGATCAAGTTAGCACATTTCAAGAGCTCGTTCTGGAGTTCTAGACCTCCAAATGACATGGGGTTTCTTGCAAATGAAAGCGCAACATCCCCTCTACAACCTCATTTTCATGAAATTGGACGTTTCCATCCCAATTCTTCCATAGAAAAACCCAACATCTTGTCCCTAATCAACCATAACTCAATTTTTAGATTATAGGATGATTAAGTTGGCACCTTCAAGCAAGTGAATATGGAGCTACAGGTCTCCACATTGAGCAAAGTTGGATCCAAACAAAAGATGTTCCCCCCCTTTACCAACTTCAAGTGGTTTTCAATGATGATGATATTAGAATTGCTCCAACGAAACCTAAAAAATGGCCAGCTTGGTCAGCCCTAACTGAGATACCTATTGGTGCAAAACCACCTAATCTTTTTATGTGTTTACACTTTAAAGCTCCTAAAGAGTTCTTATTGAGGCCTATGAATCATTCCCCCAAGATCAAAAGGTAAAGAATACATGCCTTTGTCTTCAAGTAAAGGAAAACCACTTAGGCATAAACCACGATTGCAAAAAACATTGAAGGACAGAGGTTCCAACTATGAAATGTTGTCTAGAACTCTCTTATTTTGATCAAAGGGCTCAACTTTGATCAATATTTGATGAAATCCATCAAAAACCCTAGAAAAACCCTATAAATACTTTTAAAAACTCGAGCTGAAAGGAGGAGAAAAAAAGGTGAGAAATACTGAGAAAATACGCTAGTTGTGAAGGTTGACGAGCTTAGCATAAGGTTTCTTCATCTTTTAAAGGGAAGCTAGTTTGTGGAAACAAAACCTTACAAAGGGAAGCAAAGAAAGGCGATAGATGTTCTAGGGGTTTGAAGGTATATTTCTTAACCTAAAAATGGAATTCATGTGGTCTGTTTGAGTTGATTTTGATCGTCATCTGGTTTGTATTTATGTTTACAAGTATGGAAATGTGCTTGGAATGTTTGAAAAGTAGGGATGTGTTAGTTTTTTTTTTTTTGTAATTTTTTATTTATGGTTTGATGTTATTCTCTCAAGCATTTTAGGATGTGTTTGATTTTTTTGATGTAATAAAAGCCTTTTAGTTAAGTTAGTTTGTGATACAACAATGCTTGTTTTCTTAGTTCAATTAATGCATTGATAAGCCATGTTATTAATCCTTGGTTTATAAGGCTTTAGTCATGACCAAAATATGTTTTGAAAATCAAATTTCAATCCAAATTGCATGGATGAGCTTTTTATTTGTCAGTTTTTGGAAATGGGATTTCATGCATGCTTTCCATGATTTGTTATTTTTTGTTGATTATTTTGATTCAAACACAAATGAATATGACAATGTGGTTTGTGTGAACAAAAAATATTCGGTTTGGAGGCTTGGTATGCATTTCTAGGTTTGGTAGTAGGCTAATGCATTTATGGGCAAAATCTGGGTTAGTGTTCTTTATGTTCTTGCTGAGAACAATGCCTTAACTGTGAGTTTTTTCACCTGTTTTATTTCATTTCTTTGCATCTTCACATTCGCATAGCATCATTAGAGAATAATCTAGGGTCTTAATGCATCAATAACTATTTTTTATGAGTTTTAATCCAAGAGTTTTGTTTTTGATATATAAACTTTTTTGGTCAAATCAGGATTATTAAGTGATAGTTGTTGAGTTTTGTTGCTTGATTATTTATCCTTGTAAGGTTTACAACCTTCATGTTTCCTTTTATTTCATGAAATATGGTCTGGTTTAGAGTTTGTGTGGCTAGAATCACTTTCAATGTTCATTTGTGTTCTTTTTTTTTCCTGGGTTTTGATCCATTTTCACCAAGTTTTTTGAGTTTTGGCAAGTTTAATCTTTTTTGGGTTTGGTTTATTTTTTTGGCTTATTTTCAGGTCAATCCCATGTCTTTAGTTTGGTTTATGGTCGAACCAAAGATTTTTGGTTAACCTGGTCGGGTCAAAATTGAATCACTTTCAATGTTCATTTGTGTTCTTTTTTTTTCCTGGGTTTTGATCCATTTTCACCAAGTTTTTTGAGTTTTGGCAAGTTTAATCTTTTTTGGGTTTGGTTTATTTTTTTGGCTTATTTTCAGGTCAATCCCATGTCTTTAGTTTGGTTTATGGTCGAACCAAAGATTTTTGGTTAACCTGGTCGGGTCAAAATTGAATCAATGGCTAAGGCTTTGTTTGGCTAGCAATGTTTTTGCTAAAGGTTTTTTTTTTTTTTAAGTGTGTGTTTGGCAAACACCCCTTGGGCTTGTTTTGGAGAGTTTTATTACAAAAAAAAAAATGGGTTTTTGCCAAACAAAGCTTAAAATAAACACAATAAAATTGTAAAAAATTATAAAATAATACTTTTTTTATTGCATACGGCCAAAAATCCTTAGAATTATTTGAGTTTTTTTATTTAAAAAATTTAAAATACTTTGGCATGTTTTTAAAGAGATATTGCATGGATTTTATAACAAGTTTGTAAAATTCCAAAGGATTTTGACATATATTTCAATAACCCTAAAAATTATAATTCATGAAAGTTAATGGTCAACATCTTGGTATAAGTGTTGGCGCTATAAGTAGGATGGTATTTAAATACCAGGAGTTAACTAGAAAATTTTAAGAATTATTTTATATATTCATCAATTTTAATCGAGAGTATTTTTCACTACAATATATGAGTTATGGAGAACCTTTTCGCCTTCCATGATAAGTGAACTTTGTCAGGGCACCAATATGGACCCTTCCCATAAGAATTTATCTAGGCATACAAGCCCGTAATAAATTTAAAATGTTAGATTTATTCATAAGATTGAATCTTTATCTAAGCCATAGATAAACTACTGATTAGGAACCCTTCAAAACCTTTAAACCACAGTTTTAAAACCCGAACCGGCCCGATGGGTCGACCCGGGACCCGGCCCACCGGTCAAACCCGGGTGAGACCCGGTCTATTTTTTTTATATATTAGCAGCCATTAAACGACGTCGTTTTGGCCTTTTAAAGGGCCAAAACGTTGGAGAAGAACGAAGCAGAATTGGGGACAAATGAAAACCTAACTAATGAAAGACGAAATCAATTTGAATTAACAAAACAAAAGCTAAGGAGCAAAGGAGTAGAGGAGCAGAAGATGTCTTAACTCTTGATCACTATTATCGCTTTCATTGCTGCCCCTCCAGTAGACATTGATGGTATTCGTGAACCTGTTTCTGGATCTCTACTTTATGGAAACAATATCATTTCTGGTGCCATTATTCCTACTTCAGCGATATAAGTGATCGACCCACACGTCCTATAGGGATCATTGATACGTTATTCACAACAATCAGACTTTCGTCGAGATATAATATAGGGCTCTATGCGAACACAAAGGCGCAAAATAGCTATTTTGAAACTGTTTCAATCAAATTTGCATTCTCCCCTTTTTTTAGACAGAATAGACAAATTTCTTTTTTTTGCTTTTGATACTTCTGAGCTGATGAAAATAATGTTTATAAATTGGATGTGTAAAAACACAGAATTCAAAATTTCAGATTCTACTTCTACTTATAGAGAAGAAAAAACAAAAGAAAGTGACAAAAAAGAAAAAGAAGAGATCAAAAACAGACGAGAAGAAGACAAAAGAGAAGAAAAAGTCCGTATAGAAATAACCGAAACCTGGGATAGTCTTCAAATTGTCATATTATTCATACAAATTTGCATTGCTATTCGTGAATTTGTCATCGAGTTTCATTTTGTTAGTTTCGTAATTTCTTGCTTCTAGAGTCTATATCAAATTTATAAATTCACTGCATAGTTGGTTGTTTTTTTTTTCCTGAATTGTTGCTAAGTGATTTCAAGAACTAAAGAAAGGCAATTTGAGTGGAAAAAGGCATAGGGAGCATATTCGAGTGAAAAGCCTATAAATTTGTGTGAAACATGAGTGTGTGAGGTGTAATTTTTATTGCTAACGATTTTTGTGCAGGTTTAAAAAAAATAATGTCTTTTAATAGTGTGCCACAGAAGAATAGTGAAATCCAAGAAGATGGACTTTTCAGAATACAACAACAGATGGAATTTATGTTTGGTGAGCTAATGACTAGGATTGAAAAAGTAGAGACTAGGTCTGATGAAGGGCATAGTAAAAGGGGTAGAGAAGTTAGGAAGGAGGAGAGTGTTGCTAGAAACTCTGCAGATGAAGTCGAGGATGATCTTAACCATGATGGTGGGTTCCGTACACATAGGGAAGAGAGGTATGAGAATCGGTCAAGGAGGGGACATATTTGACCACATAGGGATTTTGAGCATAGAGGGGATTTTGATGATTTGGGAGATATAGACTAAAATTTGGGTAGTATTAAGTTAAAAATCCCAGCCTTTAAGGGAAAAACTGATCTGGAAGCTTATTTAGATTAGGAAAAAAAAGGTGGAGATGATTTTTAACATCTATAGGTACTCTGAAGAAAAAAAGGTTAAGTTAGATGTAGTGGAGTTTACTGACTATGCCATGATTTGGTGGGAGAGATTGGTGGTAAAAAGAAGAAGGAATAAAGAAAGACCAGTTAGCACATGAAAGGAGTTGAAGACAATAATGAAGAAGAGGTATGTTCCTAAACATTATTATCGGGAGTTGTTTAATCATTTATAAATGATTACACAGGGTAATAAGAGTGTGGAGGAGTATCAGAAAGAATTAGAGGTGGTTATGATTAGAGCTAATGTTAATGAAGATGAGGAAGTTACGATGTCTAGGTTTTTGAATCGCTTGAATAGAGACATAACTAATGTTGTGGAGTTGCAATCATATGTTGATTTGGAGGAGTTAGTACACTTAGCCATTAAGGTTGAAGGACAGTTGAAAAGGAAGGGTAATACATGATCTGGAGCTTATACTAGGTCTTCTTCGGGTTGGAAGATGAATTATAGGAGAGAGGGTAGTGCGTCATCGAAGCCTTTGGTGACTTCTAAAGTTGCCAAACCTAACTCCATGAAGAAGCAGATTTCGACCAATAATCAAAAACTTAAGGGAGAAGTTCAACCAAAGCGTAATCGTGATATAAAGTGTTTCAAGTGTCAAGAATTGGGACACTATGCATCAGAATGTGCAAATCATCGAATTATGATTCTAAGGGATGATGGAGAGATTGTGTCCACTAGTAAGGAGTCTGATTGTGATGACATGCCCCCACTTGAGGATGCTAGTGATTTAGAGTATGCTGTTGGTGATAAAGTTTTGGTGATTAGAAGGTCACTTAGTGTTCAGACTAAGGAGGATGATGTGGAGCAACAAAGGGAGAACATCTTCCATACTAGATGCCTAATCAACAATAAGGTATGTAGTATGATCATTGATAGTGGTAGTTGTACTAATGTTGCTAGTGTTAATTTGGTTAGAAAGTTGGGATTGAATACCATAAAGCATGAGAGGCCTTATCAACTCTAATGGTTGAATGAATTTGGTGTTGTTAAGGTGAATAGACAGGTCATAATTTCTTTTTCAGTAGGCAAATACAAGGATGAAGTGTTATGTGATGTTGTGCCTATGCATGCTACTCATCTGTTACTAGGGAGGCTTTGGCAATTTGATAGAAAATCCAAGCACGATGGGTTTAAGAACAGGTATTCATTAGAGAAGGATGGAAGGATTTATACACTTGCCCCACTCTCACCAAAGCAAGTGTATGAAGATCAAATTCAATTGAAGAAGGGTTATGAGGAAGAGCAACATGTTTCGGCCAAAGTGGAGGAACAAAAAGATTTGGCTAAAATGGAAAAACAAGCTGAACAACATGGTGAGGATGTGAGGAAGAGAGAAAAGAAAGTGAGCCATGAGTTGAAAACAAAAGGGAACAAAGTTTCGGCCCTTAGGACATTAAGGGAGGGTCATGGCTAAGAACAAAAAGATGAAAAGAAGGCCAAGAGTGGAGAGAAGAAAGAAAGGGTGAGAAAAGAAGAGTGTGTAGAAAAAGTGGGGAAACACCTTAATTTTTTTGCAAAATCTAATGATCTTAAACATGCCTATCTTTCTGACTTGCCTATGATTTT
>Ga0325414_1006607_pt1 | contig 12308 bp, 8 predicted proteins | sample PopdelMetagenome_8_FD_206183 | JGI IMG/M metagenome (GOLD analysis project Ga0325414, IMG submission 206183) | Populus deltoides microbial communities from Bellville, Georgia, United States - Leaf-PdKOR-R3 | ecosystem: Host-associated > Plants > Phyllosphere > Phylloplane/Leaf | place: USA... | reverse complement strand
AAAATAAAAATTAATAAATTATATTAAAAAAATAGATTTAAAATTCTTTCATTTAACTCTAGTCAAATCATGTAAAAATACGATGTAGATGGACGAGATGATACTCAGTAACGGATGGGTTGGATGAAAATGGTCACCCTTACATATTTTACATTTACCCAGCACTACAAGTACAACATCATCTAGTACATGTTATCATGTCATGATGTATGTATGAATGTACATGCGTAAATTAACATAGCTAAGATTGACATGACGTGGTTCTCTAAGGTTTGAGGAAAATATCATTGCCACGTACGCAAGACAATCTCAGACCATCTAAAAGATCTCCTCTTCCTCTATACCGAAACTACAACCTCTTAAAAAAAAAAAAGAACTGTCAAGGAAATTAGAGTGATAAAAAAAAATCTCAAAAAATCAAACTAGGCAGCTTAAGTTCAGATACCTGAAATACGGTTCCCAGACACGACTACCAGGTACGTTGGTGTCCGTGTTTTGTTTTATCATGTTATAAATTTCATTTTCTGTTCTATTCAGTAAAATATTAATGATTTTTCTTTTCTGGGTTCTTGGATTTTAAGTCCAGTTGTTTGTAGTTTCATGTTTTCTGCTTTTTTTCTTTGCATGTTTAATTCATTTAAAGATTTTTCCCCCTTTATTTAATAGTTTGAAAATGTGACTGTATCATAGCCCCTTTGATTTTTAAGGCAGATTCCCTTTTCAAAATTTTATAAATTTTTTTGGAGCGTTATTCTGTTTTTGTTTTGAATTTTCTTTGAATATCTGGTTATCAACTCTAAGCCAGCAAGCCATTTTTAACCATGTTCTTGCAGAGCAGTAGATTCAAGTATTTGTTTGGATTGCAAGACACTGTGTAGAAGCATATTGGGTGAGAGGCGGAAATACAGAAACTAACAAACTAAGATAATTTTTTTTTGATCGAGAAATTCTGGGGGATTCAGGGAGTAATCCGAGGGGATGTTAAATGATGATATATTGATCTTGATTGGTAGTGGCTGGAAGAAAAAAATTGTTGTTGGTTTTTGGTAATTGAAAGGACAGACAACTTTGTAATGGCTAGTTCTTCTTCTGAGAGATGGATTGATGGTCTTCAATTCTCTTCATTGTTCTGGCCTCCACCTCAAGATGCCCAACAAAGAAAGGTCAGTTGAAGCATTTTCTCATATTTTTCTTTTCCTTTGTCTTTTTAACAATTCTTGAAGCATTTTATTTCATTTCTGTGGCAGTTAATGGATTCTGATGAGTGCTTCTGCATGCTTATTATATTCAATTTTAATTATATATCCTTTTCTTTCTATTCTAGTTCTTTTTATTTATATATAGTTGTATCAGCATATTGTCTCTAAGGTTTATTGGGTGCCAAAATTCAGATTATACTTGTCGTAAAGAATCTTTAAATTTCTTCCTAGTAGAAGGAAGATATAAACATGGAACACAGTTTCAAGACTGACTTTGTTAATCAGAGGACACCTTTATTTCATATTGGTGGATCAATCAGCACCACCTTTATCGGTCAGTAGTATGTCATAAGAGGACTGGCTTTGCTGCAAAATCTTTATTAAATGGGATTTTTTTTAATATTTCAATTTGCCAGCTATCATTATGCATAAATAATTGTTTTTTAGCGAGCAGAAGAGTGATTTTGTATTCGACAGGGTATAACCTTTTATTAATCCAACATGCCTATCATTTCTAATCCTTGATCAAATTCGTTGCGACTCAGACTTTCAAATATCGCTGTGACCGGTTTAATGTTTTCATAAGTAGGTATGCCATGGAGAGAAATAATATTGCTGTTAGTTTTTAGGATATGAGAAACTTGGAAGTTGAATCAAGAAAAACTTAATGAAATGGTTATAAAACCTGTATTCATTTCTAACTATAAACCTCATGCTTTTCCATCATTTCTGGCAATTGTCAACTACATTGTGATGAGATAATGAAATACTCTTTTCTTCAAGGCTCTCTCTCTTTACCATGGTTTACTGTTTAATTAGGTCTTAGAAGATGTGAAAATTTTGATGTGGTATCCGGAAATTTCATGTACTGTTGCCTCAGATTGAGGAAATACTGAATCTATTTATGAGGAAAGGTGTTGTCAACTAAAATGGTGCTAAATGCTCAGAGAAGTTAGGATTTAGACAGCATTCCTCTGATTTTGGATATTTTTAGCATAAGTTGGCATTTCCCTCTTAGGCAAGTAAAATTTTTGGGAAAAACAACCATGCAGACATGTTCACGCTCATGAATTTTTCTTCTAAAAAAATTCCATAGTAGCTTGAAATTTAACTTTCAAATCCTTGCTCTCTGTTTTCTATGAAAGAAAGTAGGGATGATGGGTGGATGGGAAAGGGGTGGATGAGATGCTCGTCTTTTTGGTGGGGTGGATGAAACGTCCCAGGGAAGTATAGGAAGGACCCGCTTATCTTAGCTGACATGTAATTTGCAATCTGCTCAATTTGGGAGGGTTAATTTCCATCTTTTCTCCTCTACACCCTTGCATTTTACCCTTTTTCTCCTCCCTTCTTTCCATCCTTTAGACTTTATTGGAGTTTGTCTTTTAGGACATCGATCAGAAGTTACAGAATCAGCACTAGTTGACAGTCATTAAAACATCACCATGTTATGCGCAGATAAACTTTTGAGTTTGAAGTGAGAACTTCTATTGTCAATTTGTTCCCAGTCATCACTTTTACTCTAATGGTTATAGCATTGAATTTGTTGTTTGACTTGGAAAAGTCCCACATCTGCATCTTATCTTTGTTTTAAAAGTTACTCTATTGTACATCTGCACTTATTTTCCTTCTGATTGTTACATTTCTTTCTATTGAAGTTCAATTCCTACGAGAATTGATCCCCATGCTTCTGCATGTTTTCCCTCATCTGCAGGCACAAATTACTGCCTATGTCGACTACTTTGGGCAGTGCACATCGGAACACTTTCCAGATGATATTTCTGAGGTATACTCTCTGAGTCGGTCTTTCTTGTTCATATGGTATGAATACTTAATTCTATTGAGACTTTTATTTTTCATGAAGTTTATAACATATATTGGTTGTGGATATGGATATGGTTTTGACAGTTGATTCGCAATCGTTATCCATCAAAGGACAAACGCCTTTTTGATGATGTTTTGGGTAATGATTCCTCACCTACGCTAATCTTTAAAACAATTAATTGCGCTTGTCAAGTATCATATCAATGATTGGTGGCTGCAGTAGTTCTGATTTAAATATTTATGTCAATTTCCAGCTACGTTTGTCCTTCATCATCCAGAGCATGGACATGCTGTTGTTCTTCCAATTATTTCATGTATTATAGACGGTACTCTAGTTTATGATAGGAGTAGCCCTCCATTTGCCTCTTTCATTTCCTTAGTCTGCCCTGGTAGTGAGGTATGTAATGTAAACCATTAACTTACACAAGTTTTACTTTTGTCTTTAATTTTTCTAATTTGATTACAGCATGCAATTGCTGTATGGGTTGAAAAAGAAACTTCTTATTTACTACACATCTTTTGATACTTATACAGAATGAATATTCTGAACAATGGGCTCTGGCGTGTGGAGAGATTTTGCGGATTTTAACTCATTACAATCGCCCAATATACAAGAGGGAACAACAGAATAATGAAACAGACAGAAGCAGTAGTGACAGCCACGCTACAAGTAGTGAATCAGCAGAAGGGAAATCCTCCAGCATGCCTTTGGTACAACAAGAGAGGAAACCTTTCAGGCCTCTGTCTCCCTGGATCACCGATATATTGCTTGCTGCACCTCTGGGTATCAGAAGTGACTACTTTCGTTGGTGAGTGCCATATTTTATATTGGACTGATTGTTTTTTTTGGGTTAAAAAGTAATCAACATAACAAGAAAAGTAATACAGTATGATTTCTTTACATTTAATTCTAAAATAGGATTAAGGAGCATATTTTAAATTTTAGTGTGATAATCTTCAGAGTCCTTTCTCACCTGCTCAATTTATTGCAACTCGTATGTCCTGATCTTGAAAGTTAGGGGTTATTTGGCATTGAAATTAATCTGTGTGCTGCTGCACATTCCCTCTTTTTTTTTTTCCCTAGCAAGAAGTCTTGAGATTGAAACTAAACATAAAAATATCCTTGATCAGAATGGACATGACATGATGATGAAAATCAGAGGAGAACTCCACCATGAAAGTAGATAATAATTTACTTCTTTCCTAGCAAAACAGGGACAGAAACCTTTTTATGGTTTGCAGAAACTAAAATATTGAATTTCTTGAACTGCATTCTACTTCTACCGCTTGTAAGTTATAGATAACAGAAACTGCCAAGCTCCTTGCATAGATGATTGGATAAAATTTTGTCTCTCAAAACATAATATATAGGAAATAGGTTGGTTTGGAATTAGATCTTTTCAGCATCCCATGTAGGAAGTGTACTCGAATGATCTTGGACTTGTACGGATGGCTGAAGTTTCAAACGTGTGAGGCACCTTTTGTGGGACAAAATTGTGAGGCCACATGGCAAAAGCGGACAATACCATCGGTACCAAAGCTAATATGGAGGAACTATCATATGGTGGACCCTACATGTGTGGATCCAATGACGATGACATCAGAAATTGGGGGTTAGGGAAATCTGTCACAATTCCATATCAAAATTATGCTAGAGTGAATTTGGGCTTATTTCGACAGTTGAAGTTTCAAACCTGTGAAGCGCCTTTTTTTTTTTTTTTGGTGGGGGGGGTGTTGTTATGGCATATCACCTGTTGCACTGACACTGTTGGTCTCACTAAATTATTATTATTCTTTTCAAATTTTAAGCACAGGGAATTCATTTTGGTAGAAATTTGCTACCAACTTGTCATGGAATACAATGGATTATATGTATTTTCTCTTAACTTCTCAATGTTGCATTGGCAACTGTTGGTTCTGCTAGATTCTCTATTTTCAAAATTTAAGCTGGAAGTTCATTCTGGCAATTTTTAGTGAACTTGTCATGGAATATAAGGAACCATATTTAATTCTCGTCAACTTCTTGTTATTGGGATTCCCTTAACCTCAAATGTTATCATGCATTTTCAGGTGCAGTGGTGTTATGGGTAAATATGCTGCGGGAGAGCTCAAACCACCAACAACCAGTTAGTTAATCTTTACTTTAGAAACATAGCATGTGAATTTTTGCCCTTCTAGCATCTGATTAACTTTTTTATATTATGGCTTCAAGTTTGATTTTAGAATATTTTTGGATGTCTCTTGCATAATAAGGTTAAATTTCGAAGTTAAGGAGATTTGCAAATATTATAGACGAGGTCTGGTTTCCTTGATAGGGACTTTACTAGAAAAGTTTGTAGTATTGTACAGGCAGTTAGGGTACTGAATGGCCAAACATCACATTTAAGGAATAGCTGGGCTCCAAAAGTGAGAGTCTAAATTTGGATAAAGAGAATGGTGAAGATCATATATTCATTCATTTGATGTTGAGCTGTATTAAGTTACATGTAAAATGCACGATGATCTTTTCGCTTTTGCAATTACAAGGATTAACACAAGATAGTGGAAGACATCATTGGTGTCTGAAGAGAAATAACATGAGACAATTCTGAATTTTTATTTCTTAGATAGCGCTCGAGACACACAATGATATTTCCATCTCTGGAACATATTTTGTAAAGTGAAATTACATGTGGTTTTCCAGTTTTGCATTCCACTGACATGTTTGTTCTTTTGCACCAAAATGATAAATGTTTTTCTTTGATAGCGTGGTCCTTTTTTTTTTTGTTATTTCTCAGCATTGTCTCTGAGTCTGTTAGCATTGATAAGTATTTTCAACACTGCATTTAGATACCATTTCAAATGGTCAGTAAAACAATCAGCAAAGCTTAAAAAGTTTCTCTGAAGGCAAAGAAAAGCACTGTTTCCATTGTCAAAATTACTTTGAAACTGAAGGTCTAGCTTAAAACAATCTCCGTGCAGTTAATCCTTGATTGTAGTAGTAGAGACACGCTGTTCATTGTGGTTGTAAGTATGGATGTAGAATATGGTTGGGAACAATTATTGTCTTTGCTAGAGAATAATTTAAATTTTATTTCATAATCTTCAAGAATAACATGGCAGCAGTCTACACCCTGAGACAAATATCATTATCAACTGAATTTCTTTTGTATTTTGTTAGCTTCTTCACGTGGGTCTGGAAAACATCCTCAGCTCATCCCATCAACTCCAAGGTGGGCTGTAGCAAATGGTGCTGGGGTTATTTTAAGTGTGTGTGATGAGGAAGTTGCTCGTTATGAGACTGCTACATTAACTGCAGCTGCTGTTCCTGCACTTTTACTCCCTCCTCCAACAACAGCTTTGGATGAGCATCTAGTTGCTGGCCTACCCGCTCTTGAGCCATATGCACGTTTATTTCACCGGTAACTACATGCTTATATAAATTTTTTTTTGAATCTGCATGTGTATTTGATTAACTTCTTGAATATGGTCTTTGTATCATCTAAGGATTCATGTACATGCATGTTTGTGGGGGCTCAGTTCTTTGTGTGCCTGTTCCTGCCCTTGTGTATTTTTATTGAACATTTATCTTTATCAATGCTTTGAGTGTTAGTGTTCTGAAAAACTCTGTTAATAAAGGTGGGGACTAGCATACAAGAGACCTTAAAGATGGTGGGACACCAAGTCCTCTGTCTACGAGAGTGACAATCTCAATTTTACTAGGTTGAAGCATTCTACTTATTAGTGGTTGTTAAATGTGTTCTATTCTGGATTAGGTATTACGCCATTGCAACTCCGAGTGCCACTCAACGACTTCTTCTTGGACTTCTTGAAGCACCACCATCATGGGCTCCAGATGCACTTGATGCTGCTGTACAACTTGTGGAACTTCTTCGAGCTGCTGAAGATTATGCATCTGGAATAAGGGTAACTATATGCTTTTGATCAATGACATTTAATTGTACTGTGATAAGCGTATCGCTTTACTTCTAATCTTGTTCTGGAGTATGTTTGCCTTTATTACAGAAATTCACCTTGGCAACCAACTATGCTTTGTATTGATTTCTTATTACCTGGTTAGTAGTCTTTTTGCTAATTCACATGTGTTCTTGTCAAGAGATCAAGAGGAAACCAATTTTCTCATTGGAGAGACTATACATGTGGAATATTTTAGTTTTTTTTTATTATTATTATAAAAGAAGAATGTATTATTAAGAGAGAGAGGAGAAATTACAGCAAGGTTAATAAATCATCCTCCTATAGAATGTAAAAGAGAAAAACTAAAATTAAAAAATTAACTTCTCTGTCTTTTGTACTCAGCCTCTGCAAAGCCATGAAAGATAGATGTTCCCCCTTTCAGGAGTCTTCTGATGTAACTCATCAATGAAAACAAAATATGAACAATTTTTACTTCAACAGTCGCTTTTTTTCATCCTTCTCTATTTCTCTGCTTGTAATTAAATCACTTATTTCCATCAAAAGGAAGCTTTCTCCAACCCAAAAGAAGTGGATTTTACTCAGAATATCATATTTTGACTTGATTAGCTTCTTTGGCCCACCTTTGACTATCTAGTTTCTTTTACCTTTTTGCATTTCATTCTCCTTAATTTCTGTGTTCATTTATGCAGCTTCCCAGGAACTGGATGCATCTGCATTTCTTGCGTGCAATAGGGACTGCAATGTCCATGAGAGCAGGTATAGCAGCTGACGCAGCTGCAGCTTTACTTTTCCGCATTCTCTCACAGCCTGCACTGCTTTTTCCTCCACTAAAGCAAGTTGAAGGGGTGGAAGTTCAACATGAACCTTTGGGTGGTTACATTTCATGCTACAGGAAGCAGGTAATATAAATGTTATTTGGTGACACGTCAGTTTGACTTCTTGTGATTCAAGCTATGCGAAGCACTTCAATGTCTGCTTTGTTGCACTTTGAACATGGTAACAGATAGAAGTGCCTGCAGCTGAAGCAACTATTGAAGCGACTGCCCAGGGAATTGCATCCATGCTTTGTGCCCATGGACCTGAGGTTGAATGGAGAATTTGTACCATTTGGGAAGCTGCTTATGGTTTGATTCCTTTAAGTTCCTCAGCAGTTGATCTTCCTGAAATCATAGTTGCAACACCATTGCAACCTCCATTATTGTCATGGAATCTGTATATACCTCTCCTTAAGGTCCTGGAATATCTTCCTCGTGGAAGTCCATCCGAAGCATGCCTCATGAAGATATTTGTTGCCACTGTGGAAGCAATTCTTCAGAGAACATTTCCGCCGGAGTCTTCTAGAGAACAGACCAGAAGAACAAGATATTTTTCTAGCTTAGGGCCTGCCTCCAAAAACCTTGCTGTGGCAGAGCTTCGTACTATGGTCCACTCGCTCTTTCTAGAATCATGTGCCTCTGTAGAGCTTGCATCACGACTACTATTTGTTGTGTTAACTGTGTGTGTCAGTCACGAAGCTCATTCCCGTGGGAGCAAGAGACCAAGAGGAGAAGAAAACGATCTGCCTGAGGATGGCACAGAGGACTCACAATCAACATCTGAAATGCGAAGAAACATGAAATCTAGAAGGATGAAGAAACAAGGTCCAGTTGCAGCATTTGATTCTTATGTTCTGGCTGCTGTATGTGCTCTGGCTTGTGAGCTTCAAATATTCCCCTTTGTTTCCAGGGGGAGTAACCATACAACTTCTAAACATTCAGAGACTGTAGCCAAGCCTGCAAAACTGAATGGAGCTGTTAGTGAGTTCCAAACAAGTCTCAACTCTGCAATCCATCATACTCACAGAATTTTATCTATTTTGGAGGCACTTTTTTCTCTAAAACCATCTACTATTGGCACATCTTGGAGTTATAGTTCAAATGAGATAGTAGCTGCAGCTATGGTTGCTGCTCATGTTTCTGAACTATTTAGACGTTCTAAGGCTTGCATGCACGCACTCTCTGTTTTGATGCGATGCAAATGGGATAATGAAATTTACACCAGGGCATCCTCACTATATAACCTCATTGATGTTCACAGTAAGGCTGTTGCATCCATAGTTAACAAAGCTGAGCCATTAGGAGCACATTTGCACGCATCAGTGTGGAAAGATTCTCTTGTGCGTTCTGATGGTAACAAGCAAAATAGAAGTGCAAGCACTGGCTGCTTTAATTCAGGGCAATCATCTGCCCTGCAGTCCACAGAAATAGTTCATTCAGAAACTAAACTTAAATGTGGGAGAGCATCACATTCAGAAGAAGGCTCTGGAAGCACTTCGGGAAAAGGTATTTCTGGACTCCCATTGGATGCTTCAGATTTGGCCAATTTCTTAACAATGCACAGGCATATTGGATTCAATTGCAGTGCACAAGTTCTATTGAGATCAGTCCTTCCAGAGAAGCAAGAGTTATGTTTCTCTGTTGTTTCTCTATTGTGGCAAAAGTTAATAGCATCACCCGAAACTCAACCTAGTGCAGAAAGCACTTCTGCTCAACAAGGATGGAGACAGGTCATACTCCATGTTCTAATCACTTTTCCTTCAAATTGGAAATAAAAATTAGAAGCTTTAATGCATTTTATATAAAAGGTTTCATGCTACACACACACACACACACAATGGACATTTAAAAGTTTTTAACATGTGTGACTTGGAAGCATGAGGCGCTTCCCAGTTGTGGGTATATGGATTCGATAGATCCATCAGGCTATATTTTATCTAGATTCTCATTATTTTCTTTGGGAGAGCTTCCTCTAACCTGTCAGTATGTATTCAGGTTGTTGACGCACTATGCAATGTTGTATCAGCATCGCCAACAATAGCAGCCACAGCAGTTGTTCTTCAGGTCTAAATTTTGTCTTACTTGTAATTATGCTGTAAAATGCAATTGTTTACCCTTTACTGTTTGGCCTGTCATTTTGAAACCGCCTATTTTTTTTTTCCAAGGTGGCATCATCTTCAGAATAGGAAATACAATAAAAATTCAGAACTACTTATTTTGATAGTACAAAACTTACTCACCTGGAAAATGGGAAGGTGCAAAAAATGGTTTCTTAAATAGTTTCTGCAATTATTTTGATCCCAAATTTGGAAGTGTAGCCTGTTGGTTGTTTAAGTTGGCATCCTGTTTTTTTTTGTTCTGTTTTATTTTCCTTTAAGATTCAATTGCTTTGTTTGTTTAGTCATTTTCTCTGTGTTGTTAGGCGGAGAGGGAATTGCAGCCTTGGATCACCAAAGATGATGATTCAGGTCAGAAGATGTGGAGAATCAACCAGCGGATTGTCAAGTTGATTGTTGAGCTGATGAGAAATCATGATACCCCAGAATCGTTGGTAATTTTGGCTAGTGCATCAGATCTACTTCTCCGCGCCACAGATGGGATGCTTGTTGATGGAGAAGCTTGCACTTTACCACAGCTTGAGGTAACTTACCAAAGAAGATTTCACTTCACTTTGGAATATGTGACCTGCTCTTTGTAAGTTAGACATCAGAATTATATTGACAGAAGGCTCACGTCATTCCAAGTTTAGTCAGGAGTCCTTTGTCAAAAAATAAAAAGTACTTGTTATTCAGTGTGGTTAGTTAATCTTTCAATCTTCAATTTGGCAGCTACTAGAAGCAACAGCCAGAGCAGTTCAGCCAGTGCTGCAGTGGGGAGAGTCTGGATTTGCAGTTGCAGATGGCCTTTCAAACCTCTTAAAGGTGAATATATCCTCTTAACACATCCAATTTCATTTAGTATGAAGGCTGCACATACACACGAGCATGTTTATATGCACGCAATGAAGTGAGTAATGCCAGTTTGGGAGTAAATATGACGCTTGCTCATTGGAATTTTTGGGCCAATTCATGCAGTGTCGTCTGCCAGCGACTATACGATGCCTTTCTCATCCAAGTGCTCATGTCCGTGCTCTGAGCACATCTGTTCTTCGTGATATTCAGCATACTGGTTCAATAAAACCCGCTTCTAAACTCACACACAGGAATGGAATCCATGGACCCTCTTATCAATATTTCAGATCAGATGTCATCAACTGGCAAGCTGATATAGAAAAATGCCTAACATGGGAAGCCCATAGCCGACTCGCGACAGGAATGCCTGTTCATCATCTTGATACTGCCGCCAAGGAGTTAGGCTGTACTATTTCCATTTAACATTGATGAGTTCTTGCCAGCCATTACAGGTTTTATCATTGCTCTTTCCATGAGTGAGACTTACAGATATAAGTAGACCATGTTAAGTTGATTGAAGGATCTGATGGCCAGAGAATTAACTTTCACTTTGTTCTAGGTTTAAAACCTGAGGTATAACAGTGTATAGTGAAACAAATCAACATGGCCATATTAATTTTATCTAGTTCGAATAGATACCTATTTTCACGCCAAAGTTCAACATGGATGGTTTAGGTTTCCTTCAACAGATTGGTGTACAGCAGAGGGGACAAGTCAGATTGGTGTACAGCAGAAGGGACAGGTTCTATCTGAATTTCCATAGCATAGGTTGAGAAGGCATCGGGTTCTATCTGAGTTTCCAGAACTTGATTGTTTTTGTATTTCTGTCCACTGTTGATCTTAGTTTAGTCTCTGGTTGCAAGAACAATAACTACTTATCCCTGGTTCTGCTTGGAACTCTGAACCAAGACATGGCCTTCAAAGAAATGACCTTTTTTCCCATTCAGAGCAGAAAACAAGGACATCAAGCCATGGAAATAAATTCTGATACCCAAAGAGTAAGAGAAAAAAGGGCATGGATATGAAGATAATTTTTTTTTTTTCTGATATTAAAATTTAATTATCTTTCGTGGAAAACCTAGTGGATTATAAAAATTGCAAGCGACTAGCTTTGAATTCGTTCAGAAATAAGATCTTGATGCTTATTGAATGCTAAGGGAGTAGTGCGTTCTTTTTTTCTATATGTAAAAAAAAAAAAAAAAAAAAAAACCAACTTTCTTCTAAATTCTGCTTCTGCGGCAAGCCATGCCAGCCCAGCGGCCTAGTGCCAGTCACTGGTTAGACAGTACTATGTGACAGGGATGAATGGGCCTGATGAAAAGAGTTTTTATACCTACTTGATCAGATCCATCATCTGTCTCGAAGACATTTCTTATCTAGTATAAAAAATAAATTATAATAATTGGACTCACGTTATTAACTTGTATTTATGGCGATGTTTGTTTTTTAAAAAGTAGTTTTTAAAAAATTATTTTTTAAATTTTTTTGTGTTTGTTTATCATTAGAAACGTTGGTCAACAAAAAAACATTTTCAGTCAAAGTTGGTTTCCAGGAAAGTGTTTTTTCTTTTGGCTATGTTTATTTTCTGGAAAGTGGTTTCCAAG
>Ga0325414_1006606_pt1 | contig 12308 bp, 9 predicted proteins | sample PopdelMetagenome_8_FD_206183 | JGI IMG/M metagenome (GOLD analysis project Ga0325414, IMG submission 206183) | Populus deltoides microbial communities from Bellville, Georgia, United States - Leaf-PdKOR-R3 | ecosystem: Host-associated > Plants > Phyllosphere > Phylloplane/Leaf | place: USA... | reverse complement strand
AGTGCCCCACTCATCCAAAACATCATCCATGTCGTAAGATACGTCTTTGAGCTGATCTAACCAATGTTTGACCAACTGATCCTTCAACTGTCTTTCCTCTGCATCGGCAAACACAGCTTGGATGGCCTGGAAATTGCTGGTAAGCTTTTTAACCTCGTTCTCAACACCAACAACGAGCCTCACTTCTCGTTGCACTTCCTGAATAATGATTGAGCTCAGTTGCTCCAAGACTACGGAAACAAGAGCATCAGCCATATTATTCAGAACTAAGGAATGGTTGAGAGAGGATAAAATTGAAATAAAAGGAATTTAAATACAGGAATGTGCAATATAGGGAGTAATTGATTGGTTGAGAAAAGAGGAGAAATGGAAAGGGGATGCAAAGGGGAGATTATGATTTGATGATGCTTCATATGATCTATTACAAGATTTATATATAGTGCATTGGAAAAGGCCATGGAATCTCTTAATTTCATGTACTGAAGCAAAAGAGCTTTGCTCTGATGATGGGTTTTGGGATACCTCTCTTCCCTAAGAAATGCCCTATATTCTTTCCTTTCAAGTTCTCAATAGAAATATTCCAATATTTACAAAAGCTAGCTTATCCATTCAATTTACTCCATAAATCTTTCTTCTTTTTACTTTGGATGGGAATTCTTTCCCCCCTTATAGTCATTAATTAAAATTGCTTATGGAAGGTATCAAGAACAATGGCCACCTTAATCCATTCAATTTATACATTATTTCGGGACATATAGTAGTTTAAGTAAGAATCTTGAGCAAGTGCAACAACCAAGTAAACTAAGAGAAGGGGAACACGGATGGAATCTGATGCAAATGCAAACATCTTCAGCCTACAGTTTGTTCAAAGCTTTCTGAAACAACGTATCATTTACTAGAATTTCTTTCTTTGAATGTGAACTTGTTCCGCCAACTTTTTGTAAAACCCTTGGTGTTGATCAAATTCACTCCCATTTTATTATCATTACTTCTATTTGATCTGATTGATCTCTTGCGTGACAAAGCTGACATGTTCTCTTACATTATTGTTGGTCTGTTTATGCAGGGTTAAGATTGAGGATTAAGATTTTTAAGTCCGTCAGTGCTTTTTACCTCATGATGCCAACTAGTACTAACTAACCATATTCTTTCTAATGCCAGCACCTTCCTTGAAGCCTGGAGGGTCATGACAATGGTAGCCATCCTTGAATATAGAAAATTTTGAAATCCCCTGCAAATCTCACCAATCGGATGAGAAATGAGTTTCCAACTCTGAGGACACAAAAGATGGAAGAAACCGTGCGTTGTTGTTGTCTTGATAAAATCATTACTCTCTGTTCACTAAACATATTTTTAAATTCGATAATATCTTGCTCTTGCGAATGTGTATTTTCTGCTCATTTCTCGTTCATTGACAAACATCCATTGTTTCTTGCTTTGATTATTCTCTCTTCTTTGCCACTACTGTATATTTATTATTGCTGTGAGTCTAGTTATTTTTGTAAAAAAAATTGACTAATAGACTACATCATGCCTGTCAACTTTAATCTAGTTTAATTTGAACTCAGTCAGGCTCAGGTCCTAAATAAGAGGGTCACCGAGTTAACTCAACAAGCCAGATTTAAATAACGCAACAGGCATCAATGAGAGACTAAAATGCATAAAGCAAATGTATCAAAGTGTGAAAAGGAGCAAAAGCAGCATGTAAGTTTATAAACTAAAATGAAAAATTTCCTGTTGACATGATTGTATTCAGTAATATCACAAAAACCTGTGGATCCACCCATACCTGAGTGCCCAAATCCATAAAAGGAGCCATCACTTGAACTAAATCTCCTAAAACCTAATCCGAATTTCCCATTTGGCAGTACTAGATTCCTGTACTCACCCACGCCCATGAACTCATCATGAATTCTTGGGTTATTAAAAATCCTGATGGCATTATTTTGGCGAGAGTTTTCACTGGCTGCAAACCCTTTGGGTGGACTAGCATCCCTGCTGCTGCCACCAGCGCTATCATTAGCAAGCCTGGTATACCCATAACTGTTACTTCTCCACCATCCTTGAAATCTTTACTGTGATTCATCTTGAGCTCATAACCATTTCCTTTTTTCTTTGAAGCAGAATCCGCTGCCTTACTCTTTTTACCTTTCTGCTTTTGGAGGTAATCTCTGAAGGAAATTTGAGAATGTGTGGGTGGGTACCAAGGGGTGGCTTGGACAAAGAGGAATGAGGTGGTGGGACCAGGCCTCCATCAACAAGAGCTGCATAGTAGTGTGCAACAGCACGAGCTGAGCAATGTCCGTCAGCACCTGGTATAATGGCGCGACGAACGTTCAGCATGTTAAACAAAGCAGGCACTGCAGTTACTAGTTGGGAAATGTTCTCTGGCTGGAAGGTGGAGGGAAGCTCAGGACGACTAGCAATTTTTGAGAGCTTGCTAAAATCTTCTTCATCTAATGTCAGAGACGCAAGTCGAGATTCCGCACCTGGAGGAGACACATGACAAGCATTAATGTGCCAATCATGAAAGAAACTTTGAATTTACATGGAAGGAGGGACAGGCAGATAGTATGACCACTTGAAAAAAAAAGCAATTGCATGGGCAAATCTTTTGTCGTATTTCTGCTAGCGAAGCAAGAACATTGAATACACGGACTTTAACAGATACCTGGAGGAATTCCAGCATATAGCTCGCCTTCGATGTTGAGAGGTCGAACTATTGCTTCTTCAAGGATCTCCTGAAATTTCTTCCCAGAGGCATGCTGTTTCATTAAAGCACATTATTAAAATGCATGACAAATCAAGCTCCCTCCGAAAACAGATGCAGATCAGACATTCCAATCATAAAGCAATTCAAAAAAAAAAATGCAGACATCAGCTTCGTGGTTCTTTCATGTTCAAACACTTGAGCATGGGATTGTACCTCGATTATTCCACCACAAAGCCAGCCAAAAGACAGATAAGGTTCAGTCTCAGGTGCTGACATAGCAATCCGTTTCAGACATTCATCCCAGTCAGCCATTAGCAAAGGATTTTCTTCTCTGAGGTTGGCCAAAGCATTTTGCAAACCAGATGTCTGATTAAGAACGTGGTGGACCTAAACAGGAAAAAAATAAAATAAGCGAGCATACAAAAGAGCTTCAGGTGGTAATCTGGAAGGTTTAGCAGGTCTTGGGAAATAAACTTTCACACCTTGATGAGATTCTTTCCGTTTGTTCCAAATTCTGGCCAAATATTAGCAATATGTTCGTTGAGGTTGAATTTTCTGCAAGACAACATGCGACATTTTGTAACCAACCACAAAAGCATTTTGCATTAAGTTTGCCTTAAATTACTACATACCGGGCAGAATTACTCATGCTAAAAATGATATCCTATCTAAGAACCGGCACAATCAATCATCAGATCTGTTACACAGATGCTCTCAGATTATGATGCATTATTGACAGTACACTGACAGGAAGATTTTCACAAACCTCAGCAGTAGCAAGAAACATTTTAGCTAGTGATTGTTTCATAGAGCTTGATATTCTCTTTGTCAGCCCAAAGTCAAGCAAAATTGGACGACGTGGAGGTTCTTTGCTCACCAGAAAATTACCTGCAACACAACCCATATAAAAGCATTCAACAGAGCAAACTGATTCTGATTTAGGGCACAATTAGGGAGAATAGGATAGCTAAATCTTATACAATCCTCTAAACTATTTATGGGCAAAATAACATTAGTTTCTGTAAAACAAATTCCACACCACTGGTCTGGTCTCTGAATAATAAGTTATTTAATTTGATTTAATACATATTTTTATTTAAATTATTAATAATCAATTTAGTATTATTACATAACAAATGAACTTTTTAAAGATAGATTTACATCTACGAATAGATTTTTTTTTTCCATAAATCTTGTTCACTGTTATTAAACTTAATTTAGTTTGGCAGGAAGCTCCACTTGCCAGTGTTATGTCGCAGTTCGGTTAAATTTTTGCCAACACAAAAATAAAAAATTTAGACAACAATAATTAGAGATAAATATTTAAGTTAAATTTAGTAAAATTTAATTTGGGATATGAGACCAAAACAACTCGCATAAAAAAAAAGTTGTAAATTTCAAGATCTAATAAATAAATGTCAAAGATGGAAAAAAAAAACATTGAATAAAAAAACCAGCGTAAAGTCAGGTTAACTTGACAATCCACAATCCATGATATAAGATCGAGATTAAATAAAAATAATTTAAAAAAAAGAACCTAGTAATTAAAAAAGACAAAAGTTCAATAAAAAGGCATAAAAAAACCACGCTAAACCGGATTAACTTTATCAACCCACTCTCGGAATAACCAAATAGAAAGAAAAGTGAAAAAATAACAAAACCAAAGGACAAATAATTTAATGCAAAATGATAAAAATGGAAAAAAAACTCATAAAAAATTCAGGAAAACAATTTGAGGCAACCTAAGTTAACTTGACTAAGCTACCACTCGCGACATGAGATCAAGATAAAAAAAAAAAAAAAACTTTCAAAAGAAAAAACTAACAAAAAAGACCAAAATAAAATAATAATGTAAGAAAAGGCAATCTAACCTGAGTTAACTTGACCAACCCGCATTTGAAATAACAAAACAATAAGAGAAGCAAAAAATTGATAAATCTCAAGGGCAAATAATTTAATACAAAATAATAAAATTAAAAAAAGTCATAAAAAAATTAAGAAAAAAAACAAGTCCACCCAGGTTAACTTGATCAACCCGTCACTCGCAACATCAAACCGGGATAAAAAAATAAACTTTCAAAAGAAGGACCTCACAAAAGAAACTAAAAGTTAAATAAAAAAATTGAGGAAGAAAATCCAAGCTAACTCAAATTAACTTGACTAACTCGCATTTAGGATAAAAAAAAATAATAACTCCTCTGTAAGCACATGTCATATTGTTAGAAAGAAAACGACTTGTCACTCCTAACACTGGCACAAAAGCAAGATTTTGGTAACCGAAATGGACTACACGCACCATCTGAATGGCGTGAAGATATCACGCGCTAACGCATGAGCAACTTTTTTTTAATAATCTTTAATAAAATAAAATTACCATACAATCCCTAACCAAATTAAAAAATAACAACAAAACCAGAATAAAAAAAACTAAGTTTGTTTTTTTAGATTCCAAGGATAATTTTATAATTTCACTTGTTTTTAACGGAGAACCCCTGTGCATGTTCATTTTATTTTTCTCCAAAACGATATGACTGTAATTTAATTGTGTAAATTATTTTTAAAAGACTAAAAAAATCCCTTTATAAAAGCTTAATATTTTATTTTAAGGATAAAATAATCATTTTAATATAATAAAAAAAAGTGTTCAAATTAATGTCCCAAATCTATTTTGCAATGACTGAAGTATAATTTTGAAAAAACAATAATCCCAATTGGAAACATAATTAGTTTTTCTTTTTCAATGGTAAAAAATTAATTACGCTACTCCAATGAATAGAAAGATGTGTCAGATGCCTTTTAGTTTTTTTTTTAATTTATAATAAGAAGAGTTAATATTATGTGACCTAATTAAAACCCATTTCCTTTTTTTTTTTAAATCAGTTTTTATTAAAAAAAAAAAGCATCATTTTTCTTTACCGCGATAAATAAATAAATATCTAATCTGCACAACCAGCTAATCTCTAGATTCTAGAATTTGAAACAGTGCCACGTTATTTTGTTGGTGACAAAATCAAAATAAAATAAAATACGTATCGCTAGAAGGAGGGTTCGAACCTCCGACCTTGTGGTTAACAGCCACACGCTCTAACCAACTGAGCTATTCCAGCTTGCTTGTTTCCAGGGGAACACACATATATATAATTATCATATTCGCGATGAAGTATATGAGCAAATATTACTATTATAATATGTTGAGTAACCCATTGATAATCTTTAGCTGGTGTTCTCTGTAAAAAATAATTTTTTAAAATAAAAAAATATTTTTTTAATATATTTTTAATAAACACACTCTAAACACCCATTTTATTATGTATTCTACAAGAGAAAATCAATAATATTAATAAAGTTAGTAGTGTTATCTTGAATACTGATATCAAATTTATGAGTTTTATAGGTCCCATGCAATTATTTATGTGTGGCGGGGTGGTTGAGAATGTTTGAGAATACAATGCAAATAATATTTTTAAAAAAATAATTTTATTTATGTTTTAGATTGTTTTGATATACTAGTCTCAAAAATAATTTTTAAAAAATAAAAAAAATATCATTATGATGTATTTTGACACGAAAAGTATTTTAAAAAATAACCATAAACACACTCCCAAATAGAATAAAAGAAAATTTTACTGTGGCAACCAAAGTAATCATATTTTCAAAACATTTTTAATAATAAAAAATAATTAATCAAATGATAAACAATGAGTCCAAATACATTCATTTATTTTGGATAATATTAGAATATAAAATTAGTTTTAAAAAAATTGAACCATCCCGATAAATTTATGTGAAACCTAATTAATTTTAAATCTAAAACCCGATAATTGAAAACCTGATCGTACTCTTAATTTAAAACTATGTATAAAACATATATTTTATAGAAATTCTATAAACTTCAAGGGGGTATCTATCAATATTTATTGAAAATATTCTGATTATTGTTTTTCTGAAGTAAAACTAGTAATAAGAAAAGATGGAAAAATATTGATTTGGGTCACCTTCACTAAGCCCATAAATGACTGGGCCAGACCCAAAACAATACCCATAGCTCAAGCTCAACAATCACAGAGCATCTAGGGAGGCTGGGCGAAAGAGTGAGGGTTTTTTGACAAAAACCGCTACACATTTGCCTTTAACCCTTCAAAAAGATTGATGGGTGTTTTATTTTGATTCATTTGAAGCAGTAATTTATACGGAAAGAGATAGAGAAGCATAAAAACATGGCTGTGAGCTCTCACTAATATTCTTTAATCATTTCTTGATTGTTTTTTTTCTTTCTTTAAATTTGACTTCTTGAGTTTTTGTTATAGTTATGCATATCTTTTGGGGAATCATCGACAACGACAGTATCAGCACAAGTTTTGCTGCTTCGATTTTTTGAAAAAACCATTGAGAGTTTCAAGCACAATGTTACTAATTTATTCTGTGGAGTCTTATCCTGTGAGCCCGTTTTAGATCCAGATTTAAGGTAATGCTGTTTTTGTTAATGTTTAGGATTTGTTTTTATGTTAATGTGTTTTGTAATAAGAAAAATGTTGGTAAATGTGAAGGAGGACTGGTGGGCAAGGCATGGATGCTGTTGTTGGTGATGAGTTTTCGAATAATAAGCAATGCGATGGTGGAGGAGGAGACCCGCTAGTTTTTAATGTGTTGGATTCAATGCTTAAGGGTAGTTTGGATCGTTTGAAATCGATGAGGTCAGCTTTTGATTTCATTGTTGTTGTTGTTGGTTTTTTTTTTTTTTTGGAATTTGAGTTATAATTTGGAGTGTGGATGTTTACTGCGTAAATTTACAGTATTTTAAAGGCATAATTAGGAGGGTACTTATACTGTAGATTTTCTTTTAGGCGATGTTGTGCAACCCAAGATGTAAAAATCTCTATAATTGCATTGGTATTTTTGTGAAGCAGAAAATGCAAGTTGGATACTTAATGGATGTGGTGGATGTAATTATTGGACCGTTTCCATAAATTTCCTTGTTTAGTTGAAATGTTTTGTTTGAAGTCTAGCTTTTTCGTGTCTGTTAGACTTCACTGTTGTGAACTTGTCATATGGGGTGAGGATTGATTGTTCAATGAGAGCTTTTGATTATTTCAGCTGAATGTTGTGCTGGTGTCTTGGTGATAGTTTATGCAAGTGGATAATTCATAAATGATAAATGTAGTGGATGTAATTACTGGGCTGTTTTGATAAATCTCCTTGTTTAATTTGAAAGGTTTGTTTTTTTTTCATGTCTGTTAGACTTCAATTTGTCAGCTTTTTATATGGGGTGGGATTGATTGTTGAATGATAGCTTTTGATTATTTGAACTGAATGTTTTGTTGGTGATTAGTTTACATGAGTTGCGAATGATAATAGTTTGAGAATCAGAACATAGTTATTTATGTATTTTTGTTTCTCTAAGTCCTACAGGGATGATATCTCTTTGGTGAAGAAAGGCATTACAGGATGTGCGCTGGATGTTAATTGTGCAGGAAATGAAGCTATAATCAAGGATTTGTGTCTGGGGGGTAAGTTGGGACCAGCTTTATGGCTAAGGAGTAAAATGATTCAGAAAGGTTTTGTTCCCGATGTGCTGACACACAATTATATGGTGAATGGACTGTGCAAAATGATTGAGTTGGAGAAAGCAGATTGGCTTATTAGGGAGATGCTAGACAAGGGTCCATCTCCCAACTGTGCCACATATAATACTTTTATCAAAGGTTACTGTCTTCTTGATAAGATTGATAAAGCACTACATCTGTTTTCTTCTATGGCTAATAGTGGTACCAAACCAAATAGAGTTACTTTCAACACACTTTTGCATGCACTCTGCAAGAAGGACCTTTTAACTGAAGGTAAGAAGCTTCTTGGAGAGATATTAGATGATGGCGAAAAAGCAACATCAAATGTTATCACCTCAACTATACTTATGGATGGTTCTATCAAGAGTGGAGATATAGTTCAGGCGCTTGGTATCTGGGATTCAATGTTGGAGGAGGGTACCCCAATGGATGTTATCTCATATAATGTTCTTATCCACGGATTCTGTTTAGCCAGAGAAATGAAACTTGCATATAGCTATTCTTGTCAAATGCTTAAAATGGGTCTACTGCCTGATGTCTTCACATATAACACTCTTGTATCTAGCCTTTGCAAGAGTGGAAAGCTTGATGAGGCTTGTTACATGCATGATGTGATGTTAAGAATGGGAGTTGCTCCAGATGAGGTTTCATATAAATTAATAATTCAAGGCCTATGTGTTTGTGGGGATGTAGATAAGGCTAATGGTTATCTTAATTGTACGTTAGAGAAATCAATGATACCAGAGCCTCTTGTTTGGAACCTCATAATTGATGGTTATGGGAGATGTGGAGATATTGGTAATGCATTTGCCATCAGAGATCGTATGTTGTCTTTTGGTGTTGTACCGAATGTGTTCACTTACAATGCATTGATCCATGCACAAGTAAAAATAGGAAACATTTTGTATGCATATTTTCTGAAAAAGGATATGCTTTTAAAGGGCCTTTTTCCGGATGTGGTTACCTACAATCTTTTGATCGGTGCAGCCGCTAATGCGGGACAAATTCATTATGCTCTTCAATTATATGATGAAATGCTTAGAGGGGGATGTAATCCAGACATGATAACTTACACTGAGCTAATTAGAGGTTACTGTGTGAAGTATAACACCAAGGAGGCAGAGGAACTTTTAGCCAAGTTATTGAAATCTGGTTTACTAACTGATCACGTTCCATTTCAAATACTAATTAAGCAGTACTGCAAAATGAAGGAGCCTGATAGGGCATTTCAGCTGTATCGGAAGTGGTTGACTGGAAACAAGAGACTTTCCTCTTTGGAGATCCGGAGTCCTGCAAAGACAGTGCAAAATTACTAGTTTGAAATGCCAGGGAGCAATTTGGCTGGCAAGTCACAGTCCTCGCATTTGAAATTGGGATCCAATTTATGATGTTGGCTATTTTCTGCTTGTGGGGATCCTAAAGTCTTGCATATGATTTTTCCAGAGGTATGTATCTTTTATAGATGCTGTTAAGTTCAATAAGCAGGTTTTCTAGGCTGCCATTGTTCTAGTTTTACCTGTTCGGGAAATTCCAGGAACCATGAAATAGGTCCTATCAGGTTTCCATATGGTAAAAATAATGTTCTGCTACGAGTTTTCCTGATAAATTTGCCTGAAAGATTTAACTTTTTAACTTCGAAGATTTTTAAGCTTATTGTGAAAATGCTGAAGTATGTCAGCTAATAACTATTAACATGTGATATTAGCAAGTTGAATGATGTGATAATGGAAGTATATATTCTCACATTTATAGGTAGTGCATTGTTCATTGCAGTCAATATCTTAATGATTATGTTTACCATTTGAAAAATCCAAGCTGAGGCAACACTGTTTTTTTTTTTTTTTTCAACTTCCTTTAATTGTGTTTGAATCCTGCCTTTTTTATGTGAGCTTGATTTGATCTGCTATAAGTTGCTGGTTTTGGATTGACTTGGCTTAAATCTTAAACAGCCTTTTCTCCTCTGGTTTTTGCTTTGAATGATGGAAAATTAATTCCTGTTCCCAGATAGTAAATTATTCCCTCGCTCTCATTTCCATTTTGCAATGGAAAGCGTGCTTGAAATTGCAAGTTTGCTTTCCAGTTCATCTTTCTCAATTCCATATATTCTACAGCAGTTATTCCCTTCTAAAATAGGATTTTGCCATTTGAAAAATTGAGTTCACGGGCACAAACTATATGATTTGGGCTATAAATTCTTCTTTGCCATTGAACTTAGAGGAGGGAGACTTTAAGAATTGGTAATTTCTGATAGAATTTTGAATTAGTTTCGTGATGTTGTCTAACAAGACATTCCCAGGTGTTTGGTGGAGGTTGAACCGAAGCCCATCTGGAACTCTAGGATCTACTGAAAGTTATGAACTTGCTGGCCTGACTATCAAGGAAATACACTTTGGCTTTTACCATTTGAGTTGGTGGTCAGTAGCCTCCTTGCAAGCAGTGACGAGGATAAATGAATTTTGTACAGGAGCAGCCATCGTTACATACTTTCTGGAAGAAATATAGCACCATGATACCTCGTTTGTAGTTACGAAGAGTACCTTGGTTTGAGTTCTATCTGAAGCAAGTAAGAGATATTACCAACGATTTCTGTATCTGCCATTTGTAGCTTCTATTTTGATTTGGAAAGATCATTCAACACCTTACTGATTACTTTTTATCTGGTACCTTATGTTTTCTTGCAGGGTTAAACAAGAGTAGGTTGAAGCATTAAGACTGGGTTTATAATGGGAATGATAAACATAACGTTCCAGAACTCCAATTCAAGCAACACCAACTTGTTCCACAATGGTTAACTGCATGGTATTTGTATCTTCGCGGATCCAACAAATTAAGAGAGAACTATAATGAATAGGACTATTCAGAGTTGTGGCTGCGTATCGGAGCTTTCTTGAAACTTGACAGGATCTGGGCACCCGGACAATGCCATGCTTATATTCAGGTTGAAGTGAGCTCTTCTTTGGTTGTTTCTTAATCAATGTCATGCCATGATTACAACAGCCAAGTTAATGACTCGAATGGGAAAAATGCTGTCCCATCTTTTTGTAACCGGGTATTAAAATTATATCACTCCTGATTTTGGAGCAGTGATGATATACCTGGGTCATCTTTTCTAGTGTTATTAGACCTGTCCTGTTTTTTTGACTCTGCTCAAGCCTGGGTCACAGCTTGGAAGTCAAGATATTTTTTTTATATAAAAAAAAGTTAAAACAATGTTTTTTTTTTTTTTAAAAAAGTTAAATCTGTCACTGTGAGTCCTGGATGTGATTAATGACACCGACGTTTTCTCAACTGGCTGTATTTTGTTTTCTCTAAAGAAGTTACCATATTTGTGAGATGACTTTATGTCACCGAAGGAAGGCTCAGATAAAATTACCAACAGTTGCCTCCCCATGACGGATTGTTCATGTGATAAAAAGCTGGCAACACTTGCTCCCCACAGTACAAGCCATAAAAGGTAGGATGAACCACAGCTTTTTCCTCAAGGAAAAATCCTCCCTTGGATTCTCTATCCTATCAAATCCTGCTGCTTTTATAAGCAACCTCCAGCCCTATCTTCAAAGGAGAGAGTTTTCATGTCACTGGAATATAAACATATATTATTCCCAAAATAATCAAACCGAATTAGCTATAAAAATGTATGGATTTCATTCAAACGTTTAGTTTGAATCTAAAAATACATACTCAAATCTACCATTTATAATCCCATGAGACTTGTTTAATTTAATGGTAATTTGCCCGGTAGCCAAAAATGGACAAGGGGAAATTCAAGAGAAAGGTATCACAGTTACCTATGGGCATAAATGACGAAAAACTGAAGGACCTTGAGCTAAAAAAACGCAGGGTTCTTACCCATTACTGCAAAAGATACTTTTCTAAAATTGTTCTTAGATATAACTAGAATTTGATTTCAAACAAGACGGCAAGGAAATGAATTGACCTTAGTATATAGCCAGCTACTTTATGATTCATTAAGAAACTTTGTTATAATTAGATTATATTCTCAGTTTATATTGCTTGTCCAAAAAAAAAAT
>Ga0325414_1006605_pt1 | contig 12308 bp, 7 predicted proteins | sample PopdelMetagenome_8_FD_206183 | JGI IMG/M metagenome (GOLD analysis project Ga0325414, IMG submission 206183) | Populus deltoides microbial communities from Bellville, Georgia, United States - Leaf-PdKOR-R3 | ecosystem: Host-associated > Plants > Phyllosphere > Phylloplane/Leaf | place: USA... | reverse complement strand
CTTTAAATTCAAGCCCCTGATCTTTTAATTTCAAGATTTACCCTTCTTAAAATTAAATTAAAAATAAGTGGGTCAAAATTGGGTTATAACAATCGATCTTTACTCTCACAGTCAATCGGTATGTATTTTACCAACAGGATCAAGGACAAAAACAATTCATCGGTAATTTATGGTTTGTTGGTGAGTTTGTCAGTAATAAATTTATCGATAGATTGACAAACGGAAAAAGTGCGCAAAAACAAATATACCTGCTTCATTTCGTTGGTAAATATAACTTAACATTGACGGAATACCATTTGTAATTTTATCGTTGAGTTAACAGTAGCAGTGGTAATTGCAATAATGTTTTTTAACTCTTTGAAATATGTCGACAGAAATATTCCGTCGGTAACCTTGTCAGTAATAATTTAAAAAAAAAAATATATATATATATATATATATATAGTGAATATAAGTAGAAAAATAATTAAAATATATTAAATTAAATTAAAATAAAATATATAAAAATAAATTAAAATAATATAAAAATTAAATATCCATTACAAATTTAAATATTTTAGGTTCAAATACAATAAATATAAAATAGAGGCGGTGCTAGAGAAGGAGGAGGAGGCTAGTCATCGCTGAAACCATAAAGCCAATAAGGAGGAACACATGGATCACCATATGTGATCTCATCTCCATTACCACTAGGTGGAATTCTTCATAATCCGTAGTGAGTTGTTCATTTTTTGATCGGATGTTTGATTCTGTACTCGTTGGCCTAACATCACCGCGAACTCTGGAGTTTGTGTGATCGGAACCAATTATGAGCGTCTAACAGTCGAAACACTACAAGTCGTACGCAAGTTTGCAGTCGTAATGTTAGAGAGTTCATACACCTGATTTTTATCGGGCCCACCAGACGATCTTGCCTCCAACCATAAAAACCAGATCGATATCCAGATGGGTCGAAAGATCGTCCATATATCTCTCCTTCAAGCGGTTGTTATATGTTTCTTGAAAATAAAAAATAAATTCATCAAATTGAAGGAAATTATAACTTAATAAAAAAAAATAGTTGAAAACCAACATACTATAAAGTGTGAGCTTAGCTATCCATGAACCGTTGCACCTCTTTTTGGTGATCATCACTCCGCACATGTGTTTCAACAAAAATCTTCATCAGACTTGGCTCATGTCCAAGAATCGTAGCCTACAAGGTAAAAATATTGTCAGTTAAATAAATTTACAAAAAAATAACAAATAAAAAAATGGATGTAATAAAAAAAATCTTATCACCCACTTTGCATGCGAAACAAACGGAACGGAGCCGTCTGTGTGTGGTAACGGAACCGTGAACACGCCGATGCTGGTTCTGCACACCGGACTTTGACTGTCATGTGAAGCACGTGAATGTCACATGTTGACTGTATTTTATCCATACAGCCTCCGAGATATATGGCGGTCTAAAATCCTTCTAAACCGCCATGTTATTCCAGGCTTGAAGCTCGCTTTCTCTCATATATTTTTTTGCTTTCTTTTAAGCCTTATACCAAAAATATGCAACATATATGTTACCAATAAATTATTTGTTAGTAAACAAAAAATAAAATTTTAATATTTGAAGAAAAAATTATTTTGATTTCGATTTTACCTAATTGCAGCATGATTCTCTCAAACCCTTCTCGCAACATTACAATCAGCTCTCTCCCATTCAAATTTTCCCTTCTAGTGAAAATTTATAAAAGGAAAATTTCAATAATTTCAATAAACTAACCGAATTAACATAATAAAAATATATTTAATTTAATACTAACCTTAAACCTTGAAAATTATGCATCAACCTGCGGTTTCCATTCAAGATGTTTGGAAACATGGCTCCATTGAGACAATAGAATTTTCATCGACGATTTAAAGGCTGATGTTATTGTTCTTGCAATCTCAGTGTTTGTAAACCTGAAATTGCATTCGTTAAATAAAATCATTTTAAAAAAATTATTAAACATGTTATGAAAGCAAAACAAACTTACATTGAAAGGTCATCCTTTGATTGGGCCTCGTAATTACGGGTAAATAGAACCCGTTGTGAAGGGACCCCCCCAACATTATGACATCGCACACAACAACCTCACGTCGTGATTCGATACTTGTGCCTCAAGTGCATGTTCTTGGTCGGCACCTGATGACTCGTGATCGTCAGAATTGTCTTCTTCTTCTTTAGTTGACGCTTCCTCATCTCTATCACAATCTTCTACATTGATTTCATCGCTATCATCATCTTCATCAACTTGTGTGTATCCGCTGAAGTTCAAAATATCATTTAACTCCAGCCAGAAATCATTCCACAAGCATATTTAAGGACGTACTTTACCTTCTATAATTTCGTCGGTATATATCGAGTGATTTTTTTGTCGACACATTTAAGGATGTAATTTACCGTTGGGTTAATTCCATCTGTAACGCTGTCGGTAAAAATTACACGCCATCATATTGTTTGGCTTTTTTAATTCTTTATTTTCTCATTGCAATTCCGTCAATATATACCAACGGAAAAAATTTGTCTGTGTTTACCGATGGATATAGGGATGAAAAATTTTCTCGGTAAAGTTCACCACAATATACTGACGAACAAATTATATTGATATTTTTATTTGTACTTGTCAATTTTCTAGTGGTGTCTAGAATTCCTGTTAAACTATAAACATAATTTTAATTTAAAACCATAAATATTAATAATTGAATGCTAATAACATCAAATTTGTTTTAAATAGTAAGTTAAAACAACCTAATTAATAAATCCTGAATTAAATAAATATTCTATACTTAGTTAGAAAAGAAGATTGAAAATAACAATAAAATAAAGAAAATTATGAAACAACATCAAACATGAAAACAATTTTATCTAGTTACAGTAAACTAACACCTATATAACTGGATCTATAAAATACAGTAGCAAAATTTGAACTTGATCAAGCAATTAGATTGAAAACTATACATTCTATTTTTTTTTAATTTTTTTTTTCAAATTTAAACTCGTCAATCTCATCTATAAACATGTATGCAAGACATTGTATATAAGTCTAAATAATTCAAAAAAGGCTTCCTGCGGAAAGATAATACCCATGGAGATCATCCTCTTATCAGAACTTAGCCAAAACCGAAAGTTTCTGTTGTAGTCGGTAACCATCACTGCCGTGCCCAGAAGTTTTGAAGTATATCTTAGCTAAGAGACAAGCTTGCCACGTTTTCATATATCACGCTTGCATATACGCATTAATGTCTCTAGAAATTAGTGATACTTAACAAGATCAGACCGGCTTACCAACCCTAATTATAGTCGCTCTTCGATCCAGCTGGACGGTGCCGACAAAATACCAGATAAGCAAATGACGCTGACAACCTTAGTCAGAATCCATTTAACCCGATCGTATCTGTTGTCAATTGGATCTAGCATTGATTTATTTCAATAACCAAAGGTTTGATGACATGGTGCGTGGGCCTTAAAGGTTATTACAGGTTAGTAATTTTTGTTTTTCTTCTGATTTTATTATTATATATTATTATTTTTTAATTAATGAGCTCTGTAGTTTTTTTTTTAATTTATTTTTTATTATATTCTTTTAATTTTATGATAGGAGAGATAGAATATAACAGTTTGGCTTATCTCTAGGTACATGCTTGTCCTAGTATTAACTTGGATTAACTCAAGTTGATTTTTATATGTTTTTTCTCAAATTAACCTCATTATTTTTATTTTATTTTAGTTTAGTTTATTTATTTTATTAAAATAAAATCAATTTATTTGATTTAGCTGCATCTATAAATCCCAGGACCTGCTTCTTGTTATTCATACGTAACCTGTTGTCCAGTTTTGTCAGAGACCATAATTGAAAGCAATCTCAGAATTTGATAAATGTCCATACTAGTGTGTACCCGATTACTTCCGTGCAAGTTTCCCTTGAAATGAATTTTTTTGTCAAAATTCATTTCTTGGTGGGGGTATTTTTTGTTACGTCTCGAAGACTTTTGATGAGCTGCTTTTCCAACCGAAGATCACATTTCAAGGGAAAGCGTGGAATTTTTTCTCTTTTTATGTTGCTTGGACTCTTTGCCTAATTAGCCAGGTATAATTTAATTTTCAAGGATTTTTTTTATTATTATTAACGTGAATCTCTATGTCAGTTTACGCGCACCTTAACTAATTTTACGGATTCTAAAGTAAATAATCATATAAGCTTTCAGTGATTATTATATTAATAACTATAGAACTCGAACCTAAAATAAAAAAAATAAATTTTTTAATTTCAAACTTTTATTATGGAACCAAAATAAATAGCAAGGGTGTTTCCCTCTATCATTGCATTGATTATCGGTTACTTGGGTGTTTTATACGTTTTCTTTCCAACTTTTACTTTGTTTTTACTTTTTAGCAGTTTTCAGGTTTATAACACGTAACTTCTCGTTCTTTTACTTCGCCATCCTCTAAATGGCTATTTTAACATTTTCCTTAATTATTAAAAAAAACTATTATTGTAGTAAAATAACTTATAGTTAGTTTAACTATTTATATAAATAATAAACTAGATTAATATATTTTTAAAATTATTTTATAACAACTTCATATTTCACCTTAGTTAGTTAAAGCATGGATAGCCATGCACCTGCACTTTGTTGTCACAAGCCCTTTTTAGTATTTGTTTTGTTTTTTTAATTTTATTTTTTTATAAATTTTTATTTAATTTATTTTTTAATATTGAATTGATAATAAATCAGTTTTTTCTATTTTTTTATTATATAATAAAATAAAAAAATAATTTAACCTAGTAAAATTCATAACTCGGTTATTAATTTGATAAATTCACTAAAATTATTAACCAAAAATTTATGTGAAGTTTTAAATAATTGTCTCGTGTTTAAAGAAAATTCTAAATTAATTTCCAATGTTAGATATTATTTTTTAAATTCGAGAAAAAAATTAAATCCAACGTGATAGCAGGAACAGGGAGGCACTTGGCTGTGATATTGTTGTCGATTCTTGTGTGAAAGGATGGCTTCGGGCACCAGCAGGAGTAGGTCCCGCATGACCACAGAGTTGTTCAACAGCCTGTAAACAGCATATTTCTAAGTGCCGTTTGTTTGCGTCTGCGTTTGGTGTTTGTTTGCGTCTGCGTTTGGTCTGTTGGGTTCCCCAAAACACAGTTTACTGTGCATGGGGACTCACATATATTTAAACCAAATATGAGTCAATCTCCATCATCAGTCGGCGATGTGATAGTGCCTGACGAGGAATTTAACTGAATCGTGCGTACTGATATGTCGGCAACTGAAGAAAATAGTAATATTTTTTTTTTGTTTTTAAAAAATTTTAATAGGTTGGTATTAAAAATAATTTTTAAAAAATAAAAAATTATTATTTTAATATATTTCTTAGTTAAAATTATTTTAAAAAATAATCATAAACACACTCTCAAATATATTTCATATATTTAATAATCATCAATGACGATAAATTTATTAGTTGTTAGTTATTAGAGGTTAATTTAAATCAATATAGAAAATGAAAGACTCTTGCATCATCTTAAAATAAAAAAAAAATTATTTTTCTACCGAATTTGTTAAAAGATTCAAACTCAGGATATTGCAGTAATTTTTATTAATTTATGTCTTCGTTAATAAATATAAATATTTATGTATTCTAATTTCAAGCTTGAAAACCTAGCTTTTAAAGTCATATAATTTTGTTATTTTGATTATTTTAAGGCAAGCAAAAAACATTTTATACTATAGACAATAATTTTAAAATTGATATAAAGAACAACTTAAATCTAAGATCATTAAAATTTAATATTATTCATATAATTTTGTTATTTTGAGTATTTTGAGGTGAGCAAAAAACATTTTATACTGTAGACAATAATTTTAAAATTGATATAAAGAACAACTTAAATCTAAGATCATTAAAATTCAATATTATACCTATATATATATATAGCTATAAAATTTGATCTGATTTATTATTTGGATCAGAAGTTGGTAAGTCACATATCTGATCTCCAATGCAAAATGCTAAATTGAAGAGCTAAATTGATAAAGTAGGTTTTAGAATAGTATAAATATAGCTTTTATAATTATGTGCATTCCAATGGTAAAAAGCTATTTAGAAAAGCCAATTATATTTTAATATAATTCATGTTAAATTAATTTTAATATAATTATATAACTAATTTAGATATTATATATATAATATAATTATGATCTTATTAATTATATAATTAATATGAGTAATTTATAAAATTAATGAAGTAATATGAAAGTTAAAAGATACAATTTAAAATTAAATTTAAAATTTATTTATATGAATATTTTTAATTTTCAGTTTTATATGTTACTGTTAAAAATTTAATTTTTTAAAAGTAAATTCAAATTCAAACTTTGAAAAAAACAGCCTATATTTTAAATTTTAATTTTCAAATTTTTTTTAAAAAAATTCAAGCTTTGAAAAAATGACCGCCACCATTTTAAATTTTAAAATTTTAAATTTTAAAAAAATGACCGCCAACATTTTAAATTTTAAAAAATTAACTGTCAACATTCTAAGATTTCAAAATTTGAAAAAATAATCCATCTATAAATATTCTCATATACCTTAACATTTTTTCTCATCATTCCATTTTTTGTCTTTCCAATCAAAAATATATTTCATTAAAATTCATCATGAATCATTCTAATTTTAATTATGATGATGCTTTTCATTAAAATGATATTAATGTTCTTGATCGGTCACCTGTCTTCGCTGCACTTGCTGAAGGTCGTACTGCTCCTGTCAATTATACAATTAATGGGGCATGAATATACAATGAGATACTATTTAGCAGATGAGATTTATCCTAATTGGTCAACTTTTGTTAAGACAATCCCAAGGCCATTAGGAGCAAAGAGAAAATATTTTGCAAGTAAGCAAGAGTCTGCAAGAAAGGATGTAGAACGGGTATTTGGAGTGCTCCAATCTCGTTTTGCAATTGTACGTGGACCTGTTCAATACTAGGATAAAGAAACGCTTACAAATATTATGAAAGCTTGCATAATAATGCATAATATGATTATTGAAGATAAAGGAGCATTGAACCTTGGATTTGACCATGAACGTGAAGTCAATTCCTTTATATTAGTGTCACATGGTGAAATACCAGAACTACATGGTTTTCTTCAAACTCATAATCGAATCAGGGATAGAGCAACTAGCTCTCAACTACAAGAAGATTTGGTTGAACATTTATGGGAACAATATGGTAACGAGTAGAATCATTAGCTTTGAACTTCTTATGTCATCATAATTTTCAAGTTTTTTATGTTTTTTTTTCATTATGGTTGTTGTCTTTTAAGTTAATTAATCCTACTTATTGTTGTTAAGTTTTTTATGTTTTTTTTTTCATTATGGTTGTTGTCTTTTAAGTTAATTAATCCTACTTATTGTTGTTAAGTGTTAGAAGAACTTCAAAAAAGTATTATGAATTAATACCACTTTTATAACAATATATTTAAAATAACCAATAAATTTCTAAATATTTAATTAAAAATACATTACATTAAACAATAAATAAATCTAGTTAATTAAAAATACATTACATTAAACAATAAATAAATCTAGTTAATTAAAAATTAAAACCCCTCTTTTGCATAATTTCTAACTTTCTATTTTGAAAATACGCTGCAGAAATTGGATCCAAATTAGAAATATCCATTTTCATAATTTGTTCTTCTTTCTCAATCCTGTCCAATTCTTGTTTCTCTTGACTTTATTGAATCATCATAGCTTGTTGCTCTAACATAATTTTTCTGTCTTGTTTCTTCTGATCCTCAATTTCAACTAGAGTATCCCTGAATTGTTGTAAAAGATTTGTTACAGTTGTCTCCCCAACTTTATCTTTTCCTTGTTTATGTTTAAGTCGTTCCTTTGCAGCCTTCTGACCAATTGGTCTATCTTGATAAATCAATGTTTCACTGTCTTCTCCTAAACTAACAGAATCAGGGGTAGATGGAGCTGATGAAATCGAACTTGCATTGACATGACTTTTTTGTTTATTGTTTGACATTTGATGTTGACTTGCACGCTGAAATTGCCATTTGGGTTCTTTTCTTAAGATAACCCAACAATGTTCTAGTTGAAATCGTTTGCCAACGCAAGAAGCATACATTTGTCGAGCATCATTAATCTGGTAAGTAAAAAATTAGAGAAATTAAATAATGTTAAAATATATGTTAAACAATTTAACATGAAAATGAATATTAAAATTATCCTTGATTCTTCGGTCATTCTACTTTGCTGGCGATTTTTAATTTGAGTAACAGATCTAACAAATTTACCTACTTCTCTATTTCTTTCTTGCCATCTATTTGAGATGCTTATTTGAGAACGATTATTCAAGTTTCCTCCATTCTCTACAAAGTAAGCATGTACTCGAGCCCAAAACTGTTTTGTTTGTTGTTCAACTCCTGTAATTGGATCTTTGCTTGTATTTAGCCATGCAGAGACAAGTAAACAATCTTCCTCTGGTGAGAAGTTTTTACTTCTTTGTGATTTTTTAATTGTATGGCCATTTAAATTCGAGTATGTTAAGTCATCAATTAATTTATTAGAATCACTTGATTGAAAGAGAATATCTTCTGACTCACTCATAAGAAAGTTGGTGAAAGAGCTTGGAAAATTTGAATCCATCTATATTAAAAAAAAAAAACTCAAGTTAAAACCTTATAAGAGAGTATAAAAGAAGCGCACATTCAATGTCTAGCAATTTTGTAGTTTACATAAATGTGAATTAATAATAAGCATTGCATCCTATTTGTCTAACATTACAATTTGACTATTTTTTGGAACTAAAATAGGATTGATATACTGGTTTAATTGTATTTTCAACAAGGTAAAATATAATTAACCTCAAATTAAAACAAACAATCAAAAATAAATTTTAAATATGCCACTCTATATTTTTATCAATATCAGCTACCATTATTACTTCCTCTCAATTTTGTCAAAGATAACAACATAAATAAAAAATTATTTTCCTTAACCCATATCAAAAACATAAAATAACAAAGAAATAAAAATCATTACAAATATCAAATTAACAATAAAAGGTCTACAAAATCAAGAGATATTAAAGAGAAAATAGAAAAAGCTTTTAAACAAATATACCTTTTAATTTCAGCTAATTAACACAACTGATGTTATTAATTAACTAGAGAATAATTGATTCTTGTTTTTCTAAATTTGAGAGAAGGGTAAGGCACAATACAAGATTTTAAAAAAACAAGTTTTTTTTCCTTTTGCTTTTAAAGAAAAGAAAAAATTGATGACCAATGACTATAAAAATAGTCATTGGCAACGGTTACTTTATTTTAGCTATTTCTACAAAAATATGTAGAAAAAGCTTTTCACGTATTGAATAACTATTTTGGCTATCCTTTTTCCTGCTGCGTTGGAGTTGTAAAAAAAAAAGAAATAATAGTGTACATGTTTTTAAATTTAACTCTTCATTTAGCTCTCCGGTTGGAGATGCTCTTAGAGGTTAATTTAAATCAATATAGAAAGTTAGAGACTCTTGCACCATCTCAAAATAAAAAAGAAATAAAAAAAAGTCATCTTTCTACCAAATTTGTTAGAAGATTCAAACTCAGGATATTGTAGTAATTTTTCTTAATTTATGTCTTTGTTAACAAATATAAATATTTATGTATTCTAATTTCAGGCTCGAAAACCTAGCTTTTAGAGTCATACAATTTTGTTATTTTGAGTATTTTGAGGTGAGCAAAAAACATTTTATACTATAGACAATAATTTTAAAATTGATATAAAGAACAACTTAAATCTAAGATCATTAAAATTCAATATTATTCATATAATTTTGTTATTTTGAGTATTTTGAAATGAGCAAAAAACGTTTTATACTGTAGATAATAATTTTAAAATTGATATAAAGAACAACTTAAATCTAAGATCATTAAAATTCAATATTATACCTATATATATATAGAGAGAGAGCTATAAAATTTGATCTGATTTATTATTTGGGTCAGAAGTTGGTAAGTCACATATAGATTGATGATTGACTTGGATTTAATTTTAAAAAAATTTATTTAAAACAATGTTATTTTGGATATTGTTTTTAAAAAAATTGAAGCTTTGAATAAAAATTAAAAAAATATTAACATGATTTCACTCAAATTTTGACCAAGTTTTAGGGTTGTGGATTAATTCATAGGTTACTTGAGTTTGACGAGATTAACTCTCTAAATTATTAAAATCAAGCCCAAGTCTTGAATCAACATGTTAAATTAAGTTTAGTTTGATAAATATAATTACTTCCCTCACTTACATATAATAATAAGATCTATAAATAATTTTTATGAAAACAAATCATACTTTTCTTTTCTTTTTTTTAAATGAAACACTAAATTGTCTACACCATACAATTCCTCGCTAGCCATGTGACCCGCGCTCTGTCGAGAGTCAAATATTTTTATTTTTCATAAAACATATTTATGCAAGTTTTTTCAATGTATTTTGATAGTTCATAAAATATAAAAATCAAAAAAAATTGATGCACACGTGTAATCAAATAAACTAAGAATTATATGTGTTAATAAATCAATAAAAAATCATTAATGATACTTAAAACAAAACCTGAAAAACGGAGAGACAAATGTAGATCAAGATATTAAATCTTCAAAAATAGAACATTAAATTGATTAAATAAAAAAATAGCATATAAGGCTACACATATTAAGAATATCATCTAAAAATAAATATTTTTTATTTTCAAAAACATAATTTATCTATATAAAAAATAAAATAAAAAACATAGATGAACAAGAAAAACCATTTCAAAAATTAAACACATAACCAAAAAAATCAATATTTTTTAAAAGAGGCTCCTGAACAAAATAAAAAAAAGAGGAGGTTTTGTCTATTTTTTTTAGTTTTTTAACCAGTCACGAAACTTTATTTCTTTTCAATTATATTCTTTAAAGTTATACTTCCATGGCAACTATAGTTGTCATACTCAGTCTGGTGGTTGACCTGGCTAAGGGGTCGGGTCCCGGGTTACACGAGTTGACTTGAGTTAACCCGAAAAAATTAAAAAAAATATTTGAGATTTAATATTTTATATGAAAAAATTAAAAAAAATCCATGTGGATATAGGCTATACATGTTGTTAGTAATTAAGTTTAAAAAATTATTTCAAAAGGTTTATTATCCCACATTGGAAAGATACTATCTTATTATTCTAAGTTAAAGTATTTAAACCAAAATAGTTTTTTATCCCACATTGAAAAAACATAACTTTTTTTCTTATACATAAAGTATATATACTAAAGGGTTTCAAATCTCACATTGAAAAAATAAAAAATTCTTCTACTATTTATATAGTGAACTTTGAAATGAGTTATTAATCAACTGAAAAATATGATAAAAAAAGGATCTCTAGATAGGAGAAAAAATACATTTGAAAAAAGAGTCTCTACCTGGTTTTTGTCAGGTCACCCTAGTTCTGGGTTGACCCGACAGGTCGACCGGTTTACTTCAAGCCAATTACAGACCCGAATTTTAAATGAAACAGACTCGTCCAAGGTCCCGCGTTGACCCGCCGAGCCAAGCGAGGTCTGATAATTATGATGGCAACCATGCCAGACTCAAGGTATTGGGTCCAACATTACCCAAAGGCATTTGGTTTGGTTGGCAAGGAAATTTTGTTAGGCACTCCAACCAGATCCAATAATCTTGAGTCTGGTAGGGGATCCAGACTCAAATGTTATTGGGTCCCAAATACTATTGGATCTGGCTATAAACTAGACCTAGCAACATTAGATCGGATGGTTAAGCAATGTCTAATAGCATTTTTTTATTAAAAAGAAAAAAGAAAAGAAAGCGCCCCTTAATATTACAGTGTTGTCTAAAGTACAAACACTTTATATTTACAGTGTAATCCATATTACAATAAATTAATATTCATAATACTTGCATAATATTTTTTTTCATACCTTTTAAAATATAGTATAATATGAGCACCATTTCTATCATCTCATCAACCTCTTTTGTTCTTTTTCTCAGTATAATCTAATCATGAATCCAATTTGGTAATCACTAATACGAACAACCTGGCTATTTCTCGAAGAAATGCGTTGCCACGTCATCATAGGCGCCACTTGCAACCCTAATGCTGACATATCATGGGTAACGTCATGAAAATCAATCACCACGAGATACCGTCCTTGTAAGCTAGGAATCTTCGTGTGAATATGGAGCGTGACCTGCCGAAAAATTACAT
>Ga0325414_1006603_pt1 | contig 12312 bp, 5 predicted proteins | sample PopdelMetagenome_8_FD_206183 | JGI IMG/M metagenome (GOLD analysis project Ga0325414, IMG submission 206183) | Populus deltoides microbial communities from Bellville, Georgia, United States - Leaf-PdKOR-R3 | ecosystem: Host-associated > Plants > Phyllosphere > Phylloplane/Leaf | place: USA... | reverse complement strand
GTTGCTGGTTTGTATTATTTGCGGCATCCTAGGTTTAGAAGCAAGCTACCTTCTGTGCCCAGCAATTTCTTCAAGAGATTGCCAGCTCGAACGGACAGCTTGCTGTAATACTGCAAGTAGAGCTTGGTCTAATTTAACAAATTCCTTATTTTCCGTTACCCTAATCGCTTCTTGTTCGAGTTATATAATGGTGTTTTGTTTACAGTAATACAATTCAAATTTTTGAGATTTTAATGAAATTTTATATTTGTAATTATTTTAAGTGTTAAAAATTAAAATTTAAATGGAATTTAATCTTAAAAATCTCAAAATTACGATTCTAAATATAATAAATTTAATATTAAAATTGATTTTTTTTAAATACCCATAAAAGATTTTCGAAGAAATAAAATAAAATAAAATAAAATTTTATTTCTTCGAGTTATAGTATACCAAGTACCAACTGCATCTTTATGATTGATTTATATACCCTCAAACAGAAATTCTGCTCCCCTGTTCCTACTTCCACTCGCCATGCTATCATTGCGAGAAAGCTAGTGGAATTGATGGGCTTCCCTTTCCAATTTGCATTGTGATTTTGAGCGAGAAGCTATAAAAAACCAAGAAAGAGTTCACCTAGCAAGGTACAAGGGACTGCGGAGAAACAGAGAGAACTAGCCAGCAGCGTAAAGGCAAATGGCAGGAGATCGTTCTTCATTTTTTTAATTTATGAAAGGATTGTTCCTCTAGAAACCGAACAGTATCACATTGAAGTGCGAAATTGAGCTTTAAATCAAATGCCAATATCCAACTCCAAACTAAGAAACTCCACAGCATTCAATCGAGAAAAAAATGTCATCAACAGGCAGCTACAGGTTGCCTGAATAGCCACCGTTGACATCATGGATAAACATGCACAGCCCACTAGAGCTGTTTCTCTTAGTCTTATGCATGAGAAGTTTTCAGTTCTGATCCACTTTCGTTGGACAATTCATTGATAAAAGCGCAGCCGTGCCAGGTACCCAACTATTTCATTCAGCTTGAGCTGAGCTGAGCCGAAGCAAAAAATGTTAACAACCCGAGGGAAAAGGGATGTTTTAGATTCACTCAAATAACAGCAAAAGCTACACAACTAACAATTCTAATGAACAAATAACATGAAAAATCTTGCACCAAGAAATGAAAAATGGGAAACAAAAATCAATTGCTGCCTTATACGAGGTTCATGTAGCTGTCTATTGCCAAAAACACTAGAAGAGCGCATAAGTTCAAACAAAATACAATTAAAAAGTAGCTCAAGAGAAACGATCCTAAATTTTTCTTTCAAAACACAAGCTCGTGAGGCTTCATTCCATCCTTGAGAGAAAACCTTGCGCCCAAGTATGCTTTCAATTCTGGAACACTCTCAATTGATTTAATGACTTGCGCATCCACTAACTTCTGGTCATCCTTCTTTTCTTGTGGGAGTGCATTCTCACCCTGTAACATGGGATGAAATTATAATAAATTTCTGAATGGACAAGATGAGAAAATACAATAGAACATAACCAAATCTAACTAATGACCACTTGCAAAACCCACCTCTTTCTCTCCCTCAAAGAAGTTGCCCTCTCCTTTCTTCTTCTTCTTCTCAGCCTTCTTGGCAAAATATTTGTCATCGAACTTCTCCACATTAACCCCAGAGATGTCAACCTTGGTGGAAGTTGCAATCAAATAAGATTGGTTGACTCTCCTAAGAGGAACACCGTTGATCTTAAATGGGCCTGCAGCAAACAGAAAAAATCATCCACGTTACAACAGCATACTAAGTCTAAGACCTTACAAAACAAATTACATCGCAAAATTTTACAAATCCAAAACCATCCAAGCCAAGTCATATCACTAAATTTCCATTTCAAAACAGCATAGAACATCAACCAAGTAAATAACCAAGCACTGATGCGAGCATAATCACAGATCCAAATTTCAGGTCACTAGCTTTAAGATGATGAATAAAATAATTTCTTTCGCCCAACAAAAACAGTAATGCACAAGCCCACTAAAGCACCGGCACGACAGTCAGTATAAATTAAGCAGGTAGATGTCATTGTCATACAAGAAAAAACATAAAAATGATGAAAGGGAATAAAAAAATCAAGCTAACCAGTGACAAGAAGCAACCCAGAAGTCAGTTGCTTGAGAAACACAACTCTCTTGCCCTTGAACCTTCCAGCAAGAATGATCAACACAGTCCCAGGAGTAATACTATCCCTACAACACCATATAAAAAGCAAATAAAATAACAGATTACAACATTACTTAAATCACATTGCAAAGAATTTAGCAGCCAAAACTATCTGTAAATCAACAGCCTTTCTCACACGATAAATCTCTTGTAATTCAAAATGAAATATTCAATAGAAAACACAACCAAAACCCCATTCTAATACAGAAGCATACTCAAAAAGAAAAATTACAAAATCGATTAAAAGATTTAAGAACTCAAAAGAATGAATTCATAAAGAAAGCGACATGGATAAAAGTGGATACCTGAGCTTGGTGGGCTTCGGCTTGCGCTTGTTAGGCAATGGCTTCTTGACATCATCAGCTGGGTAAAACTTAGGTGGCTTCTCGGCAGAGGCAGGGGCTTTAGCTTTAGGGGCATGTTTAGGGAAAACACCGCCGTTTTTGGCCTTGATAGCCCACAAACCTCTCTTGTGGTACATCTGCGACCTCGAGTACTTGCCGATTCCTCGGACTAGATCCGGGTTTCTGGTTACCTGTGGTGTCTTCCTGGGAGCCATTGATTCAGATTGAGGGTCTCTGTCTGTGAAAAAATGGCCACAAACCCTGGTGGAGAGGATTTAGAGCAATTATATATGCGATGTTTTATATAGGAAGAGAAATGGGAGTGTCAGTGAGAAAAAAAAACCCTAGAAACCCTAATTCCGATAATTGGGTTTCGGGCTTGGATTCGGGTTGTGTGTGGTTTATTTCTACCCTTGGGTGGGCCTGTGTGGTTACTGATGTTTGGTCTTGAAATTATTTGGATAAAATATATTTTTTAATTATAGAAAAAGTTATTTGGTTCGTCAAATAGGTTATAATTTTTGTGTTTGATCTTATCTATATAATTATGTTTCAAATATTAATTTTATAAAAGCTATAATAATATGTTTTTTATTTATAAAAACTTGTTTTTTTATTTATTTTGCATGGAAAAAATCTATCTTACAGCAACTTTAATCAAACATATATTTTTAAAACCATAATTAAAGTTATTTTTATTAAATATATTTTTAAAAAATTTTATAATTTTAAATTTTATAATTCTTCTATCAAGTCAAATTTTTGTATTTTTTATTATAAAGTTTCCTTTAAAAAAGTTTAATCATGAATCTAGGATTGTGTTATTAGTTTTTTATTTATTTGATAGTAAGGGTTATTTTTAAATTAGTTTGTGAATCAATTAATATTAAATTTTATTTTTAAATAATTTTAAATGAAAATTTCAACATAAATTTGATAGATACTAATTTCTTTATTTAAATTTTAAAAGTTAGAAAAACAAATATATTTTCCTAATATTAAATAGTGTTATTATATTTATCAATTGATAATGTTTAGTTATTGTTTTGAGATATAAGAAACATAGATAGTGATGATAGATGAGACATGTTTTCCAATATTTTTTATTTTAAAAATACATAAATTCATTTAAAAAATTATCATATGAATATATCTATTTTATATCTCTAATTGTATCTTTATCTAAATAAACATAAATCTCCATTGTTTTCATCTTTCATGTCTTAAAACAATAAACAAAGGCTATTATTATATGTCAGGCTCATTTTACTTATTCATTTATTATTCTTGTAATAAAAATTAATAAAAAAATAAAAATAAAATATCATTTTCATAACCATAGCCACTAAATAACATAAGTTGTTATATCATCATATCATATCATATTATAGTCTTCATTTAATTTTAAAAAGCCAAGTATTAAACTAATGTGAATTTTTTCAAATTAAAAAGAAATATATAAGAAATTAACTTTGAAATTAACAAATAAAAAAATGTAACATATATCAAATTAAAATTCAATCTTTCAATGGCAAGTTGGTAAACTGACACCCAACTAACAAGATATGTTATCCGTTAGTTCTACTCTCAACTACAAAACCCTCTCATTCCCTTCTATTCGACCAAGAAAAATATTTAATAAAAAATAGTAACAATATCTTATTTTACTATGCTATTACCCACATCTAAAAACTAATTCTTTCAACAAACTAGTCAAAATCCACTTTCAAATCCTTAAACTAGCAACTAATTTTAACCATTTCCTTAAACTCACACATTTATCTAATATTTTAAACCCTAAAGCCCCTAAAAAACTCCTTACAGCAACGAAAGAAACAAAACTAGTTTTTTTAGCAGATCCTTCCTCGAAAGCTACTAAAAGGTTGTATCTCGAAAATATTCCAAGAACTATAACTTATAAAGAGCTTATAAAGATTGTTGAAGAGCATGGTGCTACTGAGAAAAAAAGTAAGGTAATTTATGAACTAATTAATTTGTATTTCTGATAAATTATTTTTGTGCTTTAAGAAAGCTTAAACCTAATATAGGGTTTTAACCTATTATAACATAGGTTTGGTAGCTTTGTACTTAGATCTGGCAAATTGTCAAACCTAATACATTTGAGTTCACCTTTGAGCTGAACCTAAGACGTCGTAGGTTAGGCAAGTTGTCGGAAATAATACATTTGGATTCACCCTTGAGCTAAGCTTAAGGTATTGTGGGTCTGGCATACTGTCAAACCTAATATATTTAGGTTCAACCTTGAGGTGAACCCAAGGTACTATGAATTAGGCGTACTGCTGCTGCTAGATCCAATAAACTTGGGTACACTTTTGAAGTGAACTCAAGGTAACATGGGTCTGACAAATTATCAGACCTAATATATTTAGGTTTATCCTTTAGGTAAACCTAAGGCATCATGAATCTAGTATGTTGACAAATCGAATATACTTGGATTCAACCTTGAGGTAAACCCGAAGACATCATGGGTCTAGAAAAGTGTCAGATCAAATGTATTTGGGTTCAGTCGTGAGTTGAACCCAAGGTACTGTGGGTCTGAGGGACTATCAAACCCATCTCATCTGAGTTTGGCTACATGTTAGGTCCAATAGATCTCAGAGATCCATGACTATGGGCTTTTTTTAGGACATGACCTATTCGTACCATAAATATTCATCATCCTATGTTAATAGACGTATAAAAGGTCTCCCTAGGAGCCTACTATATTTCCACCTTATTAATGCTTATTAATAATCTATAAGGGATATTTATCTTTTATTAATTATGTGTAAGGAATATTTATCATTCATTAATGTTGTCAGGCAGAAATAACTCTTCAGTCCCTCTTAACTTCATCAAAATGACAAGGTTCAAGGAGTATAAATACATATTGAACCATCTAGGTAAAAGGTTAATAACTTTTCCTATTTTAAAAGCTTATATATCTTATAGTATCAATAACACTAAAAACAAGAACAAACACTCTTGTTCTTGGAATTTAAAGCTCTTTCTTTCATTTATTGTATTTTCCATTTAAAGTTATTAACTTTATAATCATAAGGCCTTTAAATCCCCTCGATATAAACTGTTTTTGCAGGTACTAAAACTTTCATTGTTAAATTTATACTTCCTGTTATAAGGAGAATGAAATTAATGACATAAATATTTTATTAACCATTATCCAAACACCAAATATCATGTTCCTTGAACACATTGGATTCTGAGATATCAACATGAACCAACAATGTTTTGATAGGCGTTGTTATGCTTTAAAGCATGGATGTTGGATGGATAAGGAGCTATGTGGAGCTATATTAGCATGGAACACATGTTGATTTTATTCCTTTATGGAAGTTTATAGTTATTATCGAATAAATCAGACAATTCTTAATTTATTTTTTTTTGTTGTTTAGGATTGAAATTTGATGTGGTTTGTTTTTTCTTTGGGAAAACTTTGAAAGGATTTCAGCTAAGCATTAAAAAGGAATGTTTGATATTTTTTTCTAGAATTAATGTAATTAACTTCGGTTTATATTATTGTTATAGCATGTTGTTTGATTATTTTGCCTTATTTTTTTTAATTGAGGTTGCTGATTCAATCAAACTGTGATTTTTTTATATTAGCCATTAGGTTGTTTGAACTTGATTTACATGTCAAGAAATAATAATAGAAAAAAAATGTGATATTTTTCAGCAAACATCCTTTTATAAATTCCTTTTTCCAGGTCAAAAATATATGTTGAGATAAATCCCAACTAACTGGAAAAGTATCAAAATAATGTCTGATCATTAATTTGTGTACAAAATCATAAAATAGACAGGAGATCCCTTCTTTAAAGCACTTCACAGAAAGCAACTTCTGGACAAGCAGTTACCTTTTTCTTTTTAGTTCCCCCCTAACAAGTCATTGAGCCTTATCTCATAATACATTCCACAAAGGATGAATCTATCATCCACCAAATCTTGTGACATAACCATTGATATTGAATACTTCTATAACCAATTTTGGATATGTTTCGACCTTGATTTTTATATTAGCAATCAGTCCCTCCTTTAATCATTTTTTCAGTGTTTCTACATCAAGCAACCATCATTCCCTCACTACTTTCTTCTGTCAAGCAACTTTTTATTGCTTTATCATGTAAATTCATTATATTCCTCTTCTTGCTAATATTATTGTCAAAAGGATAAATATGACATGCTATCACCTTGTGAAGACGTGTCAATTTTTCCTTTTTATATGCCACTGGACGTTTTATCAGTTGTATCCATGGATTAGAAATAGCTAAATGGTAATACTAGAACTTTAATGAAAAATTTAAAATAAGCAATCTAAATTTAACTTGTTGGAATGAAAGTGAGAAGAGAGGATGCAATTATGTGTATGGGCACATGTCTGAACCTTTACGCTTGTATATGAGTATAACTTCATTACAGGTTATGCATGCTAGTATCTAGTATTTCATTATAGTTTAGTTGAAACTATGGGCATCTCTTCTATCATTTGCAATCCTTTTTTAAGCTTCAAACATAATTCTGGTACTCCTAATAAGAGTAAAATGTATTAGGATGCCTATTCTCTATATAACTTATCTTCTTGTTTTCTTAATATGTTATGTATAATAAGTACTTAGGTAGGAGTCGTTGACTCATATTTGTCATGATGAAAACTGTTGAGGATGCAAATGTTGTGATTAAAAAACTAAATGGCATTGTAAGCGTTACTTCTTCTTTGTCTTGTTATAAGTGCAATAAGATATTTTGTCATTATCGATGTCATTTATCTCTATAAATGACTTCATAATTATTGTGTCGCACGTGTGCGGCGTCGCGGCAATCGTCCACCCTCATGTAAGGATATATATCTGGTAAATGTGGGGAGACAAGGAAATCTTTGTCTCTTAGCGGTAAAAAAAAATGGAATGGGAGTCGCCACCTAGTATTATGGTCACTAGGAACCCTAACTGGTCTCAGAGATCAGGTACAAAGACTGGTTGCGTAAAGGGAAGGTATTAGCACCCCAAATACGCCCTACCTAAGGTAAGCTGCATTGTTTTATTTGTCTAATCAAAATCTAAGGTTTGGTCATGTTTTCTACTTGTTGGTCCTATCTATCTAAGATTCAAGAAAAGCCCTCCTCAATAAGGAGGTTCTTATCTTTAAGGAGTAAAACCTAACCGTTCTAATATCTATAAAAGCACTATTGTTTTAAGATCAGGAATATGGATTACATGTAATATCGTATCCCGGATACTAAAAGACAAACAAAATAAAATTTTTGTTATTTTTGAAATTTTGGCCAATGTTCTCTTGACTTTAATAAACTAGTTATTAAAGCCAAAACGAATACTAAAACATTGTTTTTTTTTTTTGTATAAAAAAAACACAATATGATTTTTTTAACTTTGAGACACTTGGCCGTATGCACAAAAATATTTTTTCTTTTTTTTTAATTTTTTTGTATTTTTTAGAAGTTTTGACAAAAACCGGGTATTTTAATATCGAATTTTGTATTTTTAGCAACATAAAAAATATTGCTTGATATTAATCAAAATAACATAAAAAATACGCGGGAAACTTGTAAAATTACAAACAAATATTTTTGAATTTTTCTTTTAACAAAAAAAAGTAAAATAAAAAAACTGGGCCGGATCTGGCCCAATCATCCTGGGCTGGCCTGACCCGGCCCATATACTGTGGGCTGGACTCAGCCTAGCCGCGTGGGCTGGGCTGATGTTCCAGCCCATAACCTGTAAAGGGGCTGGTTGCTGTGCTGCGCACAGTAACCAGTAAAATATAATTAGCTAGTTACTGTGCACAGCACAGTAACTAGCTAATTAATCTTCATTTGCTGCAGAACGTAAACGTTCTGCATGCAAATGAAGCTGAAGCGAAAAAAACGACAGGGAAGGGGAGAAAGTTACCTGGAGCGGTGGCAACGCTGGCGGCAGCGGACGCGGCAGGGGTGGTGGTGAAGGCGGCGGCTGTTCTCTTTCCTTCTCTCCTGTCTCCTCTGTTTCTCTTCTCAACCGCCCTCTCCTCTGCCTTTTTTCGTTATCTGCTCTTCTTCTCCTCTGTCCCTTCGTGGGTGTAGTGGCGGTTGGAGATGGCAGTGTCTGCGGCGGTCAGGTGGCGTGCTGTGGCGGTGGAGAGGAAGCACAGTGGCAGCTGCGGTGGCTCTTCTTCTCTGGTATATATTTTTTTTCTCTGTCACTCCCCTTTCTCTCCTCTGCCTCCTTTGATGGCTTCCCTTTCTCTTTCAAAAAAACTGTCTCCTCTCTCGGTCTCCCTCCCTTTTCTTTTCTCCCCTCTAATTTCTAGCGTTTCGGTCTGCTTCTCTTCACTCCTTTCTCTCAAAAAAACCCTGCTCTTTCTCTCTTTCGGTCTCACCTCTTTTTCTCTCCAAGAAAACTGTCGGTCTCTCCCTCTCGGTCTACCTCACTTTCCCTTTCAAACGAAAACGTTCCAGCTCCCCTCTTCCCCTCTTCCCTTCTTTTCCTGCACTCCCTCTGTATTTATAGGCAGAGGGAGAGAGGGCCACCCTGCCCTGTCCTCTCATGGCAGGGCATGGTGGCATGCATGGGGGCGGCTACTGCACAGCCGCCCCTGCCTCTGTAGGGCATGGCCCTTTTGCGTGAGGACGTGGTGGTGTCAGTAAAGGGACAAGTCGGGGCGTTGGTTTTTTGGGTTTTGGGAAAGAGAGAAAGGATAAAAAAATGGGAGGGAAAATGCTTCTTCTTCCCCTATTCTCTGCGTGTCTAGGGGAAGAAGAAGGCTTGGTGCTGTTCAAAACAGCACCGTTTGCTTCCTTTCTTTTTTTAGTGAAACGCATGAAACAGTGCTGTTTTGACTAAAACATGCCGTTTCATTTAAACGAAAACTGGCACCAAAAAGGGTTCAATTTCAAATCAACCCTTCACTTTGCGCGCTTTTTCACTATAGTCCTTGGTTTTGGGTTTCTTCAATCGAGTCCCTAATTGGCCACCAGACTTGAATATATATGCAATTAAGCCCCTGATTTGACCAAATCAACTCTCAAAAATTATAATTTGACCTCAGAACTTTAATTTCTTCCAATTAAAACCCAAATTGACTTAAAAATCAATTTTCTTGCGATCAAACCCCCCATAAATTCAATTAAACCTTTAATAAAATTTAATTGAGTCCATAAACATCTGATTTTGTACATTTCTTCCTCAAATAAAATTTTCTTTATCAATAGGACTCTCACCGGTCAATGATATACTGTCAAATTTTAATCTTTGTATTTTTAAACCTCCTCAACCAATTTTTGACCATTTTCTGGACGCTTTGACATCCTCTTTTCACTGCTATTATTTTTTATAATATTTTGATTTTTTTTTATATTTTGTGCAGGGATCCAAAAATGGGTTACAACATATTGAATGACTTTTTATGTTTGTTTTTCATTGCAGGAAATTACAGGCATTGAGATCAAAATAAACGTCATGAAAAAGCCTTTGCAAAAATTAGATTTGTCTTCTCTCTAAGTAGATGAATCTCAATATGTTGAAGGCCCGTATAAGGTTTATGTGGGAAATTTTGCTAAGATAGTAGCAATATATACACTTAAAAAATTTTTCTTTAAGAAAACATATACACTTAAAAAACTAAAGGTTTCATGAATTCTAGGTACCTTAAAATCCAATAAGTTTATGTTTGTAACATTTTCTTTAGAGGACAATGTAGATGGTGCCCTCTCATCTTTTAATAATTTTGTAAGTTACTTGCAATCTTGCTTTATTTAACTAAATGATTTAAGTTTATAAAACATAGAAACTTGTGTTTGCGCTTTGTTCATCTTATGCGTACACTCTCGTCATACATTCTTGTTTATATGTATTTATTTATTGCAAAGGCATCATCATGTATGTTTCTTACTTTCATATCACTAGCCAATCATCAGGATCTTTTAGCTCAATTAGACCATTGTTAAATTGGTTAATGAATCTAATATGATATGTTACCAATTTGATATGATTTTATTCTTATATATTCTTACTTTTATGAGTTGTTAATTATATATTCTTAGGCTTTATCTTATAAGAAATATCATTAACAACTATAATTACTTTTGTGATAAATGTAATCTGAGTGAATGTGTGTGTGTGTGTGTGTGTGTGAGAGAGAGAGAGAGAGAGAGAGAGAGATAAACTATAACATAAAAGGTATGAATAAAATGAAAATCTTTTTATGTTATTTCTTTTTTTTTCATGGTATCAGAGCATGTTCATATTTATCTGTCTCAAATATTCTTTGTTTGAATGGCTTTCTCTAGTTTGGATGATATGGAAAGTTCTATTGTCTCTTCATCATTAAATCTTCTCGATTTCAATTCAAATCAGTGTCTATATTTTGTTCAATTGAATGATTTTGATTATCTTCTTTGGTCAATGGTTATGTCATTAACGCTTGACGGAGAGTCAATAATTAAATTTATTAACAAAAGTAATATTGCTCTTGATGTCAAAAATCCTCAATACAAATTATGGTTGCTAACAATCAGATGGTTCAGTTATAACTGTTCAACACTGTGGAACCAAACATTGCTGAAATCTTTAACTTAACTTTTTATTTTTTTATTTTTATCCTTCAACATTAAGTTGTTCGATAATTAAGCTTCATGATATTATTCAATTTGCTTTTGAACATAGTCACCTAATATCAAGATTGGATCAAAGATTTTGCATCTTGACCTGGGTGGGACCGGATTGAGTTTTGTTTTTTTATCTTTTTAATTTTTTTTAATTTTCATCATTCAATATTTCATTTGCTAGAAACAAAGCTTCAATTTTATTTTTTTTTATAGAATTATCATGTTCTCATTTGATTTATTATAAATTAATATTTGAATTTTTTTTCATGCATTTATTTCTATGAGATTTTCTCAATTTTATATTTATGGTCGTAGAGTTTACAAAGTAACCCGACTTAACTAAGGTTTTTTTTGTTATTATATTTTTTAATTTGTTTTCTATTTCGTCCTCATTATTGAATTATTTCAGCTCATATCAAGTTTTTTATTTAATTTTTTTCTCGTTGTGATTCTTGTATCTTTTTATTTTTTATAATTTTATTTTTATAATTATATTATTTAAATTATCAATTAAACCAATAACTTGAATCTCAAATTTATTTTATTTTAGCATTTTTTTTACATTAATTTTTTTTACCCTAATCATAGTAGATCGCGAGACACAAATCTAAGTGAAAACTATAGCCCTAACCAATCAAATTTCCATGATAAAAGGGGGCGAGACTAATGGACGAAAAGAAGAAGAAGAAGAAAAATTAGCACCTTGGGTGGCTACGTGCGATACGGATCATGATGGTCCTACCATCATAAAACTTCTAATTTCTTTTTGTGAGATGGATGAGCGTTGACAAAGCTGAACAAACAAACAACTGTGTACCATTGATCAGAGGCGGCTGTAATCCAAGCCGTCCATTATTCCCTTGCTAAACGCGCCCATCTCCACGTTTTGTTTTAACTTGGCGCGCGTTTTCCCTCCTCCTTCCAAGCGAGGCTTACATTATCGTAAATTAACATATAGATAATATAGAAAGTCGAATCTAAGTATCTCCCCTCCTCTCTTATATATTAAATCTCCTCCTCTACCCTCTAATTCTTCACAGCTTAAATTATACATCGATCAAAAAAAGAATTCAGATATTTTGGTCTTGGATATACTCAAGAGAGAGACGTAACAGACGATCGGAGATGGCAAATTACGCACCGGGAAA
>Ga0325414_1006602_pt1 | contig 12313 bp, 6 predicted proteins | sample PopdelMetagenome_8_FD_206183 | JGI IMG/M metagenome (GOLD analysis project Ga0325414, IMG submission 206183) | Populus deltoides microbial communities from Bellville, Georgia, United States - Leaf-PdKOR-R3 | ecosystem: Host-associated > Plants > Phyllosphere > Phylloplane/Leaf | place: USA... | reverse complement strand
TGCTTTGTTTCTCACCTGAATTAATATTTAATTATATATAGTAGTGTGGTGCTAAAACAAATGAAGACAAAAAAAGGTCTTATTCCGCAATTCGACAACCATTCATGTAATTACTGATTTTCTTACCCAAAAGAAAAAAGTAATCCAAGAGATCTATGAAATATTTATTTTTGTATTTTAAAAATATTTTTAAAATATTTCATTATTTTAAAATTTATTTTTTATATTATTTTAATGTGTTGATGTCAAAAATTATTTTTAAAAAATAAAAAAAAATATTATTTTAATGTATTTACAAGTAAAAAACACTTTATAAAATAATTATTATTATATTTTCAAATACCTCAATCTTATAATGTCTACAAAATTTGTTGCCATAAATATATTTTATACTCAAATGACTTTTATGGCTTTTAAAAAAAAATTGCAAGGATATTTTATCTTTTTCGTCCAGTTAATTAATTATAAATTTATGGGGTTTTTTTTTCGTCCATTTAATTGATAGTAATAACATCATTCCACATTCAATTTATATTATTTTATTTAGAAAAGTTGTTGGAACACAAAATATATTTCCGCCATCTCATTTGATTCTTCGTCATATTCTTTTTATTTTTGGGTGGCACATAGTTATTGATTTATCGCTGGTGAGTCTTTTTTTTTTATCCTTCATTTATTTATCCCGAATAATGAACTCTAGTTCTTATTCTTATTGATGTTTCAGATTTTATCCTTTTAGTTTTGATTTTTGTCATTTTTTTTTGTTTATTTTTTTTTCAATTTAGTCTTTCAATCCTAATTTTTCATATATAATGTTTTTCAATTTGATTCCTTTTCTTTTGATATTTTTTTCTTGGCTCTTTTGCCAAGTTTTAGAGCATGTTTGGGAACGCGGTGCAAATTACATCCCTAAAAAAATTTTAATTTTTTTTGCACTTAAAACGAATTGTTTTTTGTGTTTTCATATCGTTTTGATGTGCTGATGTCAAAAATAATTTTAAAAAAAACTTTATTTTGATGCATTTCTAAGCGAAAAACACTTTAAACCATCACCGTTACCACAATCTCAAACAGGCCCTAATATAACTATCACCACCACTACACCACCACCACCACCAATAATAATAATAATAATAATATTCTTACATTATTAAAATAATGCCTGTTCCCTTTGCCTTCTGTTTAGCAAGCTTGTCTTGCTTTTTATTTGGTCAAGGGACTTTGTTCCCTTTTCCTTGTATTGCTGGTCTCCAGCGCTTTTTTGATCTATAATATTCTTATATTTGATCAAATAATAATAATAATAATAATAATAATAGTGAGATGATGATGATGATGATGATGATGATGATACTTACCTCATGGAAAGTTAAAAACATCCAATATAATTTAAAAATAATCATTATTTATAAAAATGCTAAATAAGCAAAAACAAACGGCATAGTAAGTGTATTAATTAAAAACAAGCTTAAAAAAGACATAAAAAGGTATTAATTGAAAAAAAAATACGCCAACAATGGAAAAGTCTGGACTCGCACACTTGGACCTACGTTTTCTTTTCTTTTTTAAAGAGGCAGACAACATGTCGCCCGTTGTGGAAGACGAAGTGTCGTCTGCCAGCCTAGATTCTGATCACCATTGTTGTGGCCGGAAAATCAAGCCTATAAGTTTTTTTACCCAAAAAACACCTTACAAACATCATTAGAACACTAAAAAACAAACCTATCAACCCATTAAACCCGAAAAATAACCTAAACCACTAAATCAAACTTGAAAATAAATATTGCATCCCTAACCTAGATTTGGTTTTCTAGGCTATATTAAAGCTTAAAACAACTACCATTTGACTCCCCTCACCTAGTGAAACATGTTAAGATCAATTTTAACCTATTTGGTGATCAAAATCGTCTCTAACAAAGAGCTTTCTCTCTTTACAGGAATCTAACGACTTCTCTTTCTTTTCATATGAAACAAATGAATGAAAAATAAAAAAAAATAAAGTTTGATATCAAAATGTTATTTTTTAAAATTAAAGTGATCGGTCACCTTATAGCAAAAAAAGTTGGGGGACTAAAATGTTCTTCACAAGTAAATTTGAAAGCATAATCTATGTTACCCGTGTTTTTCACTTTAGTCTCTTATTTTTCAATTCAACCCTCTCTCCACACATATAAAAAAAAAAAATTGGGTGCTAATTTTGGCTCAAAAGATCTCAATTGTGCAAAGAAAAAGTTTGAGAATTAAATTGAAGATTTTGAAAAAAAAAAAATCACAACTTCAATCCACAGTGATTTGTGAGAGTGAACAATGATTTTATGCATAGTAAAAACACCACAAACTTTAGTTTTTGTTAGTAGTAGTAGTAATTCATCATTCAACATTAGACTTGTTTTGGGATTGACTTTCATTGTTTTTTCATGTAAGGTATTTTCAATCTAATAATCTAGGTTTGAGTTTGAAAAATTTGATGTTTTTTTCATGTATGATAATAATAGTGATAATTCATCATTAAATGTTAGACTTGTTGGGGATGAGTTTCATTATTTTTCCATGTATGGTATTTCCGATCTAACGATCTGAGTTATGAGTTTGAAAAGTTGATGTGGCTCGATGACCTCTTTTTTTTGCCTTATTATTTTATTTTCAATTTCATCACTCAATATTAATTTAAAATAAAAATAAAAAAGGCTTTGTGTTTTTTTTAAAAAAACAAATTATCGGGTTAACCCGATCTCATAACTTTGATCACGAGTTTTGCAGGTTAACATAAGGTGACTTGACCCTTATCACTCAACTTGCATATTTATCATGCTGCCTTGGATTGACTCTACCCTGAATTGTTGTCTATTTTTTCATCCAATTACATTTAGAGGCTTTTTTTTTCCGGTTATTGTTGTATTTTGTTTTATATTTTGTACGTTTACTATGGATTTTTTTTTATCGTTTAATTAAAATAAAACCAACTTATTATACTCATTAGGGCTATAACTTGAGTAATTTATTTTTTTTATTTATTTAAAATGCACTTACAGTGCCTAGATATCACTTTTTGTACAGGGAAAAATACAGAGTTGCGGTGTAGTGAATGCTTATATCTAGTGCAGTTTATAGTGGTAAATGATAGGTTTTGCATTTTAACAAAACGTTTCCGGTAATGTTGTGCAAGAAGTTTTTCAAAAGTGTTTTTCAATGTAAAATATATTAAAATAATAGTTTTTAGACTTTTTTTATTTTAACATTAATACATCAAAATTATAGAAAAACACCTAAAAAAACAATCAATGTTTTTTCAAATGAAAAACAATTTGAAAAACACATGTTATAAGAGACCGCAGCTTCTGTTTCATTTTCCAACCACAAAGAAAAAATAGTTTAGTTACAATGTGTTTGTTTTTGTGTTTTAAAGCGCTTTTAATTTTTTTTTTTTGCTTCAAATTATTTTTTATGATTTTGAATTGTTTTAATGTGCTAATGTCAGAAATAAATTTAAAAAATAAAAAAAATATATTATTTTAATATATTTCCAAATAAAAAATACTTCAAAAAACAACTATCACCAAAATCTTAAACACTACAATAGCCAAATAGCTTCTGTCTTTTGCACTAAACCCCATATTTAATTGGGTTTCAAATTTTAGTTTTCTAAAAGGTAAAATAATCTTTTCATTCATAAAAATATATTTTTTATTTATTTCACAAGTAAACATACATCTCATAATAATTTTAACCAAATATAAAATTTTTTAAAACATATATTTTTTAAAATTATAATTAAAAATATTTTTTAAAAACTTATTTTTTCACCGCAAAGATTTCTACACTGTCAAAAACACTAAATAACTCTGCACCCAATTTTTTTTTCAAAAAGTAAAAGGAGAACAGAAAATCATGTAATCCTATCACACAATTAAAAGTTATTTATAGCTGGTTTATTTTTGTATTTTAAAAATATTTTAAAAAATATTAATTTTTTAATTTTAAAATATAATTTTTAATATTTTTATGTAAAAATAAAATTATTTAAAAAAAACAAATGAAAGATAAAGCATTCATTAATTTTTTTTTTTTGTGGTAGACTGCTATCTAACGAAGTCAAGTCATTGCTTATTACAGACAGCACGTCCATGTGCAACACGCTTCTCGATGCCATTTATCAGTAAGTGGTATCTAAGCAAGAAGAAGAAGAAGAAGTGATTTTCCTCAAGTTGACATCTTTACAATCAAAGCCACATCCACAAGCCGAGCATTCATCAAAATTTCTCACAGGAAAATCAGCAGAAGCAATCCCCACAGAAAATTCGAGCTCATCTACATCACGGATCACTTCAGCAATACTCAGCCACAAAATGAGCACCTTCACTTGGATCCCACTTAATTTTGAGAGCTTGTCTTTGGCTATCACGCCCTCAATCGTAGACTTGTACTTGTAATTAATTCAATATTACTTCCATATTTTGACATGTATTTAAAAGTAGACTGCGTAGGCAAATAACATCAATCGAAGAGGGGGTGAATTTGTTTACAATGAAATTTTTTTTCAGAATCAATTTTGAGTTATCCATTTTAATGCAACCTTGCAAGTTCTAGGGTGTTTGTTTCATGAACCAATAAAATATGCATTCAACAGAAAAGGAAGGAGAAGAGTAGAAATCGCACACAGTATTTTATCCACTGTCGTCACAGATGGCCCTGGATTTTCACTACTTGATGGATTTGTGTGTTTGATGTTACAGATCTTTTGTTCTTGCAATCTTGCAGGTTCAACCTCTTCTATGATTGATTCTTCACTCAAATCTTTCTATTAAAAGCAATAGTTCTTTCATTCTTTCCTATGTTTTGTTCTTGTTCTATCATTTTGTAGTTTTCACAAGCACATGGTGTAGTTTTCACAATCTTATTTTTCCTCTGACTTGGGCTGTTAATAAATCTTCCTTGGCCTTTTGCATGAATTTTCCACTGAAGTTACACAAGTCACGAACAAATCAGTTTTTATTAGTAATTATCTTATGGTTTGTAACAATCAAAATCACAGGACTACAGACTGATGATGAGCTTTGCTTGGCCTAAGTTTCGTACTTCGTCTAGATCGACATGGTTGTTATGACAAGGCCAGTTTTCATATCTAGTTTTTTTATGTCTTAGAAAGATTAACGTAGTAAGCGCAGAGAGAAAGACTCAATTTGTAAGGAAATGACTGAGTTTTAGGGATAAAATGATCTTTTTATTAGGTTCAATTGAAATTACCAATTTGTTTGGAGATAATAATAATAATAAAAAAACCTAAACCTCATTAGTTTTTCACTATGAAGCAAGACTCAAAGCAATATGAATTGCTACAATGCAATGCACTGTGTATTTTGTCTTTCTTTTTTTTTTATTATAAATTATTTTTTTTAATTTCATCATTCATCATTTAATTTCATTTAGTTTTTATTTCAAATTTAGTCATTATTTTTTTAATTGCTATTTATTTCATTTTTAGCCTTTTCATAATTCTATTTTTTTTCAATTTTATCCCTCAACATTAAGAATTGCAATTTAATCTGAAGCCAATAAATGACATCTTAATCCACCCCGAATTGGTTGATGTTTTATGAATAGTTACATTTCTCAATGAGTAATGAATAAGGTATGAATATTATTAAAACATACTTGGAACCGCTCAAATCTAAACCAAAATATATATTAATATTATACAAATATATATGTATAATATTTATTATTTTATAGTTTAATAATTTGACACACACACTTCAAATTTATATATTTGTAAATTTATTTCTTATTTAATACTAAATAGTTTTTAGATAATATAAACACATAGAAGTTAATTATTTCATCCCTCAATGTTATGAAAGACGATTTAATCAAAACTTGATGGATACCAACCCGAATGGGTCGGTATTTGTTTTATGGTTACCTTATCCAACAAATAATGAATAGAGTATGGATATTATTAAAACCGACCCGAAACCCGCTCAAACTTAACATGAAATGTATATCTATATTATATAGATATATTTGTTGAACATTTTTTTTTAATGCAATATGATATATTTATATCTTAGTATTGATATAAAATTATAATTTAATACACACTTCATATATATAAATTTATTTTTTTATTGAATAATAAATATTAATAGTCATATGATTGATATACATATGGTACCCATAATTCGATCTATAATTTAGGGATATCTATATTTTTTATCCAATAATTTAGCGACTTTTTTTTTTTTGGGAAGTCAATGACTATGAAAGAATAATAACACATTCCAATGCCTCTAAAGAAGATTGCTAAGTGCCTTACAAACAGCACATTCGTTCACAATGATGCGAGGACTTTGCCCAATACCAGCAATAATGGTGACACCGTCGAACTTCTCGATTTTGACTAAATAAACCTTAAATGTCTTTGTGAGCATTTTAATGTTAATTTCTGTATTTCTAAAACATAATGTCAAATAATATTTTTTTATTTTTAAAATATTATAATAAAAAAAATTTAATTTTAAAATTATTCTAACTTATAAATAAAATAGTTATTATTATATTTTTAAAACTTAACCCAAGGATCGACCCAAGATAAGGCATGGATGGGCTAGTCAAGTTGATCTGGGTCAAATCAAGTTATCCTCTAATTTTTTTAAATAATCAAAACGATGTTTTTTTATCAAAAATATTTTAATAAAAGTCAGCAAGTTTTTTATTCAAGTTACACTCGAGTCTTACCCTAGGTTGACTAGTGATTTTTTTCAAGTCAAGTTGGATCAATCATTTCTCTATTTTTTTCTTAAACCGGACTAATCTAGATTGTGGGTTGGTTGGGTCCTGAGTTGACCTGTCAGGTTATTCTAGGTTTTATAACTAGAGTTATTATACTATTATTAATTTAACACTCAATATACATTATTGTAAAAAAAAAATCCAATTATTTTTAAAATATGTATGTTTGATAGTAATACCACTACCAAACATGATGTAGAGAGAGTTAACATGTCCTATATACCACTACCAAATATAATCTTAACTTCGTCTTTTATTTTGTTTTATCTCTACAGTTTTCATCTCTTTTGTTATGGGATAGTAACTAAATACTACCTTAAAAATAATATCTGATTTCTAACAACAAAAATAAAAGAATTTTTATTTGATAAATTAACTAGATATTTTGTATTTTTTTATTTGATATTAATGAATATTTTAAAATTACTTATCCTTCAATCAAAAGTAAATTTCTTTCTTGAAACATTTTGCATTTGATCTTGTATATGACTCCACTGTATTCTCGTTAGCTGGAGGTTTCATTTTCTTATTTTTCTTTTTAATATTTCTTATTAATGATCTATATTATGTGAAATTGATGGCTAGGATTTTCAAAAGGTCAAAATCCGTTAAAAGTCTAACTAAAAGAAATAAAGAATATAAAGTTAAACTAATTAAAAAATTTCTAAAATTGTGTCTCTAAAGTTGTAATTGGTTTGAATAAAAAAATAAATTTTAGTTTATCAAATAGAGCATTAACTCAACATCAAAACATATTCTTAATATCACGAGAGTCCTATATAAAACAAACTGAAATAGAACATTAATTCCAATAAATTTTATTTTATCAAATAGAACATTAACTCAACATCAAAACATATTCTTAACATCACAAGATCCCAATATAAAACAAACTAAAATAAAACATCAATTCCAATCCCAAGACGACTTAATGTGATAAGATTAAATTGAAGATAAAAAAGTCAAGTGACAAAAAAAAAATTTTAAAAAAAGAAAACATTGTAGGTAACTATTGCATCTCACGTTGGATTGTGTCTTCTTTCTATGTTGCATTTTCAAAAAAATTTAATATCTTTTTCTTCTCGCATTGTCTCACCTGTTCATGATTCCGAACACTATTTCATCATTTGCCGAGGGTTAATTTCGCGAAACCAAATTGCAATTGTTAAATTGAAAAAAAAAAAGAACCAATATGTGAATGAAAAAATAAGTACAGTACCAATAAAAAAAATAAGGATGAAATAAAAAGAGATTTCAGGAGGTAAAAATAATTTGAAGGACCCAATTAAGAAAAAAGGATGCATATATATAAAAAAACTTGTGGTGATTCATTATTTATATGAACAATATTTCCACCCCAAGTTTTTTAATGTATAGTATAATATTAGTTTTTGTCTTGTGCTCCATTACATGTCAAATAAAAATTCTTTAAACATAAAAAAAATTATCTAGATAGCAATGAGCTATTTGGTAAAGTTTGGTTACTATTTTGGAGTAGATGAAATTAAGATGGTGAGGATAAAAATGTGTTTTGTTGATGAAATATAAATAAAGATATAAAAATAAATATATTCTTGTACTAATTTTGGATTGAATTTCTTTTCTTTCAAAACAAGAGATACAAAAAGATATGTCTCTAGAAAGAATATTTATTATTTTTATCCGTAAAATATTCATGTAAAAAACTTTTAATTCCAAACTTGTACAACTAAGACATGTAAAGATAAAAATGATTATTATTATAGTTTTACAACTCTACCTAAGAGTTAGCCCTGAACAAGGCTCAAGTCACGAATTGGAAGTGTCAACCCAGATTAACCCTAATTATTTTTTTTAAAATGATGTTGTTTTAACCAAAAAGATTTTTCTAAAAAAAAAAAAGTTAACCAATTCTTTACTCGAGTTTTAACTGGGTCATGGAACGACCTGGGTTTTTATTGAGATTAGGTCAGGTCAATCCTTTCTCTATTTTTTCTTAAATTCAGACTAGTCAAGGCCCCAAGTTGTTTAGATCCTAGGACAACTCGACAGGCCAAAACAAGTTTTATAACTAAGATTGTTATACTATTATTAATTTCAATACTTAATGTAAACTAAAGTAAAAAAAAAAATCTAATTTTTTTTTAAAATATGTATGTTTGATAGTAATATATATTAAGGGTACATTAGTTTTTTTTTTTATTTTGTTTTATCTACCATCAACCAAACAAGATACAAAAAGAGTCATTATGTTTTATAAATCACTGCCAAACACAAATTTATTTGTCTTTTATTTTATCTTGTCTCATCTATCTCCATTGCCTTTATCTCTTCTATTATGAGACAATAACAAAACATTATATTTGACATTGTTATTAAACCCAACCTAGTAGGTCAACATAAAATTCGATCGACCCAACTCCTTACCTGCTTTAGGTTTAAAACTAACCCATATAGTAGTTGCATTAACATGACTTGATTGATTTAGAGGGTCCAAAGTCAACTGGATGACCGATAAAAAACATGGTTTGACTTTAAAAAAATTTCAATATGACATATTTTTTAATAGTAAGACAACAACATATTAAATCGACCCTAGTTTTGAGGCTTAAAGCCTCAAACCCGCTACTCGAATCATAGACTTTATTGAGTTTAACAACTTTGTTTTTATAATTATTTTTACTTAAAGGTATGATGCTAAAAATATATGCTTGTGAAATTAAACACCAACCAAATGTTGGGTTGTTTGTTTGAAATCATGATAACCTCATAGAAAGCAAACCTAAACAAATTATAAAGATCAATTTAAAATCAATTAAATATTAAAAGATAAAATCGCAAAACAAAAGAAAAAAAAAAGATTCAATCGAAAGAAAAAAATGCAAGATGGAATTTTTTTAAAAAAGAAAATATTTGACATTGTTATTAAATTCGACCCAACAGGTCAACCTTGAAACCTCCAGACCCGAATTCTTACCTAACATAGGTTTAAAATTAATCTGCATGAAAGTTACTCTTATGTGACTCAGTTGACTTGGCGTGACTAAAAACAACCCAAACAACCATAAAAAATATGGATTGATTTTTTTAAAAACATTTAAGTTGATGTTTTTTTTTTAATATTAAAACAATAATATATTGGATTGACCTTCTTAACACGCTAAACCCACAACCTAGATCATGGACTCCACTGAGTTCAAAAACTATTTTTTATTCAATGATGTAGTAACAAAAATATATGCTTATAAAATTAAGCACCATCCAATTGCTAAGACGTTTATTTGAGATTGTGATAACCTAATATAAAACAAACTAAAACAAATTATAATTAACAATTCAAAACTAACATAATATTAAATGATAAAATTGAAATAAAAGAGCCAAAATTATTTGGGAGTCTCTAGGATTTTGTTAGACAGATCTAAAGTTGTTTAGAGATTTATTACTGAAGATCTGATTTTCTACAACTTTAAATAATTCTTTATAGACTAGATTGTCACAAACCACAAGTCGTCTAGTTATCCAGCCTCCAATAGTAATCTACACGAATCACCAGTGATAAATTTTCTAAATCCCTATTTAGAAAAGAGAGATTATTATGCCTAGAGTGCTAGCTTTTTATTTTGTAACTTATGTAATTTTTCTGTGTAACAGACAACTTTTTAAAGAATAAGAGGTATAGTTTTATATTTATAGTAAATCCTAAAAACCCTATAAATAGAAAAATATTTATTTAACCCTATATAATATCCATATGTTATTTAAGGATAATTTTAGAAATGAAATCAACCAAGTTCCTACTTGATTATTATAGAACTAGAATTATAATCCTTAAATTAAATACATTTAGTACTTAATTTCTAAAATTGTTTTAAATCAAGTCACACTTAATTAATTATCTCAGTTTAATTTTTAACTAATGATTCTTAATGTATATGACTCACTAGATTCCTAATATGTTGGCCCAAATATAAATTATAATTATAAATAAATCAAAAAATTTAATTTATTATCAATTCAATAATTAATTAATTTATATTTGAAGATCAAGTATATTATTTAGCACTATGTCATGATCTCCTAAATATTAGGAAAGTCTTAAGTGATTTGACTTAACCTTTCAATAACTAGTTTCTCAATGTAATTATTATCTCTTCATCAATAATATTCTAATTTAGACATTTTAGTATGGAGTGTGTCTGCCATGTCAAATCATATTTATTTGCAACATTATAGTAATTGATTCTTTGAATAAGATTTGAAATTCTCTTCAAATCTATTTTCACCTTGCATAAGGATTTAACAATCAATATTATTTGAGGACATGTGAAATATTTTTTTTTTCTAATTCACCTAGGATAATGAATTATCTCTTGATCACTCAAATACCTTCATATAGTTTATGTTATATCTAATGCTTGCCCATTTATTAGCTTTACCAAGATAACGTGTAACATGATCAAAACATAACACTCCATATATAAGATAACTTAATGATCTCAAGTCTAAGAATCACTTACACAACCGTCATATGAGTCTTTCCATAAACACATGTGATATCTCTATATAAAATTCTTATGAGTCAGTTCAATGTACAAGTCTTATGACAAACACTTACATATTAATTCTAGACATCCCTTATACCTCAGCTTATGAGAACAATTGGTTCCTTTCATTAAAAAAAAAAAACATAATATATATTAGTCTCTACGGCTCTAATAAATATCCAATATTTTAAGAGAGCATCAACCATGAATATTTTAGAAACAATGTTTTGATGAAACAGAAATCTCATAATTATAATATTTTTATAATTTTTTTTGCAAAGCATTTTTGTCCTATGAACTTTATCTGTAGTCTAGATTTATAGATCAAATATTAGATTCATTAATTTAATATCATATGAATATTAATGATAAATTAAATTTTTATTGATAATAAATATATAATTATATAAATATAATAATATCACGTATAACCATTCAATTAGCTTCAAGACATTAAACTAACAGTCAGGTCAGACAAGAGATGGACAATTAAAGCTTCCCCATCTCGTTCTACTCGGGCTTCAAAATTCCTTACTTTATGTTGTTCATCCACAATCTTAGTTTGGAAAATTGGTCATTAGAAAAGTTAATGTCCAAGCCTGTCTCTACTTCTAAGGCACGACATTGCTGTCAATCCTTGCACAGCAATGTCGTGCCTTAGAAGTAGAGACAGGCTTGGCATAGCGTTGACAAGATATGCAAAAGATGCAAAAAGTCAGGAGCTTGATTATGAATGGTATATATTACGCCAACTAAAATCAAGGATATCTAACAGAAACGGTCAATCGTGGCCAAAGTAAAGTTGAGAGTTAAAGAGGCATCCCAACAGCAAACAGTGGCTCCAACTCCTGTAAGATGCCATCCATCTTGATGCACTAAAAAATAGTTGCAAGTGTGTGCTTTTTCTTGTTTGTTTGTTCTCCCCTTCTTCCCTGATATAAGTGGGGTGGAGGGTAGATTTTTTTTATCTCCTCTTCCTGAACAAGGGGGCAGGAGAA
>Ga0325414_1006601_pt1 | contig 12314 bp, 6 predicted proteins | sample PopdelMetagenome_8_FD_206183 | JGI IMG/M metagenome (GOLD analysis project Ga0325414, IMG submission 206183) | Populus deltoides microbial communities from Bellville, Georgia, United States - Leaf-PdKOR-R3 | ecosystem: Host-associated > Plants > Phyllosphere > Phylloplane/Leaf | place: USA... | reverse complement strand
ATATAATCACACTTATATATTTTTTAAAATTTTATAAAAAAATATATATATATATATATATATATATATATATATATATATATATATATATATATATATATATATCACATCATGTTAAAAAAATAATATATTAATCTTGAAACTTTTAAAAAATAATATATATATCATTCTTGTTAAAAAAATTAAATACGAAGTAATATAGATTTATGTAAATTTTAAATTTAAAAAACTTTCACTAAAAAATTTATGTTAAAAAATAATATAAATTATATTTTAAAATTTTATCTAATTTAAATTATTGAATTGAACCATAACGAGCAGGGCTGTCTGGGTTGGAAACCTCATTAAGGGCTCCTGACTCCTGTCAGTATTGAATTTACCAAGAAACTTTCCATTTTCTTAAAAATTGTTAGCATGAATTTCTCAATACATGTTTTATTTTAAGATTTGATAGGCGATTTCAAGGAGCCAGGTGATTAATTTGTTTCCTCCCTCCTCGTTGAATTTAACCTTTTCTCAACTTTTGTTTCTCTGGCATCAAGCATCTGCAGCTTTCTTCCTGTTTATTGCATTGAGTTGCAGCGCAGAGTGTGCGATCGATGCAGTTTTTTATTTTCTCCAGCCATTCTCTCTCGATGGCTTCTATCTGTAATATTATTCCCTATGATTTCTTCTTTTTTATACATAAAAACTCGAAAAAAGTGGATTTAATCACAATACATGCAAAGTATGGAAGGCGAGTTCTAAAATGTAAAGATGAACCAGCAAGAATTTTACAGCAATATATACAGGGGTTGCTGGAAATATATATATACAGAGAGAGAATCTTCATGAACGTCTACATACGTACGTACATTAAAGTTACGAGTATCCATCTATCTTCAGACATTAATTTTATAGCATTACAAATCCATAATATTCAAAGTAATCACTTAGAATTAATTAGTCTTTGAAGTGATTATTTGGACCTTGAACATGAACTGAGAGCTGCACTGAATTGTAACAACTACGATCTTAGCTAGCATGGGATATTGGAATCACCACGTACGCACGCCATCTTCTTCTTCTTGTTGTTGTTGTAATTCAAGTCAAAAATGCAAACTAGCTAGGGTTTATCTCTTATCGAAAAGTTATATGCCCATTGCTCAAATTCACTTGCTACCACCATCCAATTTGGGTTATAAAGGAGATTCCCCTTAAATGTGTATGGATCAGAATGAACAGAGCTCATCGAGGCCTAGCATGAGATATCAATATCGTACACGAAAAGCGCTGCTCATATACATGGAATTGTGTACTTAATTGTCTGGAAGACTACCATCCATTTGTTTAAACTCAATTAAGCGTTATATATATATTAAAATTTATTTTTAATATCAGTACATCAAAACAATTTAAAAAAATAAATTATAATAAAAAAATCAAATATCTTATAAATAGGGTTCCAGGGCACTCCTAAACAGACATTAATGGAAGAAGTTGGCTAGTCATTTGAGATCATCACTTCGAATATAATTCGTAAGCAAAAGCAAAGTACTATTTTATGTGCTTAATTAATTAATTAATACATGTGAAGTAATGGGGTTTGGATGCTCAAGTCCACTGAAAGAATCTTTTAACGAGAACATGCCAACACAAATATTCCCATTAATTTATAAAGATGCACAGGCATGAGGCTTATCGACCTACGAGTAGCCAAAAAAAACAATTAGAAAAACCTTAAGCCGCTCAATCAAAGAATCTTTTGTTTTTTTATTATTTTAGCAACGTAATTACTAATATAATAATTATTGGTGGTTTATATTATTATTAATTTTAAAGTTTGTAAGATTAGTTAAAATATATGTAAATTAACTTGAATATCTATATTAATATAAAAATAAAAAGAATCTTTTGTTTTCTAAAAAATAATTTTGAAAAAATATATTTATTAAATTTGTTTAACATTTGCATGCTTGAAATTATAAAATTCTATATCAAAGCATGTCTTAAATTAAAGGGATTATCGCTGTTATTAATACTGGTGTAAATTTATAAATTTCCAGTAATTTTGTCAACTTAATTAACAATCAACTATACGGGTGAGTATTTGGATAATTTCTTGATTCTCCGAATTATAATTTGGGTAATTTTGTGCCCATTAATTACCCCATTCATTTTTCTTTTTACCCAAAATCTCTTTAAAAAAATCCAATTAATTAACTCTAATAATATTAGGTCCACTTTGCAAAATTAATTAGGTATAAGAACATTACAAGTCCATTATTTTTAGAAATTTATAAATAAATAAACAAAAATAATAATAATAATATGGGTAATTCGGAAAACCTTAATTTTTCTCTGTTTTACCCAAATTCTCGAAATTACCCATTCTCCAAAACATTCGGATAACCTTAATTTTCCTCTGTTCAGATAATCCGAGTAATTCAGATTTTTTAAATAATATTAATTCACCCACGACCAGTTGCATATAATTATATATATCTTCAAGGACTTGTCAACGTTAATACCATTTTGCTTTCAAAATAACAACCACAACATGCATTATTAAAAGGCAACGGGCATCTCCAGTGGGATAATATTGACCAATTAAGTAGTAGTTTTCATTTGTTTTGAAATTTGAAAACGATATAAGCATCCAAAACTAAATGCTAGAAACATTTATAGAAAACAACTAGGAATATCCCAGCATATAAAATTTCAAGTTAATTTTAAATTAATAAAAGAATTTGTTAATGTTATGAATGTATTTTAAAATATATTTTTTAAAATTTAAAAATACAAATATATTATTTACGTTGCATGTAAGATTTCAAGTTAATTTTTAATATATAAATAAATAACAACATTATAAATATGTTTTCATGTATCATATTTTTTTAAATTGAAAAATGTGAAGATGTTGTTTATGCTTTATAAAATAAACTAAGAAATATATGAATTAATAAATAAAAAGAAATTGTTAATGTTAACTAAATATTAAAGCATGAAGCTAATTTTCATAATAGAAATAAAATATAAATGCACATACAAATATTTTACGTTGATTGTCCTTTTTATTTTAAATATTTTCATTCATTTTATTTTATCGGCTAAATGTTATTGCTAATAACAAACAATTTCTATTTTTATAAAAAAATTATACAAATAGAATTAATTCATGTAAAATATAAGAGAGAAGAAATTGATACAAATCAAAAAAATATCTTCAAAGTATCATGCAATTAAAAATATATAAAAAAATGAATCATTATTTTTAAAACAAAGCTAATTCAACTTGATTAAGAAATAAAAGAAATGATATAAATTAATATTTAAATAAAAAATAAATATTAAAAAAAAAGTTAGGCACTCGTACAACTCTCCATAATTAAAAAAAAAAATCAAGTGCACCTTGATTTATAAGCCCAAGCTCCCGCCAGATTTATTTGTTTCATCAGGAAGATAACATGTGATCTATTTTTTTCTAATTTTTCTTTTTAAATCTAGTGGACAATTCGTTGTATTCACCAACATTCAAGGTTTTTGACTCAAGAAGCCCAAATTAGAAATTGGTAAATATTGGAAATTGGTAATATTTGTGTTAGAAAATAATATAAATCATATCCTGAGACCTTAACTAATAGTTTAAACTTTTGGGTTGAAATGGTTCTTTGACATGATATTATAACCTTGATGGCCAAGCGGTCACGAGTTCGAATCTCACTATTCTTATTTATTTGATAAAAATTAAGCACAAGGTAAAATAAGCATGTACAAGTTTCAAGTTCAAATAGCTTTCACTTGAAGGGGTGTGTTAGAGAATAATACAAATCATATCCTAAAACCTTACCTAACAGTTTAAGCTTTTGAGTTGAGATTGTTCTTTGACAATTTATTGTTACTTTTTCCGTTCAACAAAAATATTGTTAATTACAACAAATGTATTTTTCAATTCAACAAATATTGTTAATTACATTTAATTAAAAATAAATAATCTAGTGGACAATTATTTATTTATTTTAATAAAAAAAAACATAAAACTAAAGCACCTTTACATGGTCACCAACTCTACCTAGCTTTATAAAGTTATACTTATTTCCCTTCTCCCAAAAAAGGAGTGTTCATTTTGAAGGCACAAGTATTGGAATATCATTATAAAAAAATAAAAAAAAAAGGTGGAATCATCTGCTTTAAACGTTTTACCGGTGCAAGGCGAGCCAGCGGAGGTGGATCGAAGTCCTACCTTGCGGCTCTTGATATCGAGACCAGATTTCGAAAGAGGTTATCTAGGCTTCATCTCACGAAGATGCTACGTTTTTTTAATTTTGCATGATGCATAATTGCCAAATCAAATTTGATTTTTTTTTGTATGTGGTAAATGTGGCGTCTAGTTTGATGATTAATCCCCTGTTTTCCATGTCTCTCCATGCTTCGAATCAATTGGCTGATCATAATTTTTTTTTATTTGTTTTCTATGAAATTATCTTAATTTCATGAATTAGGTTGTGGGTTTAGCAGATTAACTTTGTTTATTTTTTTACCCCTTTTTTAATTGAAGATTTTTTTTTATTAGACTTCATATTAATTTTTCAATTTGTTTTCCATGAAGTTGTCTTGATCTCATGACCTAGATCATGAGTATGACAGATTGACCTCAGTCGACTATTTTTTTTCCGTCTTGTTTTAATTATATATATATTTTTTAATTTTACCCTCCAACAGCTCAATATTTATTTATTTTTTTAATTTCATCTTATTTCAATATTAGGTTGTTTAGAATTAGATTTCATGATTTTTTATTTTTATTTTTGCGAAGTTATCTCAATCTCATAGATTTATTTGTTTCTCGATTCAATATTCAAAATTTGATATGTTGAAAATGAAGATTCATATTTATTTTTTTTTATTTTTATAAAGTTATCTCGGTCTCATGTTCCAGTTCGCAAGGTTAATAAATTAACCTAGGTTAATTTGGGTTTTTTTTTAAGTCTTTTTTTAATTGATTTTTTTTATTATGCTTCAACATTGGGTTGGTAGAAAATTGGTTTTTGTAGATTTGTTTTATATGGGGTTATTCTAATCTTATAACATTGTTTGCGGGTTTAAAATGTTATATAACCCGGGCTGACTCAAGTAGTTTTTTTTTCTCTTTTTAATTTAATATTTTATTTTAATATCATCTTATAATATTGAATTAATTAAAAATTAATATTTATAATTTATTTCAATTTATTTTTTTATAAATTTATCAGAGTCTCATAACACGAGACAATCCAATATATTACAATAAAAAAATTATTCAATATATCATTATATTTTTTTAAAAATCTCTAATATGCATTATATTTTGGGTTTATAGTTAAGTTTTTTTTATTAAAAAATACTTTAGCTTGGATAATTTTTTATTTTAAAAAGATTTGCGTAGTTCACGCTAATAATCTAAAAAGAAGCTAGACAAACAAGAATCACATGAGCAAAGAAAATTAAACAAATTGCTGGCACTTGAATATGACAGGTGGGGCCCATCTACAATCGTGGCCTCCCCAAAACCCAATACGTACAAATTCCACGTCAGGAACACGAAGATATCGTTGCCTGGCTGAGTTCGCCACATCAGCTGCGCGTCTGCACATGGAATTGAGGTCCACCAACGTGGTACTGTTTCTTAAGTTAAGTTTTCCTGTCTTGTAGTTGTCGCTAGAGTGGGGCTCATAGCACGTAAGCTTTGAGCGTGCTTGGATTGACGATGGATCTGCTCTCTTGGCATATTCTATCCTTCCCTCCTGGCGTCATTTCCTTAATTTATTTTTATTTCGTCTCTAATTAATTTCCTGACGTTTCTTAAGCTTCTCTATACAGTTTTCCTCCTCTGATTTGTTTGCACACGTAGCTTTTGATTGTGTCCATGGATGAATAATAAAACTGATCAGCTTTTGATTAATGAAAGTTATGTCCTCCTATATATCAACACATTCATATATATATATATATATATATATATATATAGAAGATGAGGATTCTCAAATCCTAGGTTATAACCATAAATTGTAAAAAAAAAACTTTGTTAATTTTATGAATTTTGAATAAAATAGTTTTTTTATGAAAAATAACACATGAAGTTATTTAAATAGGAACTAATAAAATCCATTTTAGTAATGAAATATAAACCAAATAAAATTCTAAAATTTAACTAGAAAATTAAAGAACATTCTCCAACATCTTTTTATCCTAATTTAGATACAAAAATTATCTCAAATATAATGAGTTATTAAATTTTACGGGAAAAAAAATATTTTTATTATAACATTCTGAAAAAAATTTAGTTCATTGGACTAGAAAATATATGTATTTTTTTCTAGAAATTTCATTTGATGTGTTACACTTTTTCTTGCCGATTCTAAATAGTATTAAACATTAAGTCATCAAGAATCAATAATATATATATATATATATATATATATATATATATATATATCAAAAAATTATAGTAGTTTAGAAGTAAGGTTTATATACTATATAATTTATCAATCTCTTGGATATAATATCCTAATCTATTTTTTCTAGTTAAAGTAACTGGTAGCTGGTAGCTTATACATAGTGCTTGTTAAGCCAAAGTAGTCAGTGGCTGATATCTACAAAAAATTTATTTTTATAAATTTAAAAACTTTCATATACTTAAATAAATATACAGTGCAATGATATTTTATAAAAGTAAACTTTAAAAATATATATGTTAAAAATGTTAAGAACAAAGAAATTATCAGTATTTTATCTAGATGGTTTGTTTCTAGCTTCTTAACCTTGTTTTTTTTACTAGAGTAGAAGGCTTGAAGAGTCATTTCACCTTTATAAATTAATTTTGTATTGTGAATTGTGTTTAACTCATTTTATCCGGCTAAAAGATAAAGATATAATAAGCAATGAGAGATTTTAATACATCTAATGATGTTGGTGGAGTGTATACTTGTTTAATTAAGATTACTTGTTGAGAAATAATTCATTTAAGATTCATGTAAAAATTTTGTGGACGTGTGACATTTCCATCAGGCATTATGTTTGAATCCATGAGTGTAATAAAATCAGACACACGTTAGGCTTCGGCGAACATAGAGTACATGACCATACTTAGGGTGCGATTGCCAAAAATCCTCTGGTTCGATGCTCTTGAAAGACACCTGTTAGGACAAGTTGTTGGGCCTAGCAGTACCTACCAAACTAGGCCTAACAAGTCTATGTTAGGGTATTTTTAGGGTTGGTATGTGTTAATCTAATTTATGAAATTATATTTTTTTTATTTAATAACTTTTAAAAAAATATATATATAAAAAATTATTGATGGATGGTAATAGTTAGGAAGGACACTCTCATAATCATTCTCGGTTTCGCATTTTCCGCCAACAATGTGACATTTACGAGCAATTATGACTGGAAATGCTTTCCTCACTAATTTGGCAATAAAAAAAAAAAGAAACTCAAAAGTTGCCGTGGCCCATTGAAAATGACTCTGTGAAAGGAGTCACATTAAGTTGCCATCACTGCCATCTAATTACCTAGGTAAGGAGATTAATCATAGTCACATTAAGTTGCTATCACTGCCCTCTAACCAAGCTAGTGGTCTCGCATCACATCGCTTTAAATAAGGAAACAACTGGATCGAGTCACAAAAGCAAATAGAATTCAATTATTGAAAGCATCCTATAAAAATTCAAATCAAAACTCCATTAATTTGTGACTTGCAATCCAGCACCAATCGAATCCTTATTGAAATGCCTATGCAAGTGATTTGTAAGTTGTTTACAAGTCATTACATGATGTGTCCTTGGCTGTGCATTAAACAATGAAAAAACACAAGCTCTGCTCGTATGATTTCGTGTAAGAAAGCACTAAAAACAGACCGAGTAGTTCACGTACCTTGGAACTTTTTTCTTGTTTAGACTTTAGAGTAAAGCAATTGACTTCTGTATAATATATTTTTCTGAAGACACAAACAAAAGCAGCACAACGTTACACGAGCGAAGGCGGTTAATAGGACAATGATTTGGAGATTACAATTATATATATTTAGCGGTTGATATGATCATATGATATCTTGCATGATACCCGCTATAATATGATCTGCACTAGCTATATATGTTATTTATTATGTTTACTATATAGTTCAGTGCTTACCAATTATTCCACGATCAGAAAAGGACCGGTCATGGGTGGTCTCCACCATGATGGCAAACCCATTTGAATTTAGTTTTAAAAAACCACTTAATTTGGATGGCTAGCTAAACCCTAGATTTTGGCTGTTAATTGACCTCAGACTTCAAACTAGTTGCTGATCCCCCTGTTATGTGAAGTTATTGCAATGGTGATTCGAGCACTTCCACCTAAAATCTTATTCGGATGCTTCAACAATGAGTATAGTATGGTTAAATGTATAGCAGACATTCATCAAAACCAGTTATTTCTTGGGACCATCCGAGATTATACGCTGATTGAAAGCCCACACAGAAACCAAGGTTTTGAAGTTGTCCACGGCGCTCAGATCCTAGTCAGCGTCTGACGAAGCAGGCCTGACTAATAATGACACGTGTTGTCGTGTCCTTGTAGCGGGCGGCACATGGTAAGATTTGTGAATTTTTTTAAAAAATTGAACAGTAAAATAAAACTATTAGCAGAATAACCTGGTTTTTTTAAAAAATAGCGAAATAACCTGGTATCAGTCTGTCGTCATATTCATAGATCCTGTAGGTTTGAAGCGCGATAATTTACATTGTTGCGCCGACTTATTGCAAAATTAAATTTTTTATGCCAGTATTTTAATAGATGTCTCAGTTTCAAAATATGATATTTAATATTATATTTTTCAATCATCACTTTTTTATATACCGCGTTTTGGAACTACAACACGTATAAACAACGCTCTTTTTTTAAAAAAAAAAATTGCAGTTATATTATTTTATTAATATTTTAAATGTTCTGCGCTAAAAGTACAAAATAGCCAAGTTTTGTTTGTTTAAGTGTCAAGTGGTAAGGAATATAAAGGACGACTCCTCAAATCAAGCTCGAGATCACAAGACCTAATTAATCTATAGGCTGAAAATATGCTTGTAACAGCAAATAAATATTCTGTAACAGCTACAAGAATAAGACCAATGTAAATGTGTTGTAATTGTTAGGCTTAATTTTAGCTTTCTTCCCTGGAATAGAGTTTGTACACTTGTATGTATTTTGATACAATCAATTGTAGTTGTGCGTGGAAAATTTGAGTAGTTTGCCGTTGCCACCAGCTGTGGCGTATATATCTAGTAGATCGTGCAGTTCTTCAAACGTGAGGGAGTATTCTCGTGCCCGGATTGGTGCTGCAATTTCACGGAAGTCAGGTCCCAAACCATGAAGAACGTAGAGAGTGAGATCATCATCAGAGATAGGATGATCGATTTGTGCAATCTCGTCTGCAAGAGATTTAACTTTGTGGAGATACTCCTGAATGGATTGGTTTTCTCGTTTAAGGAATGTGAGCTCTTCTTTAAGTTGCATGTATATATAGCTCTGGTGCGAGACTTGCTTGCATGCAAAGTATTTAATTTCTGCCATGCTTCCTTTGAAGTTTTGGAGGTTGAAATGAAAGGAGTGATTGTGGAACCTGAGATGGCACTTGGGATTAGTTTATCCTGCCTTGCCCAATGATTTTTTGAAGGCGTGATGTAGGGATCATCCGTTTGTGGACAAGGATCGATGGCTAGCTATACCAGGATATAATCTAGAAGATCATATCCAATTGGTCTCAAACTTTGCACGCCACTGTGGAAAAGTGGAAAGGGTGAGCTTGTCGTTTATTTGGGCTAAAATATCTAGAGCAATCAATGGAGTATCGATCGGGGATGGTGGAGTGGAGATCGGAATATTCTTGTTGGAGTGACGCTATGATGCCATGATGAAGATGTATTATGAAGATTTATTTTTTATGGTTATAAATTTGAGTATTAGAGGCTTGATTATCAACTTTAAGGTTTGTAGAATTATTACTTTAATTGCGTATAAATTATTCCGAATATCTATATTAATAAAATAAAAATCATATGGTTTAATTGTTCTTTTCTACAGGGGAGCGCACTGCAACCTGTACCTTCTTGGCTTCTGCGCACTCTTAAAACATCAAATCTTACCAAATGGAATCATAAAGAGGAAATACAAGAGAAAATGGAGATATATAATCATAAGGAGGAAATACAAGAGAGAAAAATAGGCAGCGACATTGCATTGTAGAATCCCCCCCCCCCCCCCCTTTTTAATTATCTTGGTTCAAAATTTATGCCTCGGCATGTGCAAGAGGGGACAATGAGATTCATCTAGACGATGGTAACCTCCATGGATAGCATGAAATGCAGCCGCAAGTTTTTCCAGGGAGATTAGATTCGGATTTGAGACCATTTGCAGTGCATTAGCCATTTGGCCTCTATCCTTCCACCCTTAGTAATTAATTGGGAGAAATAATGTATCAAAGTCTGTCTTGATCATGTATGACTTTGCAACTCTCTTGGGATGTTTTCAAAATTATCTTGCTTTGAAAACGACACCGATGTTGGTAAATGATTTGGATCTATATACCACACCACCATGTTTATCATCGTGCTGTCTTTGAAATTCATCTGCATCAGTCAATCTCATGCCCATTTTTTTCTTGATGTCCATGTTTTTAAACTTGGAGGTATATATTAGCACAAAAAAATTCCAACAAGGAATTCAATCAACTCCGCGATTCATTCTTAATTACTAAAATTCAGAAAACTTAGGATATATTTAGCAAAAGAAAACTATTTCTTCTTTGTTTTCAGTTTTTTTCTTAGTTTTTCATGTTCATTTATCAAAAACGAACAAGAATCTTTTTCACAAAAAAATGTCATACTACATAATTATCTTAATATTTATATTTCCTCTAATTTAATTATAAAATATTGATTTTATTTTATTCAAATTAAGAATTATCATAAAAAGTCATGCTTATTAACTAAAAAAACTAAATTCATGACACAAACAAGATATAAAAATTTAAAAAGAAAATTAATTTCAATGTTTTACATTCCTCTATATATATATATATATATATATATATATATATATATTATTCATTTGAGAAAAAACCGTGAATAATCTTGAAAATGTGTTTTTTAAACTCATATAAATTTGAAAAAGCTAGTTTTTTTTAAAAAAATAATTCTTAAAATGAAAGAAATATCGTATTTGAACAATGAGTTTTAATTGTTCTTTTTCTAACTTCAGTTTTTTTAAAATGAAAACATGACTACGTTTTTTAATAACTCGTCAATATTCTTTATTCTCGAATCTTTGAGCTTTTCGAAGCATCAATAATACCAGATAAATCATATAGATATATCAATAATTGAATTTGAAATAACCCTTTTATTCGTCCATTAATAGCTTCGATACATTCCGGGTCCAAACATCTAGGACGCTTTCAGACAAGTGACCGACCACTTAGTACGAGACACAAGTTCATACCTTCTGGTGTTTTACAATTTGTGCTCGTCTCAAGGTGGACCGACCACCTTAAATATTGATCAAAGAGATTGATCTGGAAGGAAAGAAGATAAAAATCCATAAATCATAGGTCACCATCAAACAATCAAAGCCAAGATCGTGTGGCAGGGAAGGGAGGACCAGTCCAAGCATGTGGTTGCACCATGATGAGAGGTATGAAAATCCAGGAAGGAACTTGCAAGATCACACATATTTTAATGGCGGTGGCGAACACGATGATGTAATGCTTTGAATTAGCTACACAATTATTTGTACAAACGTAATGTGCTAATTAAGCCACATTGTTTTTAATACGACCAGACAAGTGGAAGAAGATGCAATTATGCTCCAAGGTAGCCTCGCCCAAATTCTAGCAGCTTCATTTTCAACTCGATTGCTCGATTTTTTATTTTTGGGATCATGGTTAATTGACCTCTTTGTGGTCCAATTAGAAATTTGGCTCTTGCAAGTCCAATCATTAATTGCTTTTTTTATCATATTCAAGATTTAATACAACTCAATAATTGAACAGTGAAAGTGCCATATATAATTGTAAAGTACTATATATTCCTAGATATTTTTTTGGATCATACTTGCTTCACCTCTTTGTGGGTCCAAATATAAATTTCAGTATCATAATAGTAGTATATGTGCGGGGCAATCATTTTTTTAGCTTGAGATTTTGAATGATGCGTAGGAATAACAAGACATTCTTAATTTTTATAAGTTAAAAAGAATTGAAGTTGCTATTTAATATTTTTATCATTAAAAATCTTAATGGGTTTTCAAAGTCTTGTTAAAAA
>Ga0325414_1006598_pt1 | contig 12314 bp, 12 predicted proteins | sample PopdelMetagenome_8_FD_206183 | JGI IMG/M metagenome (GOLD analysis project Ga0325414, IMG submission 206183) | Populus deltoides microbial communities from Bellville, Georgia, United States - Leaf-PdKOR-R3 | ecosystem: Host-associated > Plants > Phyllosphere > Phylloplane/Leaf | place: USA... | reverse complement strand
CTCGTGGCTGAATTATAATTCTATATATATATATATATATATATATATATATATATATATATTCTTTTACATAGCTTTTCCTATTACGGCTGCAAATGAACGAAAGGATAATTTTCCTTAATAAGCAAATCATTTTCAGCCTGAGAAAATATCTGAAGAATTAGGTCATCCTCTTAGTGGAGTTTGAGCTTACGACATGTCGTTTAACTTGGCGAGCGTGGACCGCACAAGCCATTGGCAATTATTTTATGTCTTGTCTCTATCCATCTGAAACAAAAGTTACTTTCCGATAATTGACAAAACACAGAGAGAACATTGGGTTGGAATGTGTAAGTGTATGGGTAGCCACATGACGTTATTGTCTCGTGGAAAGCACGGGTTCTTTGTTTATTTTTTGTTTTGTTGTTGGTAATGGTGGTGGCAAACTTTTTCAATTACATCTCTTCTTAATCTTAGATCAATCTTTTAACCAAAAATTTAGCTATAGACAAAGAAGGCCAGGTAGTTCAAGTGAAAAAATGGATCAATGGAACACAAGAAATGACTACGCTCAATCTTTCGTTGCTGCAACAACCAATATGGTTCCTTCAAATTCACTTCATTCATTCCCACCTCGCTCTTCTACTCGTCTTCAGAACTCGGCTCTTGAACCCAGGTTCTTGTTTTTCTTTTTTTTGTAATCAAATCTAGAATTAACACGACTGATACTGATTCTATTGTTGATATTGTGATTCAGTTTTGAGTTTTGGTTTCTGGGTTTTGGTTGAAGTTTGTTTCTTTTTTTAGGTAACTATATATTTTGGTGAAGGTTCATTCTTGTACAGTAATTTAGCATGACTTTTGTTTGTGGTGATTGGAAGTTATTGAGTTTGAATGTGGTTTGCAAGTTTTTCTTATTAAAGTGCAGATTTGATTTAAGTTCTCATCTCTATTTGAGGTTTTGTTGTGTTTTATGGGGTATCACCTTTTTTTTGGCAGGCAGAGGCAAGAAGTGGAAGTGAAAAATCCAATTGCTGTTGCAAAAAAAGTTCAAAAGGCAGACCGTGAAAAATTGAGGAGGGATAATCTTAATGAGCAGTTTCTTGAATTGGGTACCGCAATAGGTAATAATTTGCTGCTATTCTTGGTTATTAGTACCTTCATGCTCGAATGCACTCCTTTTGTTCTGCCAATTTAACATGTTGCCTCTCACTGTCCCAATTGAGTTAAAAATTGGAAAAGGGAAGCCTAGTTATTTCTGTATAATATGATACATTTTGTTAATGGATGTATATGATTGATATTGTCTTTATGATTTAATGGTTCATCTCTTGCATGAACTCAAACTGCGTACTACTCACCATTGAGTTACTGGACTTCTAGTTCTGATAATATTCAATTGATTTACTTTAGAGGGGTGTGTGTGTGTGTGTGTTAGGCTGTGAACTTGCTGATGCATCCACCTCCATAAGCTGGTTTCCTTTTTGAGAAATTATTGGCTTTGCAAACAAATGTGAATAAATAGTATAATTTCACCACTCACAAGTCACAAGCTATAAATATACACTTCGTTTTTTTTTTTTTTTTTTTTTGGAGAATGTGAAAGTGCTTGATTTTAACTATTTACTTCTTATTTACATTTGCATGCAGACCCAGATAGGCCAAAGAATGACAAGGCAACCATTTTGACAGACACAATTCAAGTGCTGAAGGATCTAACAGCTGAAGTGAACAGGCTAAAGGCTGAGTGTGCGACACTCTCAGAAGAAACCCATGAGGTGGTTTTTTTTGTGTTTGTCCCTAATGGTTGTTATGCTTTATGCCTGTATGATTCCTCATGTAATTGAATGCTAAGAAGAATTAGTTAATGCAGGCTTGATGAAAATATATTTTATGCAGCTAATGCAGGAAAAAAATGAGCTCAGGGAAGAGAAGGCATCTTTGAAAGCTGATACTGAAAATTTAAATGCCCAGTATCATCAAAGTTCAAGGGCTATGTTCCCATGGGCTGCTGTTGATCCTTCTGTTGTAATTCCTCCTTATTCTTATCCGGTTCCTGTACCTGTCCCTCCAGGCCCAATTTCCATGCACCCGTCATTGCAGCCATTTGTCTTCTTTGGAAACCAGAATCCCGGTGCCATTGCTAGTCCTTGTTCAACATTTATTCCATACCCAACTGCAAATCACCTAAATGATCAGCCACCTGCTCAGTATGCTTCTGGTTCCCAATTTTCAAGCGAACAGGATTCCATAACCAAGTCAACAGATCACGAGGGGGGCAGAAATAAAGAAAGATGCAACGATTCTTCTGATGTTGCAACTGACCTTGAACTTAAAATGCCTGGATCATCAGCACAACAGGTCTACTCTGAAGTTATTAGGCATTAATTCTTGGCACATGAAGACACAAAACTGATTTCAAGCATTTGTGCAGGATATATCATCTGGAGAAAAGAAAGGCAAGCAATGTCAAAGAAAGGAAAGAATTATCACAAATGTTAGCTCCTCGTGCTCGTCATCTTCAGGGATGCTCCTCTAACAGCATGGGAGATGTCCCAAAACCTTATAACTGAGGTTGCCAGTTGTTCGCGCCTTCGGTGCTTTCTAAGTGCTGACTGTTAAGATATTATGTGTTTCTTGTGACTCTTGGATAATAATTTCCTTGATTTGAGCTTTAGCCTGACAACCATGAGATCATTTATAACAGCTTCAACATGGAAGCAGCATGCTTTATGGTTATAGTGGAGTTTTGGGGTAACAACCTGGTTATCTGCGGCAACAGAAGGACCTGGAAGAGGGTGCACCGTACTCCATTTTATTAGTCTACTTCCCTAGAATTCTGATCTGGTTCTTGACTAACTGACATAAAGCTTAAGGTTTGTCCGATATTTTTTTAGGTGCCTGCTGATCAATATAAGAGCAATTTATACAGGTGGAGAAAACTGTAAATTATCACTGCAAAATGCTTGATACTTTCATTGGTTAGCCTGTTTAGTTGTAAACATCCCTTTCTGTTGTAAGTTCCTTTTTATGTAGCATCACAGCCTTTCACAGTTGAAATTAATCTGTTATTTTGTTGCTTTTACAATGGCAATGAAAAATGCCTCAGTGAAGCACAACTGTAATGGATCGTATGCTAGAATTATTTGAGTTGGGCGACATGGTTATAACCATTTCCACCGCAATTTATCATGCAGGCAGCTTGTATCTAGGTTAGTAGGTTGTTGCAATCATTTCAAAAGGAAGGTTTCAAGCGTCTCGATAGAAAGAAAAGTGAAAAAGACTGGATTCTCACATTCGACAATCTATGAAAGGAGTGAAATTCCCAGTTAAGCATTCACCGCCTGCAATGGAACGAATAACATAATGTCGGGGGTGAAGCAACCTGCACTTGGTGAATTTTCTTTCATGACTGATCTAGATGCATCTGGGTTTTACCATTCAAAAGCCAAAGCCAGTGGTTGCTGAAGGGGAGCCAGGCGTGTGAAACGATTACAAAAGAAATCATAAGCAAGTTTCGGCAAATCATAAAATGAGAAAAGAGACATGCAATGGAGAAAGAAAGTACCGTTTTTTTTCTTTTTTATTTAGCCTAGCAATCTCTCTTTATATCATTATAGCCAAGAGCTCAAATTCTGAAAACAATACTTTTCTGGAGGAAGCATGTCGAAACTACTTTCATCAGCTTAAGCATAATATACGTGATGCGTGGATTTGTGCATTCTGTTTAGCACTCTGCAGCCTATGTGACTGTTGATAGAATCATATTTTGATATCCACACTCTAATACCTACCTCCTTTACATGCCTCTATCAGAGGGAATCTTCATTAACCTGACGTTACTAACTCGTCATTACTACATTTTAAGTATAAATTGCTTGATATAGAGAAGTATAACTGCCGTTTCAGTATTCATGAATACCAAAAATTGGGATACTGACTAAGGGTAAAGATGGGCACGCACTGAACTCCCAAACACCAACCTTTCATTGATACTTGCATTGCACGTTACAATTTGAAGAGGGCACCCGCAAGGAGGACCCCCGCACTCACAAAAGAATGTAGACTAGTATAACGTCCATGGAGCCATCCTCCGGGAAAAGTTCCAACTCTATAACCAAAACATCTCTCTCTGTTCAACGCACTACATCTTTTAATATACACAGAGTTATACGAGGAATTCTACCATTGAAGACTTGAGTTTCAGAAAGAGATGAGCCAGGTGGGATGGTTATTGAGAAATTGGCGTGATATAATCTAGAAGGGCAGCTTCCGCGAAAAGGAGATCCACTTTTCTAGCTTGCTCGCTAGTCTCAGTCTTTAAAACTCCAATTCTTATCTATATTTTATGAGATTTACGATGGCCAGATGGGCTTGGCACATTTCGCGAGCTCATGCTAGCAGTTCTTAGAAGTCTACGGAATTCTGAAAGGCTTATTTTACCATCCTTGTCAATGTCAGCCTCCTCAAGAAGTGGGTCAATAGAACCTCTCAAGCCCGTATGCTGCAAGGCAATAAAGCAAAATCACTTGAGCAATTAAAGCTGAAACACGAAAAGTAATGCTAGTCACAACAATCCAACCCTTGTCCTTAAGAAAGCACAAAGTGAACTACGAGCTCCGATACCATCTAGAATTTCTTAGAGGTGAAATGCTAGTAGTACACATGATCAAGGAGACTTTGGCATGGCATAGTAAGCGCATGTCAAAAAGTGTGATGCATCAAAAATAGAAGGATGAATGCATGGACTAACATCAGGCATTATTTAATAGTTCCCACCAAATAAATTCTGTTCCAAAACTCAATGAAACTATTTCTCCAACAGCTAAAAAGTTCTTTTAGGCAATCAAATAAATATTTCGCTTAATTTTGCCAATGGAACTACATTGATGGAACACTTAACGTGTTGGCATTTTAAACAAGATAGTCACTTAAATTAAACATGAAGTATAAGAACCTTCACTCAGCTATTCTGTACATTTTTCTTATTCATTTCTGTTTTCAGTTTTAAGTGAGGAAGGGATATGAAGAATTAGGATATTTAAAGCAGAGTAATAACACTGACCATTCTAAGTTCTTCTGGAGTTATATATCCGTCTCTGTCAATATCAAATTTCTCAAAAGCAGCCTGTGACCGCAGCTGCCACTTCTCAGAGTTGTGTTCCTGCAACTGATGGACATGCAGAGCAGCTGCAACAAACTCGGTGAAATCTACTAGTCCATCTGTGTTACTGTCAATCTGCATCAAACATATAAATAACCCCATCAGGTTCCAAAACAAGCAAAACTGATGAAGAGCAAGAAAAGATTTTGGGCGGGCAAGAAAGGATGAAAGAGCAGATATTAGATGTGAGGAGAAGAAAAATAAGAAAAGGGACATGCAATAGAGAGAGGAAGTACACAGCTTTTTGATATGACACCAAAGACCACTCCAAAACACATGAATAGGTGCTTCATATATAAGCACCAAAGGAATCTTAAGAGTCTCTAAGGAAATGATTTAAATAAAACAAATAGCTAATATCTAATGCATTATCTATAAATATTGGAATATCTGAAAACCTTGGTGGATCCTCCATCTAAAACAGAATTCAGAAGCAAGATGAAAGAAGAAAGAAGGGTGGGGTAATGTCATATTGGTTACCATGAAAAACAAAAATTGGGAATGGAGAAACATTAGAACAAATGACCACTAGAAGAAAATGTTCATCAGAAGTACTTGTAGAAATTATGATAACTAAGCCTGGTTGCATGAGAGACTTAGACAAGCAGGGAACCAGTGGTTGCCAAGTTTTAGGAGCTTCCTACACCTCTTTTTTAAAAGCCAAAAATGTTATATTCCATGGACAGAAAAAATGTTCCTCACTAAAAAGACAAAATGCATCTTACATTACTCACTTCATACAGCAGAAAAATAGAAATGACCAGCACAGGGAAAATAAGAAGGCTTCCACCACAAATTCAAGTCTCAATTCCATCTTTTTACTTTGGGGTCGGAAACTATTCAGAAGAAATGAAATTTACACTTACCGCTTGAACGATTTCCAAGACACGCGATTCTTTCAATTTCCAAGGAAGATCTTTAGCAAGGGCCTGCATTGAAACCATCATCGTTACAACAAAATGCAGAAACCATACACATGGAAATGTATCTCATTGAGCACAGAATGCATAGAATGAAAATTTAGGTTTCAATTGCAAGGAAACATGTAACAGGTTTGGTAAAAAGAAAACTACCTGTCTCATTTCTTCAAGACTAATAGCACCATTTTTATCCACATCAATGGCATCAAATTGATCCTTAAGATCAGCTAGTTCCTCTTCATCAATCGTGCTTGCCAATGCCTGCAAAATATCAATCCATAAAATATAAAAAAAAAATGAAAGGAATCATCTTTTTCCTTCAAACAATCCTACAAAAACAAAGCTTGTTTTACCCTTAGAGCAAACTGCTTCAAACGACTGTACTTCACAAATTGTCGCATGTTACTCAGGACAGATATGTCAATAGGAATCTCAGATGCAACTCCTCCTTCTCTGACCCATGAGTGTGCTGGAAAAGTTGAAAACCAAGAAATCAACTCTTTAAGCAAGAAAAAAGAGGACAGATTTCTTTTAGAACCAAACAACACATGCATCTAATTATAATAGATCATAACAATCAGGCATTTATTTCTTCCATAAGCTGACACATACATAGAGCTTGAGCAGCAGTAAGTCTTGCCCGAGGATCCTTCACCAGTAACTTATTCACAAAATCTTTTGCACTAGTGCTAATGGTAGGCCATGGTTTACGGCGAAAATCAGGCTTGTTCTTTAAAACCTGCATCCATCAGTTATTAGAATTTTGAAGAACAAACTAACATTAATTATGCAAAAGAAAAAAGTATCCAACATGTGGTGATTGAATTAAGTGGGAATTCAAAGGGAGCCACTATGCAAAAAAGGTCTTGCTAGAACCCATTAGTAGAAGGATATGATTATTTGGAAAACTGTGATGACAACACAATTGAGAATGGGATATTTTGGCTCCTTTGTGTTTGGAAAATGAACTGACTAGGGTTTAAAGTAATTACAGAACTTAATGTAAATAAAAGTACAGTGTTGTGGAAGGTTATTGACATGTAAGCAACAAAAACAACAACCAAGCCTCAGTCCCAAACTAGTTGGGGTTTGGCTATATGGATCCTTTTGTGCCATTCCCACACAATCATATATCAAATATGTCCCAATATCAAGTATTGAGTGTAAGAAACATTTTCAAAAAATGAATATAACAGAAACTAAATGCTCTAGCATATCCATTGTCTGTCTAATTACAATGGCTGGAACAAGAGACAGGTAGGAATCAGGAATGAAAAAAGCCTTGTCAAAAAGTTAAAATGGTACTGCACCTCCTTAAATATACCATCCTCAGTCTTATCCCAAAATGGACGCCTCCCACATAGCAAAATGTATGTGATCACACCAATACTCCAGACATCTGATTCAGGTCCAGACTTGCGTTTTAATACTTCAGGTGCAACGTAGTAGGCACTGCCAACAATATCTTGAAACTTCCTGCCTGCATTCCATCCGATCATATAATATAAATGATCTATGGGTTCCAAAAGAAATGCTAGAAATCAAATGCTAACCACTGGTTGGCAAGAGTACTGCACTCTCATTGGTCAAGTAAAACTAAAAAGTAGAGCTTTTGGAATCAGCCTGATCTGGTCAGCCCACACAACTCACATTATGTAAGTTCTTAGCAAGTATAAGTATTTTTCTTCCTTCCTTCTCTCTTTTTGTAGACAACATGCATATAAGCACAAGTAAGATCTTCGCATGATGAAAATATGACTCACCTGGTTTTATGAAGTCAGACAAACCAAAATCTGTCGCTTTCAGAGGTGAGTCCCCCTTGGTTGACTTGAAAAGAAAATTCTACAGGCAAGGAATAAAAGGTAATCATTCTCAAGAAGCCTGATTCTACAAATAAGTTAATATCCATGCTGATAAACTTGGCGATACCTCAGGCTTCATGTCGCGGTGCACCAAGCCATGTAAATGACATTCAGCTGCAACTTTGAGCATCTGTCGCACAACTACTGCTGCATCTTTCTCAGTGTAACGACTGTCCTTCCTGGTTGAAGAAAATCAAGCAGCTGTAAGCTGAACGTTGCAAAAAATAATTCTACTGAAAATGGTATTTTTTTTAGGTAGTATACTGAGTGCCACTATTTTCAAATAAATTTAAGCAATATTACAGAACATGAACAAAGATTTCTTACTTTGACAATATCCGATCTAGCAATTCTCCACCTTCACATAACCTGGTAAAAGACAACATAAAACATTGACAAGATTAGTGAAAGAAAACTGTGAGCATAGCAAGTGAAGATTAAAAGTAAAAAGCACTCTTCAGGGGGGAAAAAAACATGATGGACAATAAGTAGAAATGCGAGTAGATACAATTACATAAGCAACAAGGTAAAATGTGAATGGTACAGTCCGAAAAGATCCAGTGAATATAAAACTTACTCCATAACAATATATACATAAGAATCATCCTCTAATGCATTATAAAACTGAACTACGTTCTCGTGGCCTGTGAGTTCTCGCAATATCTTGACCTCCCGTTTAACATCCTCTACCGCAATAGGAAGAACCATCTACCAGCAAAGCCAAGTATTAATTTTACGTAGGTAAGAAGTTCTCAACATCTACTGTAAAATAAAAATAAAAATAAAAACATAAACGATTTTTTTTTCTGAGAGATGGAGAATGATAATACTTTATCCATCTTAAAACTTTCAAGCTTTCAGTAGTCAACGTTTATTTAGTCTAATCTGAATTGCTAATGGCTAAAAATTCCATTTTATCTAACTGGAGAAGGGAACGAAACATTACTGATCACCAAGTAATTTGGAAGAGGAAAATTAAGATGATTGAATGGAACAAAGCTACCAAAGAACACAATTGAAGCTTTCCATTTGAAAAGCATAGATAAAATAACTTATGTGAAGGATATGAAACAGTAAGAACATTCTTATCCACCAACGTACTTTTCTGCTTTCTTCGATAGGAACAAAGAGAAAGCAGATTCTGAATGATAAAAAACAAGTGATTCACAATCTAATGCAATATTCTCAAACCTGCACTCTTCAACCAATATTGGAGAAGACCAGAATTTCACCATCTGATAGGCGAATCATCCTTAGCAAAACAATGCTATGTAAGTATGTATTCACCAAAACCAAACTTGCAATAATTGCATACTGTTTGTCCTAGCACCTAACATAATAACATCCCTAGGTTGCAAAACTAGGATCCAACAAGTCAACGAACATTATGCGAAGCGAATTCCCCGATGCAACAGTTTCTGAAGCACTTAAAAGATGAAGAAAAAAAAGGGGGGCGGGGGGATTTTTGAAAAAGAAGGGAAAAGGTTAGGTCTACCATGATTTTAAACGCAAATTAGAGAACTTATCTATAAGAAGCAAAAACCCCTTTATAAGATCTTCTCAGAATCTTCAACTGATCAATAAAACCACCATTAACATTAACAGCAACCGCGACAGAATCTTAATTTTTATCCTCCAAAAAAAACAACCCCAGCTCACGAAATGATGAGGAAAACCAAAAAAAATACCTTGTTTTTCTCAATTCTCTTGACAGCAACTCGATCTCCATTAGCCTTATCAATAGCAACATATGTATAACCAAATTGACCATGACCCAGCAATTTTCCAATTGTATATCTCATGTCAAAATCTTTATCATAACCAAAATCTGTTCTTTTCCCACAAGGGATCGCCTTGCTACTTTGCTTCTCTTTGACCTTTAGCTTCTTTTCTGCCTCATTGTTTACGTTCTTATTATTCTGATGATGATGCACAACTTCTTGCTTTTTCCTTGTTGCTGTTGTTGCTTTTGTTGTCTTTGTTTGTGGCTTGGTGGGTTCTTTTCTGCTGTGATTAACGTTGTTGTTGCTGTTAGAACCACTAACTTTGATGGTAGAAAAACAAGCACCCATGATTTTGTATTGAATTTTACTTTAATTCATCTGCAAAGTTCAAGACTTTATTAAGAGATGATGCGAAGGGCGAAAATAAATAGTGGGCTTGACAGATGATAGATGAAAATGCATGATTTTCCAGGAGAAGGGAAGGAGAAGGTAGGAGGAAGAAGAGAAGAAAGAGAGGGGAGGGTGGAGCCGTGGAGGTGGTCAAAAGAGACTCTTTATTTTTATTTTATTTTTATTTTTATTGTTTTTTGAAATAATAAAAGAGAGAAGGCAAACTGTTTGTTTTGTTTGTTTTCCTTTCTCTTTTCGTCATTTCATCTTTATGGACGGAACTGTATTTTTGAAAATTCTGTTATTTTAGTTGAAGGAGGGATGGCAATATATATATATATATATATCGCCCACCAGTTTGATTTTAATTATTTTTTAAAATTCTGTTTTTTTTTAATGTACTCCAAAAATAAAGTCTATATTGGAAAATTATTTTAATTATTTTTTAAATTCTGATTTTAATTATTTCATCATAAATTTTTTTTTTTTGGGTACAAAGGAAAGGAGAAAAAACAAGAAACTACGAGGCCCAGGATGTTTATTGGATCTGCGAGCAGAAGATCGTTCAGACCTAGCGGGGGGTGATCCCAGAAATGAAGACCTTCCATCCCTCTAGCTAGCCGCGTACTTCGCCATGAAATCTGCACATGAATTAGCTTTCCTGAGGGTGTGGATCGAGTAGACCTCCTTCACAGGCTCTCGACAAAAGATCCTTAATATCTATAATAATAGCACTAAACTAGTGTAACAACAATGAAACTTCTCCCTGAATGAGGCGAAGGGCATCCTTGGAGTCAGAGTTACATATAATCTTTCTATATCCATGACTCAGGCAACAGTTTGACCGTGTTTAATAGCTAGCAGTTCCGGGAAAAGTTTTGAATTGATACCGGCAAAACCCGTGAATCCCACCAACCAAGATCCGTCCATATTTATGATTAGAACACCAAATCCCACCCTCCCCTGGTTTACCTAGACAGCTGCCTTCAATGTCTAGCTTCACACAGCCATCATATACATCGCCAGGCTATTGTTTTTTCTTTTATTATTAGATTGAGTTTCCGAGCCAGCTTACGTGTATCTCGACTAATCTCACGAATCCTGAAATTAACAATCATGTCAACCTCCAGTAATCCTGAGATTTATGGAACTTGAACTGGTGACTTCTACAAAACAAATCTAAAACCTAACCAGTTGAGTCATACCCCTTAAAATTACTAATCTATTATTACTATTATGAGTTATTAATTGTTCTTATTATATTTGTTATATTTTTAAAACAATATATCTTCAGTATACAATAAAGTCCTAAACTTATACACAATAATTTTTATAAATTTATCTTAAACTCTTGAACAACAACCTCTATAAGTTTATTAAAAAAATTTATTTTAAAACTCTTTCATATCAATATGTCTATAAAATTTAAAAATACATATTTTCAATATATATATATATATATATATATAAACACAACTCTTTACCCTAATATATCTGTTCCTCCATGGCCACCAAAGTCCGGCTAAAAATAAATATGGCCTGTCAGTTGAAGCGAATTTGTTAATCCAATGGACAACGTCGTCCGAACTCCAGAACCAACAACATTGGAAAAATCAAGTGTCTCAGATTGTTCTAGCAAGGAGACACAGTCCCTTAAACAATGCAACATATCTTCCACTGCAAAATTGCACCAACAGCAAGAAGAGTTCGACACCACCCTTCGTTGTAACCTAGGTAAATTCGTAGGAAGATAGTTTTGAAAGATCAGCCAAATTAGCATTTTGATCTTGGCTCTCGGATTCCACAACCAAGTCCATCGTGTATCAACACGAAGAGTTTTTAGTTATTATAATAACAATTATTTTTTAAAGTATTTTTTATTTAAAAATATATTGAAATAATATTTTTTATTTTAAAAAAATTATTTTTGATATCAATATATTTTAAAATATAAAAAAATTAATTTACTGTTAATTTATATTCTTTCTGTTAATTTGATATTCTTACTGTTAATTTATATTCAACTCCCTTTTTAACTTTAAAAACTTTTGATCAAGTGATTTGCCATCTAAAAAAATCAAAAAATAAATAATGTTCAGCTTTTAAGCGGGAGGAATTGCTTCCAATCAATCCATATTTAGGGTTTGTTTGGTTATGTTGTGTTTGCCAATGAAACACCCCTTTTATATATTTTAAGTCCAAATATATATATATATATATATATATATATATATATATATATATCAGGGACAAATAAAGACTTAATTAATATGAG
>Ga0325414_1006596_pt1 | contig 12317 bp, 6 predicted proteins | sample PopdelMetagenome_8_FD_206183 | JGI IMG/M metagenome (GOLD analysis project Ga0325414, IMG submission 206183) | Populus deltoides microbial communities from Bellville, Georgia, United States - Leaf-PdKOR-R3 | ecosystem: Host-associated > Plants > Phyllosphere > Phylloplane/Leaf | place: USA... | reverse complement strand
AACGTAAATATAAAAAAAGTATATATAGATTAAATTAAAAATATTATTTTATTTTTAATTAATAAATAAAATTATATAAATATTATTTAACGACAAATGTCCATCAATTGGAGTTTGGTTATTTTTTTTAAAAAAAATTATTATTATATCATTTTAAACATCGTCGTTCTTCAGCATGAAAATTCAGGATATACTCTTCATATTCAGCTGAATTATCTTAAACACATAAACTCTCGCTCACACTCTTTGATTCATACTTTTTGGATTGAGATTTTTTCATATTCTTAAAAATATAATAATTATGTTAATTCAATTTAAATAACTATTTCAAATTCGTAATAAATATGACCGGTTGTATTTCTAAAAAAATATATATAAAAAAAGAGGAGAAAATCAAAATCCTTACCGTCCTTGACTCTCGTGTTTGAAAATAGCATTTTGTCTAGGAGTGATTTAACTTGCACCTACCAGCTGGAAAGCAAGAAGATTTAGATTCAGATTTCGAACATAGCCCAATATAATCATATAAGTATTGCAGAGAAGTCTTGAAAAGACTCCTAGGGTTTGCGATGTGGCTGGAGATCTTTGACTTTTGAATTTTCTATATTATGACTTTTAATTGATTGAATGTTTATTTTTAAGTTTTACAAATATTTTTTTAAAAAAATTATTTTTTTTATTTTTTTTAAATTAATATTTTTTTTTTATTTTTAAATTATTTTAATGTATTGATGTCAAAAATATTTTTTTAAAAATAAAAAATATATTATATTGATATATTTCAAAACAAAAAACACTTTAAAAAACAATTATAACTATACTTTCAAATATCTTCTCAATATAACATTAGAATTTTAGCAAATTTTAAATTTTTATTTTTCAAATTAATTTATTTTAATATTTAATATTAAAAATAAATTTAAAAAATAATTAAATATTATTTTAATATATTAATCAACAAACTGTTTTTTTTTAAAAAAAAAAAACAATCTCTATTGTTCTTTCAAATAATCCCTATATATGTTCATGCTATTAATTTCAAAATATGATCGTAACTTGTAATAATTTCTGCCTTATCGATCCAAGAACAGGATACATCCCATCAAATCTTGCCTTTTTTATTGGATAATAAAAAATATATTTGAAAAAAAATCTTATTGATTTACAATTAATTATAAGTTTTAGGGTATAGTTTAATCGTTATTTTAAAATAAAATATACGAATATAACCTGTTTTTCCTATTTTAAATCAATAAAAGTTTGCTTCAGTAACATATTTATGTTCTTATTTTTTAATCAAAAATATTATTTTTATATCTGTACCTTTTATTGTAAAATAGTAACTAAAAACAATTTAAAATATGATAAGATTGAAAAAAAAAACCTAGAAAAATAATTAGTTTTCAGTGTGAATCGATAGACTATTATAAAGTGTGATCTAGGCTCCATTTATTTATTGGAAAGTAGTTTCTTTTTTAAAAGTGAATTCCGGGAAAGTGAATTATTTTCTGATATTTGGTAGTATAATGAAAAATAAGTTGGAAAACACTTTCCAGTGTTTGGTTATGTCATGAAAAATAAACCGGAAAATAACTTATTAATATTTTATTTTTCTCAAGTTTATTAAAATAATGAGAAACAAATCTTGCAAATTAAAAGGTTGAATGAGAATGAAATTGAAAAAATATATAATTTCATAAATTATCTCAAATAAAATAAATAATAATCAAAATAATAGAGATCAAATCTAAAAAATAAAAAAAAATAAAAGATGAAGAAATTAAAATAATAATAATTAACATTTCATAAATTATTTCAAATAAAATAAGTACCAATCAAAAGAATGAGGATCAAATTTGATAGATAAAAAATTTCAATAAAAGAAAAAAGCAAATAACAATTATAAAAATGATGACCAAAGTTAATATAAAAATTAAATTTTAAGAGATGAAATTGAAAAATAAATATTCAAAACAAAATATACATAGCAATCAAAAATTTAAGGACCAAATTTGATATAATCAGCAAATAATATGACATTTCTAAATTTTTCACAATTTCCAGAAAGTGTTTTCAATTCAAATTTTTCAGGAAAACACTTCCTTGAAAACTAAGCCAAATTTTTCTTTAACTGGAAAGTGTTTTTTAATAACCAACTTTTCTAATGACAAAAAACATAAAAAAAGTTTGAAAAGTAGTTTTCTGAAAAATGAATTCCGGAAAATAAACATAGCCTAGAGAATGTTAGAGGAATATAGTAATAATTGTTTTTAAAAATATTTTTGATATTAATATGTTAAAATAATTTAAAAAATAAAAAAAATTAATTGAAAATAAATTTTTTAATTATTTTTAAAATATAAAAACATAGAAGGTTGGTGGGGGTGGCCATGGTGGGGAACTATCGTGGGAAAGAGAATAGTTGTTGGGAGTAGAAAACTATCTGGAGAGGTAAATTCTGTTTCTAGTCTTTGAATCTTGAGCCAAGTCATTGTCTGATTATTAATTATTCATACCAAACCTTCTTGTAGGATGCTGCCCTGATATTTCTTTTCAAGGAATGTCACTCTATATATTATATTATATTATAGCACGTTTTTTTTTTTTCTTTGAGTGCCCCAACAAACAGTACTTAAAAAGGTAGAAAAATTTCACTGCTAGTTTATTGGGATTCCACTTCAAGAAATCACCATGAAATTCCACTAAGTGGGCCCACTTGCTTACCACCCATTGATTTTCCACCTCACGTGCCAGGAAGATGTTCCCCTGCCTGTTTTTATTTGAAGGGCATGCCTCAAGAATCCCTTTAACCATAGGGATAGTCTCAATTGAATCCTCAAGTACATAGGGATTGTTTTACACTGCTTATGCTTATGTTTTTAAGTTTTTTTTTTTGAAAAAATATTAAATTAATATTTTTTAGTGTTTTTTTAATAATTTTGATGTGTTGATGTTAAAAATAAAAAAATCTAAAACAATTATTTTGATATATTTCAAGTAAAAAATTATTTTAAAAAGTAATTTTTTCAAAAACATGTAAGAGTATTGATGGAAAATTCAATTTAGATAAAAAGATTTTCTTAGGAATTCAAAGAAAACTACCTCTATAATTGATGGATTTTTTTTGTGGTTTGCCCATGATATTAAAATAAGATAGAAAGAGTTGTGCTTTTACTGTAGCACAAAACTTTGTTAATCCTCTCATGAGTCCCTATGAATTGAAGCAATGATGTTTTTTTTTTTAAATTAATTTGGTATTTAAACTTTTATTTTACATAATTAAATCTTTTTAATTTCAAATTAGCACACAATTATATGTTTTTTTTTAGAATAAGAGTTCAATTGTAAGACAAAGGAAAGAAGATAAAAACATAGGTAACATAGATGGCAGCTTCGTAAGTTGTTTGGAAAGTAAATTTCAGTCCCTCATTTTTTTTTTACTATTAGGATACTAGTCTCTTTAATTTTAGAAAATTATATTTTGATATAAAACTTCATTGTTGTTATTTTTCAGTCATTTTTCATGAAAAGAGAGGGATAGTCATCGGATTCCAATGAAGAGAGAAAAAGCTCTTCATTGATAACGATTTCAGCCACCAAACAAGTTAAAATTGATGTTAAAGAGTTCCACTAGGTAAGAAAAGTTCTATTGTGGTTATGTTAAACCTCAATGTAGCCTAAAAAATCATTTTTAAGTTAAGATTGAAATATTTTTTCCAGTTTAATTTTGCGGTTTAGATTGTTTTTTAGGTTTGTTAGGTTGACATGCTGGTTTCTTGGTGTTCTATGGGTGTTTTATAGGGTGTTTTGTGGTTGAAAAACGAGTTTTTCGGGTAAAAAACTCCTAGGCCTGACTTTTTGGCCATCATAGCGGTGCCTGAATTTGGACCGGCATACGACATGTCATATACAATAAAGGATGACATGTCATTTACCTATTTTTTAAAAGAAAAAATAGGTCCTTTACCCCTTTTAATAAAAGAAAAAACAGTAGGCCCAGACACACGGGTCTGGGTTTCAAAACCAACGTGCCTGGACCATTTGTCTTTCTTAATATTTTTTAAATTAATACCCCTCCTTCGTTATTTTTTAGATTTTTTAAATAATAATTATTTTTTTAATTATATCCGGTGCCTTTATTTTTTCACAAGATTAATATAATTTATTTGTATTTTTTATATATATTTCACATTGATTAAATTTATTTTTTAAAATTAAAAACTTTTATTTTTATGATATTTTTAATGTCTGCAACCTTACATAGTATTGTTTTCCTTTCCTTCTATTTAATAAATTTTATGTGTCCGTCAATTTTTATTAAAAAATTATTTTAATAAATAAATTTATTAAACACAATTTGCTAAATGACTCGTGTAGCGCTTTTAAATATCTTGATTTAAATTTGTTTCTTAATTTTTTCACTTTTATTTTTATTTATCATCACTTTTTTTTATCCAATTATCCCAATCTTATGATTTAGAACACATGATAGACATGTAATCTGGACATATCTTATGTCTAAATTATGGACTTTGCGTGTTAAGCTAGCTTTACTTAGGGTAATATTTGTTTTATTTTTTTTGTTGTTTATTTTTTATTTTATTATGAAATTAATCAAAATTTAATTTAATTACCAAATTTATTTTATTAACAAATTAATCAAAAATATAATTGCCTCTTAATTTATTTTTTGAGGTTAAAAAAACATGATTTGGCCCGCGGGCTCCGCACGGGATACCAATTTAGTAATTACTAGAAAAAGAAAAGAAAAGAAAAAAAAGGGTAAAAAACAATCGGTTTCCAGAGCTCCACGCCTCTACGACCAACGGAGGTTTTGGTCAACAATTTCAAAAATCCCAACGGTGGAAAACAAACCTACCTCCACGATTTAACGAATCTCAACTTTTCAGTTGAATTTATTTTTTAAAATGTTTTTTTTTAATTTTTTTTTATAATTTTAATATCTTAATTTTAAAAATAAAAAAATATTTTAATAAAAAAACATCGTATTACCGAACACGGAAAAATTAATTAATCACGACGCACATTCTTCACAATTTTCACAACTTGGATTTCCTAGCATTCTTAATACCGCCACACTAGCGGTTGTTGAGGCGGTGCCATGTCACGTGACACTCATCCATTGCACGTGCAAATAGGACACCCTTATCTCTTTCACTTTACTGCAAAAGAAACTACAGTTTCTGTTTCTATTTCTATTTATTTGACAACAGGTTTTTCCCCCTTTTTTTCTAATTAAAAAAAGAAGTGAAAAATAAAATAAAATAAAATAAATCTGTACAATTTTATAGTAATTTTTTTCTTATCTTAACTACCTCCATTTTCTGTGTAAATAGTGACAGACACTGCAATTGCAAAATTTTGCTCGAGCACAGCAGCACAGATATATAAATATATAAATGACAACTCGTGGCCGAAAGATATCTGAGGTCCAAAGCACGTAACATTCATTTGACGAGACGTCTTTCTTTTTTCTTACCTTCATTCAATTAGTTTTTTTTTGTCAGGTACCGTCTGTGATAGATAATTCATTTCTTCATTTTTTACATGAATTGTGTATGTTTAGGTTCATGAATTTGTTCTTTGTCTTTGTTATTGACAGGGTTTGTATTGAAATTTGAAGTTGGAAAATTGGAGAATGGGAAGTGGCGTGAAGAAAGTGTTGCTTACTTCAAATGGAGATGAGATTTCGCAGAATATCGCGTTTCATTTGGTTAAACAAGGATGCAGGTTGAGTTTCTGTTCTTCTTTTTTTAATTGAATTTCTTAGTATCAATTTTTTTTCTGGGAGCGAAGCTAGACAAGGAAAACGAAAGGAAATGCCACCAAATTATAGTTTCAGTCTTTCAAAGGAAATGACAGAAAATGGATTTTTTCTTTCCTTCTTTTTTACTGGTTTTGAAATGAAAGGTTTTTTTTTTTCTTTTTAATACAAATGAGATTTTTTTTTTAAAAAAAATTTCTACAAGTTTCTTTGGGTTTTTGGTTGGCCAAGGATGTAGTTTAAGGTTCCGTTTTATGAATTTTATAGTTTCATTGATTTGTTGTTTGGTTTCTGAGAAAAGGGAAGGAAATGGCAGAAAAAAGGTTTCAGGTATTGAATACTGATTTTCAATTGTGTTTGGTTTCTGAGAAAAGAGAAGGAAAAGAAGGAAATGGATTTTTTTTTTCGGGCGGGGAAAGCTGGATATGTTTTGGATTCTTTATAATTTTCTAATCAGTTTCACTTGTTTTTTGGTTAATGAAATCCACAATTTGAATAGTACCTTTTACGTAATATTCCCGCGTGTTCTATAAACTAAAATGGAATCCTGGCCGTCTACAATTGACAGTTGATTTTTTATTATGCTTAGAAAAACAGAGCAAAGACATTTTTTTTTTTTAAAAAATAAAAGACAGTTAATATACTTTTCTTTGTTCAATTTTATATTCAGATAACAATCCAACTAGATTGGTTGGTTTATTGAATAGTATGTTATTTGGTGATGTATGATCAGGTTGGTTTTGATGGGAAATGAAAAGGGTTTAAGGAGTATCGGTGAGAAGATAACAGGTGCAATCAAAGGTGCTTTGCCAGTGGAGGTAGTGGAAATGGATATGGAAGAGGAAAGGGAGGCAAGTTTTGAAGAGGCAGTGGACAAGGCATGTAGGGTTTTGGGGAATTTAGATGCTTTTGTGCATTGCTATACATATGAAGGTAATTTTGTCTCTCTTTACATCTTTCTCCACGGTGTAGATAATACTTTTATCTTGTTTGGTTGATTATCTGGGTATTGTGTCTTCGTCTATTATATTCTTTGCTTCCATTGAATTTCCTGTTCCACTAGGTGGAATTTGAACCATAACTTCCTAGTTTCTGGGTGTTACTTGGAGTTTTTAATTTGAAGTAGAATTAGAGAGACTAGGAAAGTCAGGTCATAAGTTCGATCTTTTGTTCTGTCATCATTCATGAGTGATTCAATTTTTTTTCTTTTCTTGGATGATAGTGACTGATTGACTACGATTTGGAACTTATATTGTAATGGATCATAGCTAAAACACCAAGGCAATATTTGGTATTTGACTTTGTGTTGAACTTTGTTTTGTGAACTGCATCTGTTTTGGTTAAACCTGCATCTGAAAATAGATTTTAGTGTTGATACTTCACCAGAAGTCAGCAGATTTTGGACCCTTTCTTGCGCGTTCACTTTTAATGTAACTGCAACCCAATACCAAATGAATTCTAAAAGTACCGATGAAACCATATTGAAACTCGTGTCCTGTTCATTTTGAACTTCCAGTTACCATTGGAGTATTGAAGGAATTGGCAAAGCTTAATGGCAATACAAGAAAGGACATTAGTAGAGTTATTACAATCAAATATTGTATTTGGTGCCATAATAATCATTCAATTTATTTATTAAGAAGTTGACAAGGAATAGACGCACATGAGTCATAATGTTTAGAAAGGAACAAGCATTGCTACAATTGAATTGGAGCAGTGCTTGCCCTTTTCCTCTGCCATTAATTTGATCAGACCTCCTACACAGGTTACTCTTTCAACTGGAAGATAGACGTGAGATTCTTGACTTTGTGCATGCAGGATTAATGCATAGAGCTATGGTGCTGGCAGTAGTTTTTGTATCTAGAATAGTAACATTGCATAAGTAGGATAGTTGTGATTCAGGGTGGTGGCAACAAAAATTACTATGAGTTGGAAGTGTTGAGAAATACAAGGGTGGAAGAATAAGAAATTAAACACTCTTGTTATATTTGGGCAAACACAGGCACTTTGCACATTGAAAGTATAGAAATGAAAAGTTGCTCAGAAACTCTATCAGCAACTCGTACAAAGTTGAACACAAGCTTGCTTAATTTTCTGTTCACTCACCATCCATCACGCACAGAAGGAACACACTCACATATGTAATGTAGCATTCATATTTTTAGCACCCCACAAAAACTGAACCCAGGTTCCCTATGTATACTAGCATATAATGTCTAAAGTGAAATGAAGTATTAGATATTCCCATTGTGGAACCCCACCATGTTACCTATTTGTGGAACCCACTTTCTGGTGAGTGGAGGAGTACTCCAGGAGGACTGAATAATTCTTGTTAAAGTGCTCCCTTATAATGTTGGTTATACCAATTATAGCTCAACAGTATTCTTACAAAGTAATAATGGGTGAGGTCTCGAGTTCGAATCCATCCCTCTGTCAGCCATTTCTAATATACAAAGAGATATCAGTTACAAGACAGCTGGTAGAGAAATTGTACACTTCTAGTCTAATTGGTCTCTTGTACTACTGGTTGCATTGTGTTTCATGGTTGGCTCAGTCTCTAATGTCATTCGTGGAGACACCAACTCTATGAATTAAAGACAGGTATCGGTTCAACTTGGTTGCAATGGCCAGCTGTGATAGTTTGTAAATTCAACAATGAAACAAAGTTGCAGACAACGGATTGAGAGCCGCTTTGAACAAAGTTGTACATTATCTCCACATCCAGCTGTGCCTTAGGAACCGGATTTATGTCACTGACTTATGTTAGTAGAAAATGCTTGGTTCATTTGTGTGTGGGGTCTAAAATGTGAGAGCTACATTTATGGGAGTTGAGTTGAGAGGTGTGCTCTATGTGTGTTTATAAGATGAGAGGGCTCCACTTTCCATATAAGAGTTATTGGCAGTAAGAGTAGATAATGCCTTATGTATTTGTGAGCGTTTTGTGTATGATCTTTGTATTGTGTTGTAGTATTATAAACATGTGCTTTATTCTTTTTTTCCCCTCCGCCCTTGTGTTTCTCAACAGAAAGAATAGTATCATATATGCTGTACACATACTGTTCTGTTGTAGCTTGTTTGGCTTAGGTTATACTGGGAACGTATGTTAGCATCTTCTAAGAAATGTGGAATCTGAAATTATCAAAACCATTATTCTCCTTTGTAGCATGTTTTTCTTCTTGGTTCAGTAGAAGGCCTGCTCTTGAATCCCTTTATATCCATCCTGTAATTTGTTAGATGTAGGAAGCTTAACCTCTGGCCTGTTCACCTGGGACTCTCTTCTTTGCTATTTCAATGCTAAATAAATAGCTCTTCTTTCTTGGAGTGGACTGTGGAGATGATGGGATAGAAAATGGGAAAGACTTAAAGTCACATTTTTGTTTTTTTTATCAATATCTTGTTTCCCTTCAACATTATCAGTTTGATATATCTGTTATACTGAGTTTTGTGAAATGAAGTTGGAACTTGGAAGCAAGAAAGTGAATTTATTACTTTTAATTTTGTGCTACAGGAAAGATTCAAGAACCTCTGCAAGTAACAGAACATGAGTTCAAAAAAATAGTGAAAATAAATTTTATGGCTCCATGGTTTCTGCTGAAGGCTGTTGGAAAAAAAATGCTGGACTATAATTCAGGAGGCTCCATTATATTCTTGACCTCAATAATTGGTGCTGAGAGAGGACTGTATCCAGGGGCTGCTGCATATGGTTCATGTTCAGCAGGAATACAGCAATTAGTTAGAGTAAGTGAATCGATTAGTATTTAATCATATTTATTTTTGTGTGTTCACAGTTCTGTTAGGGTCCTGGGCCATGCATGCTCACTATCTCAAGGATACAAGTGAGATAAACCCTAGCAAACACCTTGAATTCCTGAAGCCTGTGTCATGACCCGCCTTTGCATTTGCTACACATCTGCATTTAGCAGTAATGATGGAGTTTCTGGTTGTTTTTGTTTGTGTTCATGTCATGCCTTATTCTCCTTTTGCATCTGCGATACAAAGAAATTAATGCATGGTGAGAAGTGGTCTGGTGTGAAGAGGAAGGTGTTCCTGTGTTAGGATGATCAAGACCAGGAATGCTGGTTGAGGTGGGTAAGGAAAGGGATAATGAAAATAAATTCCACGGTGTACTTTGTGTTGGGTGATAATAATGGCTAATATCATACACTGTTTCTGGATAAGATTGGTTTCATTACACTATTAGGAATTAGAATGTTTTCTTCAATGAATAATTTATCAAAGATGCCTCCTGTCAATACAGATGGATTGGTTTAGTTTTCTGTAACGTTGTTCTGGATAGCAAAATTGGTTTGTTTGGCTGGCTTTCCTAAATAATAACTTTTGAATGGCAAAACAGAATTCAAGTGGGACACAACTAATTAGAATAATTGAATCCATTTTGTCAGCCTAGGATCAAGATAATGAATATAACATCATCTGTCTTCTTCTGATACGTCATATGTATGCAAGTCATGCTCGGGTTACAGCTACATTGAATGGGCACTCAAGTTTTGCTTTCGAGCATCTTTTGAGTTCAATCTTGAGCAATGACATGGAACATAAATGGTTTGCATTTCATCACACTATTGATGCAATGTTATTTTTGTCATATCATGAAAGAACATAGTTGTTTCACACCAGCATTTCTGGTTATTGTTTCCAGCATTCAGCTATGGAGATAGGAACATACAAGATCAGGGTTAATGGAATCGCTCGTGGTTTGCACCTAGAAGATGCATATCCTGTTTCAGAAGGGAAGGAGAGGGCAGAGAAGTTGGTGAAAGAGGTAGTGCCGATGCAGAGATGGCTTGATGCCAAGAAGGATGTAGCATCAACTGTCATCTACTTAATCAGTGATGGTTCAAGATACATGACTGGGACAACCATATTTCTTGACGGGGGGCAGTCCTTGACAAGGCCTAGGATGCGCTCATACATGTAGGAGTTATTTCTGGTGCAAGACCTGGAGCAAGAAGGGAATCATGGGGTGATCCAATCAATCAGTTTTTCGAAGGGAAAGACATGTCCTCAGGGATTTGTGAATGCTTGGTCGTTTACTATCGTCAGCGGCCTGTCAAAAGTATGCCAGTGAAGCAGCTGATTATTTATGTTTCTTGTCCGAGTGACTTTGATCACCAGGCAAAAAAGACTAGTCTTCTAAGTATATTCTGAACTAGCTGTCATTCTTAACATTAATTCATTAGTAATTCCCATTTTCATTACATCTCTTACTCTTCTCTCAAGGCCACCTTGTAAACTTGAAGTGAATGACGTAAAAGGAATCAACGACAAAGTGATTTTCTTTTGGTTCTGTCCCCACGGATGCCTTAACTGGCTAGAAACTGTACCACAGCTAGGCTCAGAAACAATGGACAAATTCTGGTAATGACTAATTCGACCATCAAGAATTTTCTCTATGGATCATTGACAGATAGCTTTGAGTTGGGACCCAGACTCGACTTCTAGGTTTTCTGTTTTGCACTACAAGCCAATCAGTGTCGCTGCATCACATTATTGATACATGAAAGTAATCCTGAACTAGTTTATGCACATAAAAACTAAATTTTGGGCTGGTTCTTAGGCAGACCATCCTAATCCAGGTTGCTGCACTGACAATTCCTTGTAATCTTCTGCATTGGATCCCGACATGAGATGATAAATGTAGGAGCAAATCACTTTTGACCTTTGGAGTTTGAGTTTAAACTTAATTTTGGTTGCCTCTAATGGATTGGACTTGGAGGTCATGCCTTGGAATCCTGGCATAACAGTTAGTGTGCGAGATAATAATACACTCAAGGCTCCATGATCCATACTTTCTTGGTAGAACAGCTCATAATCTTTATCATCTTCAAATTTTCAAAGACGGTCTGGTGAAAAGGCCAATCGGCTATCTGATGTCGATATTCTGTCTACTTTCGGATCAGGGAATGATTAAAGTAGACTAATTTGTACCACCCTCGTGAAATATCAACCGCCCTTTGAAGAGGCAGTACTGTACATAATCATTAAGATCAAAATGAACAAAGAACATCTTTTGTATATACAAGATGACAATGATGATCATCTCTGAAATTTAGAGGCAGCGAATGAGGTAAGCACCAGTCCATTCACCATTACAGGTTAATTGCTGCTTCAATCAAGCTCTAACGAAATGCATGTGCAAGTCTTCCTGGCTATCACTCAGATCTCATGATACCATTGGATATCGCAACCCAGACAACAGCGTTGTACTGTACAGAGTGGAAAAATTCCAAACCTAATCCCTACGTCCTTGTCACTTCGTGCTGTAAAATTTATCGCAGAACCAATTACGCCACGGTTGTTTTTCAACAATGGCAGCTGTTCCTTGGAACCAGTAGGGGAGCTAGAGTACTATGTGTGCGGGTAATAATCAATACCTTAGAAAACTATATATATATATATATAGAAGATAGTATATGTCATAATTCTAAAGGACTTGTTTGAAAATCATAAAACATTAGGACCAAAATGTACTTGTACGTTTGTATGTATGTGAATGTATCGTTTCCCTTGA